>OGOY01001384.1_pt1 | contig 25860 bp, 27 predicted proteins | sample 1552811 | NCBI WGS metagenome assembly OGOY01 (sample SAMEA2580132, study PRJEB22360) | human gut metagenome | biome: human gut; feature: human-associated habitat; material: faeces | place: Denmark | collected 2008/2010 | reverse complement strand
TTCATTAACATATAAAATTCTGACTTGTGAAAGGACGCTTATATCTGCCCTTCAAACTCTAGGAAAGCACCACAAAATCTGCTGCTCCACGGTAAGTTAAACTCCGGTTTTGGGACGTATCCCTGAATGGATAGCGCCGGTTGGACAGACATCTTTGCATTTTCCACAGCGGATACATTCCGCACTGTTTGGATTTTCATAAACCTTGACACCCATATCACATTTCTTTGCGCAAAGTCCGCATTTCGTGCATTTGGCGGCATCAATCTCGTAATGGTAGAGTGAAAACCGGTTGAAAATACCATAAATCGCACCAAGTGGACATAAATACTTGCAGAATGGGCGGTATATCATTGTAGATAAAATAAGAAGAATGACAAGGATGCTGACCTTCCACCCAAATAAAAAGCCGATGGCACGCTGGAGTCCCGGATTTTTTGCAACAAGCGGAATACCGCCGAGCAGTGTGCCGGACGGACAGATCAGCTTGCAGAACCATGGACTTCCATAGCCGCTTTCCCCGACAAGAAGCAAAGGCATGGCAATGACGAACACAACAAGGATGACATATTTTAAATAGCGCAGATAGCGGTCAAATGGGACTTTTTTGATCTTTTTGACAAAAGGGATCTTATGCAGCAGATCCTGCACAAGACCAAAAGGGCAGAGCCAGCCGCAGACAAAACGTCCCATGAGAGAGCCGAAGATCATTAAAAATCCAATGACATAAAAGGAAAATTTATAATTTTTACTGCCGAGCACAGCCTGAAGGGATCCAATCGGACAGGAACCGACAGCACCCGGGCAGGAGTAGCAGTTTAAGCCTGGGACACAGAGCTTTTTGCTTGTGCCGCGGTAAATTTTTCCCTCGGTAAAACCGATGACATATCCATTTGTCAGGGCGGTGAAAAGAACCTGTACCCATAAGCGTAAATGTTTTCGCTGTTTTTTTATCCAGTTCATGATGAAAAACCTTTCCTTGTAAATTCGTGTAATGTATTTTCTATTATCCGATGCCAATGCATTCCAGACAGATGATATTTGACTTATTCTGTACAGTGGTATGCTCATTTCGATGGATTCCATTTAAAATAAATAAAACCCCGATAGCTAAAAGTAAGATACCTGTGACAGAGCGTTTTTTGATATTCATATAAGTTTCGCCTCGTTTCGTGAGTTCCGGCAGTCCGGGAAACTGCCGGAAACCTGATCTATAAGTGACTATTCTGCTAAGTAAGAGTCAATGAGAGCTTTCCAGCCTTCATAGTCCTTAGAACCTTCGATTGTGTCAAGGATGGTTCCATCTGATCCGACTACATAAGTGGTAGGGTATGCCATAATATTTAAAAGGGATTCATTTGTGGCAAGCGTTCCATCCATACGAAGCTGTGTGTAAGATGCATTTGCGTTACTCATAATATCTTTGATCTGAGCCATTTCGTCATCTGAGATACCCATGCCAAGATCACCGTAAAGTCCGTAAACAGCAGCACCTTTGTCCTTGTATTCACTATTGATCTTATCAAGATCAGGAATTTCATTGACACATGGGGTACATCCGACATTCCATACATTTACAAGTGTTACTTTGTTTTTGGCAAAAATAGAGGAATCCATTTTATTACCATCTATATCTGTAGTATCCATGTTCGTAAAAATATCATTTGTGGAAGCAGTGCTGTCGGAAGCAGTCTGTGCAGTGCTGTCTGTCTGTTCAGTTGTGGCCGTCTCCTGTCCGGCTGTTGTGGAAGGAGTATTGCCGGTGGTGTTTCCGGTCTGTCCGCATCCTGCAAAAAGAAGTGCGCCTGTAAGTAAAAGTGTTGCGATAGATAATGTTTTGTTTTTCATAATAAGAAAATCTCCTTTGTTTTTTGTTGTTCAGACTATTGTCTGATTGATTTGATAGACATATCATAACGTTCCAATATGAAATTAATATGAAATCAGAAAATTTTTTTGTTGATAATCTTTAGAGGTCATAATAAACTGAAAGTAGTGTTATTGTTATAGGAAAATAGCACATTTTAACAGGGAAGTACTAAATTAAGGAAAAGGAAAGTATAAAATGAATATTTTAATTGTAGAGGATGATACAGCGATCCGCGAGGGCGTGGCAGAGTTTTTAAAAGAAAATGAATATGAGGTCTTTTGTGCAGGAGATGGGGAGAAGGCGCTTGAAATTTTAAAAAGCAAAGAGATACATCTGGCGCTGTTAGACATTATGCTGCCAAAGAAAAATGGGATCGAAGTGTTAAAAGAACTGCGGACATTCAGTGAACTTCCGGTGATCATGCTGACGGCGGTCACGGACGAGGAAACGCAGGTGCAGACGTTCGACAACCTTGCTGATGACTACATATGTAAGCCGTTTTCACTGATCTTACTTTTGAAGCGGATCGAAGCACTTTTGCGGGCACGTTATAAGACGGAAAATACATGGAAATACAAAGATGTTGTGGTGGATTTTTCCGGGTATCGGGCAACGTATCTTGGAAAAGATGCGGCAGTCACACCAAAAGAGATCAAACTTTTAGCAGTCTTGTTGGAGAATGCGGGGCAGGTTGTGAGCCGGGATCAGATTTTAGACCGGATCTGGGGTGAGGAGGAAAGCCCTTTTGACCGTGTTGTGGATGTCTATGTGAAAAATCTGCGGAAAAAACTGCAGCTCGACTGTATTATCACGGTAAAGGGCGTCGGCTATAAGCTGGAGCTGCCATAAAATATCAATAAGTGAACAGCCTGCAAAAGAAGGCTGTATTCAGCGGTGTGCGCAGAGTAGGAGATTGAATATGAAGAAAATGAAATTATTTCCTAAAACATTTTTATATACGTTTTTTATGCTGCTTTTTATCACAACATCCATGCATCTGATGATTTATTTTTTCTATCCGAAGGTGTACTTAAGCCGGATGCAGGATCAGCTGGAAAAGAAAATGGAGACATTGCAGCAGGAGATAAAAAGGAATACTGCAGCGGAAGCGGGGCAGATTTTTTCTGATTTTGCAAAACAAAATAATGTCAATGTTACGGTAGAGTGTGCCGGCAGTGAAGTTACTTATATGGGAATGGATTTCCAGATATCACTGTATACCGATGCCGATATGGTTTTTGATGTGAGCAATCTGGAAAATGCGGAATCGATTATTGTGAAAAATAAAACAATGGAAGCAGACGACGGGATTGAAATCCAGGTGGAAGTGATGGCAAGTGCCATGCCGGTGAAAGAGGCGGTGGATATGATCACATTTTTATTGCCGTTTACGTTCGGAGCTGCCATTCTCTTTTCCATTGTTTTTTCTTATTTATATTCGAGACGCATTACAAGACCTATTTTTCACATGCTGAATGTCACGAACGATATGAAAAATTTAAAACCGGAAGCGGCATTTCATGTGCAGGACGAAGATGAGGTCGGTCTTCTGGCGGAGCAGATCAATCAGGTTTATGAGCAGCTGCTTGCAACGATCCAGAGTCTGGATGAAGAAAAAGAGCATATGCTCGCAGTGGAAAAGTCGAAGACTGTTTTTCTGCGTTCTGCTTCCCATGAACTGAAAACACCGCTTTCCGGGCTTCGGATTCTGCTGGAAAATATGCAGTATAATATAGGAAAGTACAAGGATCGTGACAAATATCTTGCGGAAGCAGTTGCCAAAGTGGATGAGCTGAGCGGAATGGTCAGGGATATTTTAGATACTTCCAAAGTGCAGGATCTGCAGGAAGAGGAAAAACAGAAACTTTATGCAGACGGGGAAATTGGAGCAGTGCTGCAGGAATATACGATGCAGATCGCTGACAAAAAGTTAGAGGTGTCAGACAGTATCCCGGAAGAATGCATGCTGTTTATGAGCCGGAATGCATTTCAGAAAGTGTGGTCGAACCTGATCGGCAATGCGGTACAGTACACAGAGCAGGGCGGGCAGATCACAATTGCCGCAGACACAGACAAAATCTGGATCGAAAACAGCTGTACACCGTTGACAGAGGAGCAGTTGGCTTATATTTATGAGCCGTTTTACCGTGTGGACGACACGCGGGCAGCTTCCGGTGGCAACGGGCTGGGACTTTATGTGGTGCGGGAACTGCTGAAAAAAGAGGGATTCCGCCATGTATTTGAGCCTGTGGAAGACGGCATGCGCTTTACAATTTTCCTATAGACAAAACTAGGAATTTATAAAAAATTTCGCTTGTTAATTTGATTCAAAGATTTCAGTTTGTATCGGTTCAGACTGCAAAATCATAAAGTATCCAGAAATTTCCTCGGATATTAAGAAAAAATTCATTAGGAAAAGGGAACAATCTATAGTATAATGATGGTCACATCACAATGGATTGTGAAAATGAATTTTTGGGCGTCTGCGCACGCCGGAATGAGAGGGAATATGAAGAGAAAAATAGCATGGATTCTGCTGGCGGCAATGACACTTTCCATTGCTGCGTGTGGAAATAAAACCGGAGATCCGGTTGCAGATGATGGAAATATCACTGCAGAGGCAACAGAGGGTGCGCTGGATACATCGGCAAATCTGGAGGGAAGCTGTGCAGATATTCTGGATGAGATTTATAAAACAGCAAAAACAGATGACGATTACTTCAGCTACACAGATGATTTTGAAAACGTGGAGATTACCGAAGCAGAAGAAGAATATATTTTAGGAACGACAGAGATTGATTATACGGATTCCGTGTACTCTGCACCGATGATGTCCTCGATTGCTTATCAGTGTGTATTGCTCCGGGTAAGTGAAGATCAGGATATCGAAGCTGCCAAGAAGCTTTTAGAGGAAAATGCCGATCCGGCAAAGTGGATATGTGTTGAAGCAGAGAGCGTTGTTGTGGAAAACGTTGGCGACGTGATTTTATTCATCATGGCAGACAAAGATGTTGCAGATGCAGCAAAAGAAGCGTTTTTAGCGTTAAAAAAATAAATACAGAAGGTGGTGCGAAGCTTGCTTTTTTCAAGTATTACGTTTTTATACTATTTTTTACCGGCGGTATTAGTGATCTATTATCTGACACCGGCAAAAGTGAAAAATCTGATACTGTTTCTGGCAAGCTTCGTTTTTTATTTGTGGGGGGAGCCAAAATACAGTGTGCTGCTCCTTTTTTCTGTTGCAGTCGGCTATATGGGTGGAAGATGTATCGAATATCAGAGGCAGAAGAAGTGTGTCTGTGCTGCTGATCCTGCAGACAGATCGGGAAAATACAAGGGTAGACATGACAGGCTTGTGGTCGGGATTTTTACGGCAATGACATTGGGATTGCTGGTATTTTTTAAATATATGGATTTTCTGGCAGACAGTGTAAATAGGATTCTCGGTACACATGTTCCGATGGTGCAGATCGCACTTCCGGTCGGCATCAGTTTTTACACGTTTCAGATCATCAGTTATTATGTGGATGTTTACCGGGGAGAGGTTGCGGCAGAACACAATTTTGTTGATTTTGCGGCATATGTGACGATGTTTCCACAGTTGATCGCCGGACCGATCGTCCGCTTTCAATCCGTGCAGGCGGAATTAAAACACCGGGAGATCACATGGGAAAAAACCGGAGAAGGTGCGGCAAGGTTCGTCTGTGGCCTCTGTAAAAAGGTTTTGATCGCAGATTCCCTTGCGTCGCTTGTCTCGGCACTGCAAAATATATCTGAAACAGCAGCAAAAACGGAAGCAGTCGTGACAACAGGAATCCGTGCGGAAGGCGCAGGGATCGGCACACTGGGTTACTGGGTGCTTGCCCTCGCGTTTATGTTACAGCTTTACTATGATTTCTCCGGTTACAGTGATATGGCGATCGGACTCGGAAAAATATTAGGTTTTACGTTCCCAGAGAATTTCAGGTATCCTTTTATCTCAAAAAGTATCTCGGAGTTCTGGCGCAGATGGCACATGACGCTGGGCGGATGGTTCCGCGATTACCTTTATATCCCACTGGGCGGCAACCGGGTGAGCGTTCTGCGATGGTGCTTTAATATGTTTGTTGTCTGGCTGCTCAGTGGTCTGTGGCACGGTGCAGGATGGAATTTTGCGCTGTGGGGATTGTATTTTGGCGTATTCTTAAGTGCAGAGAAATTGATCGGAAAAAAATGGAAAGAAAGATCCTTTAAAATAGCAGACATATCCGCAAATAATGACAGTAATGGTGGTGACAGGGAAAATATGTTTCTGACCTGTGTCAGAAATATCATAGAACATGGTTATGTTCTTCTGGTCGTCCTTTTTAGTTTTGTCATTTTCCGTGTGGAGAGTGTCCGTGAGATAAAAGAACAGCTTTTAGGATTAGCCGGAAGTTACGGAAATGCAATGACACCGATGGCAGCTTATGAGATAAAGAGCTATCTGATACTTTTGCTCATCGCGTGCGCTGGTGCGACACCGTTTCCTGCGATGTGCGTTCAGAGATTAAAAAATACAAACATGTGGAAAAAGTCAGGATGGCTGTTACAGAGCTGTTATATACTGACAGGGCTGGTGCTTGCTACGGCATTTTTGTTGGGAAGTTCGGTACATCCGTTTTTATATTTCCGGTTTTAGGGAGAGTGAGTGGGAAACCACATTCATCTGACACCGGATCGTTAATGAGGAGGGCAGAAGCATGGATTGGAAGAAAAAAATAGCAGCAGTTGTTTTTCTGCTCTCACTTGTCTGTGTCCCGGTGGCGGCGTTTCTGCTGCCGGATCAGGCGTTTTCTAAGACGGAGAGACGGAAACTTGCGAAGAAACCGGCATTTACAGTGGCTGCTTTTTGGGATGGAACGTATATGGAGCAGTTAGAAACGTATTTTTCCGAGCAGTTTCCGGTGCGGGACGGATTGCGCACAGTGAAAGCGGAGACAGAGACGGCACTTTTGGGAAAAGCGGATACCAATGGTTATTTTAAAGTTGAGGATGGAATTTATCATCTGGAGGCAGAATTAAATGAAAAGAATGTGGGCAGAGTGGCAGATTCCGTAGAGAAGCTCTGCGCAGAACAATTTCAGAACGCAGATTGTTATGTCGCAGTCATCCCGGACAAAAATTATTATCTGGCAGATAAGCAGTATCCAACACTGGATTATGAAAGGCTGGATGAGATGATACAGGCGGAGATCCCTTCGGCACAGAAAATCAGTTTATACGGTAAGCTGCATCTGAAAGATTATTACCGCACGGATCTGCACTGGAAACAGGAAAAAATTACAGGCGTAGTAGATACACTTGTGCAGTCTATGGGACAGCAGACCAATACAATATCTGACGGCTGGCAGATTGCCACAGAGGATTTTGTCGGAGCTTACGGGGCCGCCTCTGCATGGAAAACAACACCGGATAAGATGATTTACCGGACAGATCCGTCCATAGAGCGGATGCAGGTCTATGATTATGAAAGAAAACAGAACGTAAGTGTCTATGCACCGGAAAAAATCGGTGGGATGGATGATTATGATTTTTACCTGTGGGGTGCAAGAGCGCTTCTGACCATTCAGAATCCGGAGTGCCATAATGGAAAGAAGCTGTTGCTGTTTAGGGATTCTTTTGGCAGCAGTATCGCACCGCTTTTAGCGGAGTATTATGAGGAAGTAACGCTGGTTGACCTCCGGTATGTCTCAGCTTCGCATGCACTGGAGCTTTTAGGGGACACGGAATATCAGGATGTGTTGTTTTTGTACAGTGCACCGATTTTGAACCATGGAGACAGCTTGAGATTTGGTTAGTTTATAGAAAAGCAGAGATCAGAAAATCCGCAGCCTTAAAAATAAGGTGCGGATTTTTTGATATGTGTAAAATTTGTGTAACCAATCCAATTCATTTGCGTCTTTCCAAGTGAAGAGAAATATGAGAAAATGAAATAAATCCGTGTAAAAACAATGGGGAACATGAGGATACGTGCAATGGAAGATGAAAAGATTATTGATTTATATTGGAACCGAGATCAGGGCGCGATCGGACACACGGCAGAGAAATACGGCAGTTATTGTGGCAGGATTGCGAAAAATATTCTTTTGAATAAAGAAGATTGTGAAGAATGTGTCAATGACACCTGGCTGAGGGCGTGGAACGCTATGCCGGACGAGAGACCGGCAATTTTATCTGCGTTTTTAGGTGCGATCACAAGAAATTTAAGTCTGGACCGATACCGGAAACTGCATACGGCAAAAAGAGGAAAAGGGGAAGTGGAGTTTATTTTTGATGAACTGACAGATCAGGTGGACAAAAAAGAGCCATCGCACTACATAGAGGAACAGGAATTAGTGGCGTGTATCAATCATTTCCTCAAAAATCTCCCGAAGGAGCACCGCGTGATGTTTGTGCGGAGATACTGGTATTTTGATAGCATTACAGAGATTGCAGAGCGCTGTGCATGCAGTGAGGCAAAGGTGAAGACAACACTTTTTCGTGTCAGGGGTAAATTGCTGGACTATCTGAAAAAGGAGGGCTATGCATTATGAAAAAGACGGACTGGATAGATGTGATCGGAAAAATCGATCCGGCTTATGTAAAAGAGGCAGAGCAGTGGAGCAAAGCAGCACAGAAAAAGAGAAATCTCAGGCATTTTACTGCAATGGCGGCGTGTGTGTGTATTCTGCTGGCTGGAGCAGTGGTATCATTTGATCTGTGGGTACAGAACAAAGATACAGGCGCAGAGACAGAAAGTGCTGTCGCAGAAGGGATGAACGAAGGTGCATCAGCCCCAAATGAGGGGAACGAAACTGCAGTGGCAAAGGCGGAAGAGGAACAGACAGAGAGTGTGGAGTCAGAATCTTTTGCAGATACAGACGAGCAGATCACGATCAACGAGGTCAGTGAACTGACAACGATTGCGATCGATGTGGGGAATGGACAGGAAGAGCGTATGAGTGCAGAGGAGTTGGAGCAGTATTATGGAGTGACTGTTTTTCCAAAAAATCTGCCGGAAAATCTTGTGGCATATGCAGAGGAGCATGATACAGATACAGCCTATGTACAAAGCAGTATACAGCCATTGGACGGGGAAAAAGAGAAAAATCAGACCACGGCTGAAAGAAGTATTTATTATAATAAAGATCATCAGGTAGTGGATGATAATAATACATTTCTGTATGAGAGTGAGGATGGAAACAGAAGCCTTGAGATCGGTGTCCGCACGATGGAATCCGGGATCATCACGGAATTTGAGGATGATGATTTAAAAACTTCTGTGATCAATAATAGGGAAGTGACGATCGCACGTCTTGCAGCGGAGGATGAATGCTATCTCGCAATTTTTACAAAGGAAGGTGTGACGTTTACCATCCAGACGAAGAATCTGACGGAGGAGGAACTCCTCATGGTATTGCGTGAACTGTGTTGACCTCAAAGGGGAAAAACGACTGGAAGTAAAAAAATAAAATTTCCGTGTAACATTTTTCAAAAAGGATTGTTATATAGATGAAGTTCCAAAAGCGCAGGCTGAGTCACAGGAATGGGGACGGTCGTTTTTATACGGGAGAGGAGGAGTCATGGAAAAAGATATATTAAAGCAGCTATATCAGAAATATCGCAAAGAAATATATCTTTACCTCTACTCTTTGTGCAAAAACAGCAGTCTTGCGGAGGATCTTTTGCAGGAAACTTTTTTAAAAGCACTGCTTTCGCTGCCGGATGACCACACAAACATGCGTGCATGGCTGTATCTGGTGGCGCGCAATCTTTTTTTCAATTATTACCGCAGGGAAAAAGAGAAAGTACCGCTTGGTGAAGTGCAACAGATACAGAATACCGCATCGCAGGAGGTTCTGGAAGGCATTTTGAAAGAGGAGAAAAACAGGCTCCTTTATCAGGCAATGAATGAACTGGAAGAACGGAAACGGGAGATTCTGCTGATGCAGTATTTTGGCGGACTGTCACAGAAAGAGATTGCGGCGATCTTAAAAATGACACCGGAAAATGTACGGGTACTGTCATATCGGGCAAAGCGTGAACTGCGGACTTACATGGAGGATCATAACTATGACTTATCGTGAATTGTTAAAATTATATCAGGAAGGAAAATTAGACAAGGCACAGACAGATGAAGTGGAACATGCCATTGAGAAGCAGGAAGCTATCAGTGAGTACCTCTATGAAAAAGAGGAGATTCCGGGACTCGAAGTACTTCAAGGGCAGGAGAAAGAAGAGGTTTTTGTGCAGGGCAATGATGCAGAATCCGAAGAGGAACAGCGTTTTGTAAAAATGATACAGAAAACGATCCGGCGAACTTTTTTGAAAATGGGTGCGATCGTCGGGGCAGGCGTGCTTGCCATTGTGCTCTGTGTGATCTTTGTCCTGCCACAGGTTGTATCTGCTTTTTACTATAATCCAAATGAAGTGGTGGGAATAGGCGAAGGCAGTGATAATATTACTACAACACGGATGAGCCTTGACCTTTCTGTATATTCCGAACTGTTCTGGCCGGGCAGTTACAGGAACACAGTCAATGCGGTGGCAGATGGTTATGGAACATACAATATTTCTATTCCGCAGGGAATTTCATATGATGGGAAATTTACAACCGTCAACGGCAGGCTAAAGCGTGGGAAGCTGACGCTTTATAATACAGATGAGTTCAAAATGCCTTATGGAAATACATTTATGGTGCCAAAAGAGGTGGAAGAATACTCTAGAATGCATTTTTTCGACGAAGATACCAGACAATTCTGTGGACCGGCAGGAAGTGAGGAGGAAGCATATGCGTCTATTGAGAAACTGGATGATAATGCGTATTACATTGCATACGCGTCCCTGGAAAAACTGACTGGTTATGCAGATTTTTATAATTGGGCGAAAAACAGGGAGATGGACGCACAGCTGTGGTGTGCAGTCTATACATCCGATGAAGATGGCTATATGTGTGACTCTGTACCGGTTGGGATGCTGATTAATCCAAGTGGAAGCTGCATCGACTGGGACAGGGAGACTTATCCATATCTCTGCCAGCTTGATAATCGTGCGGATACAGACAGCTGGCATATATCAGAGGATACAGAGAAAATGGAGACGCATTTTATCAGTCTTTTGAGCTATCTGCGCGATCATCCGGAGATTGTGAAGATTTTAAATGGGTATCAGGAAATTCCTTACGATATGATGATCGAGAGTGTAAAGCAGGATGGACTGCGTATTTATGGATTTTCAATCGTCTGCCAGAAGGAAAAATTATTGCAGCTGCGGGATGAAGAGGAGATTTCCTATCTGTATGCAGTGCCGTTGGATTAAATAAGGTTTTGGGGCAGGGAAAGCGTTCAAATTTATTGTTTATCGGTGCACAGTTTCTTTACTTCAGCGATAGACAAACCAGAGAAATTGGCGATTTCGTCTAAGGAAAATTTGTCAGATTGCAGCATTCGACTGGCAATTTCAAGAGCAGCGTGATTTTCACCCTCTGCAAATCCGGCTTCATGTCCGGCTTCGCGTCCTGCCTCAAACTCTGCTTTTCGTAATTTTTTTTCTTCTAATTCTTTATCATACTCAAAAATACTCATACTGATGACCTCATTTCGGTTCTGGGTAAGAAATTCCGCCAGAATCCCTTCCCGGATGCATTCATCCACTGCATGTTTTACGGCCTCGTTCAAAGGCATGTCTGATGCATAGTGGCGCACTCTGGCAACATACTGTGCATATTCTTTTAACATACTGCAATGCTGCATCAACTCTGCATTGTGTCCTTCATTGACATTCAAAACAGTAACAATTAATTCGAGCTTTGGTTTACCTGACAGATGTTCAAATGCTGAGGAAAGCCGAAGCTCTGTACGGTCAGATATCGCAGTTGAACCATTGTAAAACTCGATAAAATCACTTTGATTGACCGCATTGTAAAGTGAGAGCAGATTCTTCCGGTCAGAAAATAACATCCGGAAAATGGTGTCCTTGTAGTTCCGGTTTGTTGTCGGTGTTTTAACGGTGAAGTTTCTCTTTGACCTGTTACGGTTTCTTTTACATTTTGCCATAATCGTTTCCTCCTGATATGTGGCAGAACAGCCTATGTTTAAAACGGTTCTCTGCTTGCAGGAGAATAACAACTGTTTATGATTCCAAGTTCATTTCGTCTCCTGCTTTTCAATTGTTGATGGGTAACAAAAAGCATAGATACGAATGAAGTACGCAGATTATTTTGGGTTAATCTGTCGTTCTTAGAATATAGATGACAAAAATGTCATGAAGATTTTGTAAAATATGCTTTTAGTCTTTGTAACACAGAAATTATATGGGAAGCAAGAAAAATTGGCTGTTTACTTCAACTTTTTTGTAGAGTAAAATAATAAAATTATAATTAGTGAAAATTTTGGGGGAAAGATTTGCATCTTATGATCGTTGGTATCATAATGGTGCTAAGGATACTTTGGAAAGGTGGGTTGAACATGAAATTTGGACCGATTGAAATCAAGGATAAAAACAATCGGACGATTGTACTGAGAAATGCAACGCCGGAAGATGCAGAAGATTTAATCACGTACTTAAAAGTCACCACAGCGGAAACACCATATCTGATTCGGGAACCGGAAGAAGTTGCCATGACACGGGAGCAGGAGGAAGCGTTTATCAATCATTGCCTGAATTCAGACAGATCCTTAATGTTGATTGCAACATTAGATGGAAAACATATCGGAAACTGTTCTTTCAATCCGGTTGGAAACTATAAGAGATATCAGCATAGATGTGAAGTGGCAATTGCTTTGTATCAGGAATTCTGCGGATATGGTATTGGAAAAATCATGATGGAAACAGTGCTGAAAGCAGCAAAAGAGATTGGATTTGAACAGGCGGAGCTTGAAGTGATCTCAGATAATCAAAATGCAATTACATTGTATGAAAAACTGGGATTCCAGAAATATGGCGCATTTCCAGATAACATGAAATATGCGGACGGACATTATGCGTCTGCAGACTGGATGATGAAAAAATTATAATTGCTGAAATATATTTTAGATAGGTTAAGATGATATGGACTTGAGAGTGTTGCGCTACTTTTTGACAGTGGCAAGAGAACAGAGTTTTACAAAGGCGGCTGAACAATTGAATATCACGCAGCCAACGTTATCCAGACAGCTTGCAGCGCTGGAGGAGGAACTTGGCGCAAAGCTTTTTAACCGCGGAGGACATCAGATCACGCTCACAAATGAGGGACTGTTGTTAAAAAGGCGTGCACTTGAAATCGTAGATTTAGAGGACAAGATCGTCAGCGAGTTTAAAGAAAATAACGATTCTATCGAGGGAAAAATAACGATAGGCTGTGGCGAATTTCTGGCAGTGGAATCGCTGGCAAAAATCTGTAAAAACTACAGGGAAAAATATCCGTTAGTCCAGTTTGCAATCCACACCGGAACGGCGGACAATGTTCTGGAAATGATGAACAAAGGGCTGGTGGATATCGGACTTTTTTTAGAACCGGTCAATACGCAGGGACTTGACTACATCCGAATGCCGGAAAACGACCATTGGGTGGTAACGATGCGGCCGGATGATCCGCTTGCAGAGAAAGAGGTCATCACGAAAAATGATCTGCTGGATGTGCCGCTGATCCTGCCGGAGCGCATGAATGTGCAGAGTGAGCTGGCAAACTGGTTTGGAAAGGATTTCGGGAAGCTTCACATTGCATTTACGAGCAATTTGGGAACCAATGCGGGAGTGATGGCGCTGCACGAGCTTGGCTATCCGGTTTCCATTGAGGGAGCAGCAAGGTACTGGCGGAATGATCTGGTCGTTCAGAAAAGGCTTTTCCCGGAACTTAAAACTAGCACAGTGATCGCATGGAGGCGGAATATTCCGTATTCACCGGCGGTAAGCAGGTTTATCGAAGAACTGAATTAGAAAATGGATGTGCTATAAAACGATAGCAACAGCAAGTTGCTTTCCACAAACTGAATTTATCTGTATGATATGGGTAAAGGAGGCAGCAGCTATGGAAACAAAGAATATCATTTTGAAACTTCGCATGCAAAAAGGACTGTCACAGGATGAATTAGCAGAGAAAATCATGGTGACAAGACAGGCAGTATCCCGCTGGGAGAATAGTGAAACGGTGCCCAATACGGAAACATTAAAACTTTTGTCAAAGGAATTTGATGTTTCCATTAATACACTTCTTGGAGAACCAAGAAAACTGATCTGCCAGTGCTGTGGAATGCCGATTGAAGATGAATCTATATTGGGGCGTGACAAAGATGGCACATTGAATGAAGAATATTGCAAGTGTGCTATGCAGATGGAACTTATACCTACAGCAATATGGATGACTTGATCGATTAAATGCACTTGTAGGCAAATATGTGAATCTTGAATACAGACTGCCAAATGGACAGAAAGTGAAATTTTTAGATGATCAGAAAACATATCTTGGAAACCAGTTGGAATCGGAATTTGGAAGCGAGAGATGTTTTGGAATTGTTGCGAATATGGATTTTATCATGATTTGTACCTATGAGAAAGACGGTGCAGATCCGGAATTACTCTTTTATAAAAAGAGATAAAATATTATGCCTAAAGGGCATAACGAAACATACATTATAAGTATTAGACATAATAGAAAAACCGGTTATATAATAGGTGTGTAAGATATGACAGCATATTTTATGCATCTTTTTTTGATTAAAATAGTTAAGATTCTCAGGAGGTGTCAGCAATGAAGAAAACATTAGTTGCATTTTTCAGTGCAAGTGGAACAACAAAAAAGATTGCGGAAATGATCGCAGAGGCAGCAAATGCTGATCTGCATGAAATTGCACCAAAAGTATTGTATACAAAAGATGATTTAAACTGGATGAACAAAAAATCCAGAAGCAGTATTGAAATGAGTGATAAATCCATCCGGCCGGAAATCGCAGATTCTAATTTGGATATGGAATCCTACAATGAGATTATTCTTGGTTTTCCAATCTGGTGGTATGTTGCACCGACCATCATCAATACATTTCTGGAAAAGTATGATCTCACAGGCAGGAAAATTGTTTTGTTTGCAACTTCAGGCGGAAGCGGTTTTGGAAATACAGTGAAAGAATTACAGCCGTCAGCACCGGGCGCGGAGATTGTGGAAGGAAAACTTTTAAACAGAGCGAATAAGCAGGAAATCGAGAACTGGGTAAAGACTTTATAAAAAGGAGTGTACAAAACTATGGCAAAGATCACACAGACAGCAGGAAGAAATGCACTCGGAGAATTTGCTCCGGAGTTTGCGCATTTTAACGATGATGTATTATTTGGAGAGAACTGGAACAATCAGGACATTGATGTAAAGACAAGAAGCATTATTACGGTCGTAGCGTTAATGGCTTCCGGTATCACAGATTCTTCCCTGAAATTCCATTTACAGAACGCAAAAGCACATGGCGTGACACAGAAAGAGATCGCTGCAATCATCACACATGTAGCTTTTTACGCAGGCTGGCCAAAGGGCTGGGCAGTTTTTAACCTGGCAAAAGAAGTATGGGATGTAAACGAGGGCGATCTTCCATATGAAGATGAAGCAATGAGAGCACATGCCAAAGAGATGGTATTCCCAATCGGTGCACCAAACGATGGTTTTGCACAGTATTTCAGTGGAAAGAGCTTTCTTGCTCTGGTATCTAAGAGTCAGGTTGGCATTTTTAATGTGACATTTGAGCCGGGCTGCCGCAATAACTGGCATATTCATCATGCAAAAAATGGCGGTGGACAGATCCTCGTATGCGTTGCCGGACGTGGCTATTATCAGGAGGAGGGCAAGGAAGCAATCGAGATGAAAACGGGCGACTGTATTAACATTCCAGCAGAAGTAAAACACTGGCATGGAGCAGCACCAGACAGCTGGTTCTCACATCTTGCAGTGGAAGTACCGGGTGAGGAGACATCCAACGAGTGGTGTGAGCCGGTATCGGATGAAGAGTATGCAAAATTGAAATAGAATAGAAGGCGAAACTCTGATTTAGGTCGTGAAGATTGTGCAAGATTTTCCCATTTTCCAGATTGAAAATCTTGAAAGCCTGATAGAAACTGCGGAGATGATGAAAACTGCCCTCGTTTTTAACAAAATCCATCCGGTATTGTTAAGGATACCTGGTGGATTTTCCATTTTCTGCAATTTATAATAATGTTAAAAATAATTGCAAAGGTGGTAAAAATATGAGAAAGTTATACATAGACAATATCAGATGGATCACAGTTGTGCTTGTGGTTTTGTATCATGTTATAAAAAAAAGGACGGGAAAATTGTTGGTTCCATCCACCCTTGGGCTTTTGGTGTTCTGGTGGATTTTAGGATACTACAATCTGCTGATCGGCGGTGGACTAGAGCAGATGGCAGCAGTTCCAAAACCGGTTTTATTTATCATCATGGCAGTCAGTGGCATCGGACCGCTATGGTACATCCAGATGTTATGGATTTTTTCAGTACTGCTCATATGGGTTCGCAGAGTGGAAAAAGACAGATTGTGGAAGCTGGGAGAGAAAGCAAACGTTCCATTTCTTGTGCTGTTTGCAATTGTGATCTGGGGCGCAGCTCAGATTTTAAACACACCAATGATTGTGGTATATCGCTTTGGTATCTATGGGGTTGGATTCTTTGTGGGATATTTCATTTTCTCACAAGATGAAGTGATGGAACGCCTGGAAAAATGCTGGCTGCCGCTCACGGTGTGTGCCGTAATTTTAGCGGTTGTATTTACGGTAATGTACTAGGGCAGACCATACGCCGAGCATTCGGTTTTAGACACACCGCTATGCAACCTGTTTGCATGGATTGCGACCATTGCAATTTTGGCTTTCATGAAAAAATGGGGGAATATTTCCAACACATTTACAAGATGGATGGCAGCGAAATCCTGGGGACTTTATTTATTTCATTACCTCTTTATTGCGATGACAGCATACTACCTGACCATGTATACAAAATTTCCGGCAGTGCTTCTTTATTTTTTTGTGGCAGCTGCGGGATTTGCCGGTGCATATCTGGCCAATGAGATCATCCGCCGTATTCCGGTGCTCCGGTGGATCGTCTGTGGAATTGGAGGAAAGAAAAAATAATGTTTGCAGACAATCTCATTCAGCTTCGGAAATTAAATCATATGTCGCAGGATGAACTGGCAGATCAGATTGGTGTGTCCAGACAGACACTCTCGAAATATGAGACAGGAGTTTCCCATAGTTAAAGATACCACACCAAATATGATGAACCCACGCTTATACACTACCAGCTATAATAAACCGCAAGGACAGCAATTTGATGATACTGCTGTCCTTTCTTTTATAAAATTGCAGTACACAAAAAAACTTTTATTGAAAAATAACAAGGAATGCCTGCTCCGGAATGCGGTTGGAGCAGACGCCGAAGAAATACATAACCTTTTCAACCTGACCCATGCGCAGACAGACTTTTTATGTACCTATCCGGATGAGAATTTGTTTGACATCTCGCAGGAACAAAAAATTTTGTCAGAGAAAATAAGCAGTGAAAATGAGATTGAGATCTGTGCTGTTGTCAACGGGCATATCGTAGGAACTGCTGGTATGAAACCTGTGGGGAAAAAGGATAAGGTCAAACATCGTGCGGAGTTTGGAATCAGCATTGAAAAAAGCTGTTGGGGACTTGGAATTGGCAGGGCTTTATTGGCGTCCTGTATTGCGTGTGCCAAGAAAGCAGGATACAGTCAGCTTGAACTGAACGTAGTTGCTGAAAATGAAAGAGCAATATTGATGTATGAAAGAGCAGGATTTGTTGAATACGGCAGAAATCCAGAAGGCTTTCGTTCCCGCACAGCCGGGTTTCAGGAAGTTTTATCCATGAGGTTAGAACTGGAATAATAAATCCTTGCGTTTTTAAGGATTAAATGATATAATAACTTCAGTCCAAAAAAGGAGTAAAAAAATATGCGGCAAGGTATTCTTAGATAAAACGATAATCGAATAGTGGGAAATAAAAATCAGATGTCCCTTACTCATAGAGGCTTGATTTTTTGTACCTAATTTAAGAATACTTTTGCCTTTATCAATTTTGACATATTTAAGGATGAACAGCAGACACCATCAGGCGTATGCTGTCATTGTGTATGTCCGCAGTTTATATCCCCGGTGGTAAAAGTATGTTACTGCCGGGGATTTTTATGCCCTTTCGGGCTGTAAAGGAGGACAATCACATGAAAATCATTAACATTGGTATTCTTGCTCATGTAGACGCAGGAAAAACAACTTTAACGGAAAGCCTTTTATATGTCAGCGGAGCGATTGCACAGCAAGGCAGTGTGGATAAAGGAACAACAAGAACGGACACAATGGCTTTAGAACGCCAAAGGGGAATTACGATTCAGACAGCAGTTACCTCTTTTGAGTGGAATGATTATAAAATCAATATCGTGGACACTCCTGGTCATATGGACTTTCTGGCGGAGGTGTACCGCTCTTTAGCTGTACTTGACGGGGCAATTTTAGTTATTTCTGCCAAAGACGGCGTACAGGCACAAACAAGAATCTTATTTCATGCACTTCAGGAAATGAATATTCCGACCATTATTTTTATAAATAAAATCGACCAAAACGGAATTGATTTGCAGCGTGTTTATCAAGACATTCGTGAAAAACTAACCGACGATATGATTGTTATGCAGGAGATTTCCATATCTCCTGATATATCAATAAAAGCTATTTCTGATGCAGAAAAATGGGATATTGTAATTGCAGAGAATGATGAACTATTAGAGAGATACATCGCAGGGGATTTTTTGGATCCCCACGAATTAGAATGTGAAATGCGTCGGAGAACCAGACGCTGTTCTTTATATCCTGTTTATCATGGAAGTGCAAAGGGCAATATTGGAACAGAAAACCTGATTAAAATGATTACAGAAACATTCTTCACAGAAACAGAAAACAGGCCATCTGAACTATGTGGGTATGTTTTTAAGGTTGAGCATACAGAGCAAAAAAAACGGCTAGTCTACCTGCGTCTGTATCAGGGGACACTGCGTTTACGAGATACGCTCCTGCTGTCAAAAAAGAAAAAAGTAAAAATAACGGAAATGAGTATTCCTGCAAATGGAGAAATGATTCCGGCAGACTATGCCTGTCCGGGAGAAATTGTTGTTTTAACAAATGATATCCTGGAGTTGAACAGCGTTTTGGGAAATGAGAACCTTTTGCCACGAAAAGAACAGCTTGACAATCCGATTCCCTTGCTTCGGACAACGGTTACACCTCAAAAGACAGAGCAAAGAGAAATGCTATTGAACGCTCTCACAGAAATTGCAGATACAGACCCGCTGTTACACTTTGAAATTGATACAGTTACCCATGAGATTATTCTGTCTTTTTTGGGAAAGGTACAGTTGGAGATTATTTACTCGCTTCTGGAAGAAAAATATCATTTAGAAGTAAAAATGAACGAGCCTTCTGTTATTTATTTGGAAAGGCCATTAAAAAAAGCAGAGGATACCATTCATATTGAAGTGCCGCCCAATCCGTTTTGGGCTTCGATCGGACTGGAGATTACGCCGCTTCCGATTGGAAGCGGAATCCAATATGAGAGCAAAGTTTCACTTGGCTATCTGAACCAGAGCTTTCAAAATGCGGTTATGGAAGGTGTCCGGTACGGACTGGAGCAAGGTCTGTATGGGTGGGAGGTTACGGACTGCAAAATTTGTTTTCGATATGGTGTTTATTATAGTCCGGTCAGCACTCCTGCAGATTTCCGGCTTCTCGCCCCGATTGTATTAGAACAGGCGTTAAAAAAGGCAGGAACACAGCTTTTGGAGCCATACCTTTCCTTTACACTTTATGCACCACAGGAATATCTTGCGAGAGCTTACAATGATGCGCCAAAATATCATGCAGTCATTGAGCGTGTTTCCCAGAAGAACGATGAGGTAATCCTGGCGGGAGAAATTCCAGCCCGCCATATCGGGGAATATCGAAGAGATCTGAATGATTATACAAATGGGAGAAGTGTTTGCCTGACAGAAATAAAAGGATATCAGGAAACGTTGGAAGAGCCGGTGTTCCAGCCCCGCCGTCCGAATGATCGGCTGGATAAGGTTCGGCATATGTTTCAGAAAATATCCTGATTCTTGCGCAATGCAAGTGCTCATTGCTGGCTATTGCGAAACATCCCTGATAAAATCAGAATCAGAAAGATTGTGAAGGGATGGGAGGAAACATGGATATATCAACACTGAGCAATTACTTTGAACTTTATGGAGGAATGGCGATCTTCCTTGTTGTACTTCTGGAATATATGAATCTTCCGGGATTTCCGGCAGGGATTATTCTGCCGCTTGCAGGAATTTATGCAGCACACGGAGGGTTAAATCTGTTCCTGGCGATTGCGATTTCAGTTTTAGCCGGAGAAGTTGGGAGCTGGATCTTGTATTTTCTGGGAATGTACGGTGGAAATGCTTTTATGAATATGTATCTGAAAAGGTTTCCAAAACACAAGCCAGCGGTTGAGCACACGTTTGATTTAATCCGGAGGAACGGTTTTTATGGAATTTTCATCAGTAAGTTGATTCCGATGGTCAGAACCTTGATTTCTATTCCAGCGGGCGTATTAAAAATGGAGTTTGTGAAATATTCGATTGCTTCGTTTTTGGGAATAACTCTTTGGAATACCCTCTTCGTGGGAGCTGGCTATATCATTGGAGAACCTGTTCTGAACATAATCACAAGGGGGTGAAAACATGCGGATTGCCATGATGACAAATAACTACAAGCCATTTGTTGGCGGCGTTCCCATTTCGATTGAGCGGCTTGCTGACAGTTTGAGGGATTTAGGGCATACGGTATATGTCTTTGCACCGGATTATAAATCTCCGATGGATGATGATGCATATACATTTCGCTTTCCAACAATGAAACACAAGATTGCCGGAGCGATTCCTGTTCCAAATCTGATTTACAGCTATGTGAAGAAAACGATTTCAACACTTCATATTGATTTGATTCACGTTCATCATCCGTGGATGATTGGAAATGTGGCAACACGGATTGGAAAGGAATTTCATATTCCCGTAGTGTTTACATACCACACAAGATATGAACAGTATCTGCATTATTTGAAGCCCTTTGGATATTTGCAGAATCAGGCAGGTCAGGGAAACCGAATGGCGGCATCCATCCTTGATTTTGCACAGCGGCAAGTCATTCAACGCTATCTGAATAACTTTCTTGAAAAATGTGATATGGTTTTTGCCCCGACAAAATCTATACAAGATTATTTGAAACCTTTTCACATAGATACGCCAATTAATATTGCACCTACAGGACTGCCTCATGTCTGCTTTGAAAAACATATCGAAGCAACTGACATCCGAGAAAAATATTTGCAAGGGAAACAATACCTGTTCTGTACGGTTTCGAGATTAGCGAAAGAAAAAAATCTTCCTTTTCTGCTACGAGGGGTTGCTGCTGTGAAAGAGCAGTTAGGAGATATTTTCAATCTGCTTATTTTGGGAGACGGGCCAGAGAAAGAAAATCTGATGGCTCTGTCCCGAACTTTGAATATTGACAGAAATGTATTTTTCGTTGGGGAAGTACCAAATCAGAAAATATCATCTTATCATCAGGCGTGTGACTTGTTTCTGTTTTCATCAAAATCAGAGACACAGGGAATTGTGCTTTTAGAGGCAATGGCAGCGTATCTCCCAGTCTTTGCTATTCGTGCAACCGGAGTATCAGATGTTGTTAATGGCAAAAATGGTGTGTTGTCATCAGACTCCTTAGCTGAATGGGTAGAGAACTTAATTTCGATTTTGCAAAATCCTGCTGTACTTATAAAAATGAAAAGTTCTGCTCGTAACACTGCCCTCTTATATGATGAAAAGATTATTGCCAACCAGATTTTGGAGCGTTACACATACTTGAAAATGAGCTATGAGGCAGAACATTGTTTGATGCTACACTTAAATGGAACAAGTCAAACAGAAAGAGGGTGGAATATTGAAGATAAATCAAGAATGGATTTGTTGTCCGATTTGCGGAAGTAAAACAAGAATACGGGTTCGAGAAGACACTGTTTTAGAAAACTTTCCCCTCTATTGCCCAAAGTGTAAATTGGAAAGTCTGATAGAAGTGAAAAAAATAAAAGTAAAAGTCATCAAAGAGCCAGACGCAAAGACGCAGAGCCGATGAATTTGTGGAAAATCACAGTTCATCGGCTTTCCTTTTTTGAAATAAGAAAACCAATAGATTCACAAGGAGTCTATTGGCTTTCTTACAGAGTGGGATGATTTTGCTTACGCAGCAAATCAAGCGGATTGTAAAGCGGGAGGGACGCAAACTCGGCAGTATCGGAATTTTGGTTGGTACAGTGCTGGGCGTATGCTGCGGTTTTCTTCTGTTTTCCAAGGGATTTAACGCTGTTTCCTATGTCGTTATGGTTTCCCTGACACTCATAAGCAGTTGGATCATGGTGTCTATTTCCATCCGTAAGCCGGTGAAAATCGCGGCAGGGATTTCCCCCATTGAAGCCGTCCGTTTTACCCCGGTGCAAAAGGACATCCGCAGCCGGAAAAAGAATATCAAGCTCAATCCTGTTTCAATGGGAATTGCGAATTTTAAGCGTGACCGCAAAAAGACAATCTCTATTATAGCGTCTTTGAGTTTGGGCGGAATTATCCTGCTTGTGGTATCCTCCATGGTTTTGCTGCGCTCCCCAGAGGCACTTGCAAGGCAGATTTATCCGTATGGTGACTATAAAATTTATTTACATTCCGAGTTGGCAGTAGAAGAAGCTATGGCAGCGGGAAATCCATTGAATGAGAAATTGAAGCAGGAAATTTTGGCCATTGATGGTGTAACCGATGTGATTACAAAAAGGCAAAGCCTTCATATAAATTATCGTGCCAACGGAATTGATGAGGCTGGTTGGTGTGATATACTAACTGAACAAAATTATTCTGCGGTTGAAGCTGCATTGATAGAGGGAACTATGCCAGCGGATGCACACAGCATCATAATTGATTCGCATACAAGTAATCGTGATAATATAAGAGTGGGAGAAACGGTTGAAGTTACCTCTGGGAAATCAACTATTCCTGTTACTATATCAGGGGTGTTTGACAACGATAGCATACCAACTGATGGACATGGAACAGTCCCAGTTGACTCTCCACTTGAATTTGCAACGGAAGCATTATTCCATGAATTACATCCAGAAATAGCTTCGTTTGACTATTCATGGAACATTGCAAGTGATCCGAAAAAAGCGGACAATGTAGAGTCTGAATTGAAAAATATTGTAGCCACTCATACTGATATTGCGTTAGAAAATATTGACACTATAATTGAGTATGAAAAAAATATAAATTCTTTTGTATTTGGCAGTATGGAGGTACTTTCATGGCTGGTATTCCTCTTTGGCGTTATCAACCTGATTAACACGACCCTCTCTAATCAAATGTCCAGAAAACAGGAAAACAGTGTTTTGCGTTCCATCGGTCTGACCCAAAAGCAGCTATGTAAAATGAATATCTGCGAGGGGCTGTGCTATGCGTTCTTTGCAACATTGGCGACGCTGATCGTTGGGCTTCCGGCTTCCATCTTTGCTTGCAGAAAAATGAGTATAGGAGCTTTTGCCGGAAATGTAGTGCCTTACAAATTCCCGGTTTTGGAAATGGGACTGTTCATTCTGGTATTGTTCGGAATGGAACTGATCTTGTCTGTATGGACAATCCGCAGACAGAAAAAGCAATCCCTGATCGAACAAATGCGGGCGATGGAATAACCGTATGGGATCGGCGGGGCGGCGTGTGCTGCCCCGCTTTTTTCGCCATTTCTCAAAAAATTTTTGAAATGTCCGAGCTTTGTAACAATTCAGCCTGTTTTTCTGTCGAAATCAAAGGCACCTCGGACATTTATAGTTCTTCCAAAAGTTTGATGATAATATTACCATTCATGGAAGAAGCAATCTGTTATTGCAATAATGCGAAATTGACGATAGAAAGTTTTTCATATCTCGGTCAGCTCAACAATTACATTACTCTGCTGATACAGCCAGTCCGTAAATTCTTTCGGGCTGGCTGTTCCTGTTTTTACAGCCTTTTTTCTCTGTAAGGCTTCTTTCTTAAAGTCGGAAAAGGAAGCCTGTATTTTTTCCAGACGGTCAGCCGGAAAGCCTGCGGTATTTTTTACCCGGTTTATTTTGTTGCGCCAGTTCTGGCATTCATTTTTATAAAGCAGGTCATAGTTATTTTCTCTTGACCTCTCGTCAAATTCCCGCTTGTTTTGAAGCGCCTGTGCTTTTCGGCACTTGTCGCTGCACAGCTCATACCGCTGGCTCTTTGCCAGAAAATATTTTCCACAGACCTTGCACCGCCGGAAGCAAAGCCCCCAGTCATTCAGCCTGTTCAGATAATAGGTAATCAACGGGTAGAGGGACGCATAGGCAGACACACATTCTTCTGTGCGCCGGTTGTCCGGGAACCAGAGGTCAAGCCGGGTATCTTCTGACGGTGCGCCTTTGAAATAAAGGCTGCCAGCTTGAAAATGTTTCGGTTTTCCTGTCTCCCTGTCAAAGCTCATGGTTTCGTTTTGGAATACCCCGGTCAGTCTGCTCATTTTATCCATGAAGCGGTCACAGGCAGCGTTACGGTCACGGGGTTCTCTGGCAAGCAGATAGCTGTTCCAGATACGGAACGCCACATACATTTTCAGAGGGTCGTTGCTAAGATATTTCTCCCAAAGAAATTCGCTTGCCGCCTGCTCCAGCTCCGGCTGTTTCCATCGGTTGGAGTGGAGAGCTTGCCGCAGCGGAGAAAGCCCGTATAAGTTCCAGTCTCTGTCCGTGTCACGCTCAAAGTTTATCAAAAAAGTTCCCAGTGGGCGTGTCATATCACAAAGCACCTCTGCGTTTTGGCTCCCGTTCAGACGGAAGCGGATCTGCTGTTCTTCCCCAATCAAAATCCGCTCTTTCATTTTCTTCCTGTCCAGCGTCAGGACAAACAAAATCCTCTCAAAACATGGCTCATGCCGTATAAACTGATTCTCCATCCCTATCCCCTGCCTTTGTTTATGGTAATTATATAATTCAGTTATATCCGTTACACTCATGGTATCGCAGAATCATTGTTTTGTCAAGGATAGTACGCTATGATGATTGCGGTTGGTAATTTCGTACCGCACAGTACCTTGACAAGTGAATGACCGTCCAAAAGGGATATGACCGGCAGGAGAAGTGACGCATCCGGCGCACCAATGCAGGGAAACACCGCAGGAATGGGGCAGGAAAACGGCTTTTGGGGAGAACGGCAACAGGAAGCATTTTAACCTATTTGATTTATGGGAGGAACAGAATGAACGATAAAAAGAGATTGAACAGCTACGAGGATTTACCGCTGGTTCTGGATGTGGCGGACATTCAGCGGATTATGGGAATTTCAAGAGCGAGCGCCTATGAGCTGGTACACACACCCGGCTTTCCAGCGTTCCGCAGGGGCAGACTTATCAAGGTCAGCAAAATTGCTTTCTTTGAATGGATGGCAAAAGGCTCCGAAACCGTACCGGGAAGCGACAAATAAGCGTGAGGTATCATTCCCTGACTTGCAATACTGCCGCACTTTCCAAAGGGGCATACAGAGGGAAAAAAACTTAAAAATGATACCGAGACGCTACATCAAAACAGCCTATCTGCGTACATCAGATAGAAACGGAGAAAGGAGCCGGTTATGGCAAGAATGAGTAACAAGCGGCGGTTGGAATGGTCTTTCTTCTTAAATGACCGCAGCCGTATCACTTACAACGAACTGTGCCGGAAATGCCAGCACGAATGTAAACAGAGCTTCCGGGCGGTTGTGGTTGACTGCCCGAAGTATCTTTCCAAGCGTTCCAAGAAAAAGGACAAGACTGCCGGAAACGGCAAAATCCCTTAGGAACTAAGGGCGCACTTCTATACATAGTCTAAAGACCATGTATCGTGCGTCCTGCGGAGC
>OGOY01001377.1_pt1 | contig 25923 bp, 22 predicted proteins | sample 1552811 | NCBI WGS metagenome assembly OGOY01 (sample SAMEA2580132, study PRJEB22360) | human gut metagenome | biome: human gut; feature: human-associated habitat; material: faeces | place: Denmark | collected 2008/2010 | reverse complement strand
TCTGTAAAGAATATGTCAGCTTACGCTGACCAGAATCACGCGCCAAGTCTCACGGGCGTTCGACTTGAATGAGAAGATGTTTGTTCGAAAAGCTGTCAGCCTGTTCTGGCAGCTTTCGATAAAATATGAAGATTGGAAGTAACTGTTCAGTAGGTCTGCGCATTTACTGCGCGTGACTGTGAAGGTACTGAACAGTTACGATTGGGAAAATCAAGAAGGAGGATAAAGAAATGAGTCATAAAATTACAGTATTTCGCGGCGATGGTATCGGTCCGGAGCTGGTTGATAATGTGTTAAAGATTTTAAAAGCGGCAGATGCACCGCTGGAATATGAAATTTTCAATGTTGGTGAGGATGAGTGGAAACGCAACGGTGCTTTGATTCCAGAGGAAGCTTATGCTTCCTTCGAGCGCACCAAAGTACTCTTAAAATCCCCGATTACGACTCCGGTTGGAAAAGGATTCCGCTCCCTGAATGTAACACTTCGCGGACAGTATGACCTGTATGCCAATATCCGCCCGGTTAAGTCCAACGCGGCAGTAAAAACTCCATTTGAGAATGTGGATATCGTGATTTTCCGCGAAAATACAGAAGGTCTTTATGTTGGTGTAGAGGAGCAGGTAAATCCGGATACAGTTCATGCAATTAAGATTGTTACAAGACAGGCAAGCGAGCGCATTATCCGCGATGCATTCGAGTATGCGAAAAAGAACGGACGCAAGAAAGTAACCTGTATTCATAAGGCAAATATCCTGAAAATGTCCGATGGCATGTTCCTTTCCATCTTCAAAGAGATTGCAAAGGAATATCCAGAGATTGAGGGCGATGACAAGATTATCGACAACACCTGCATGCAGCTTGTCATGAATCCAAACCAGTTTGATGTTATGGTAATGCAGAACCTGTACGGAGATATTCTTTCGGACCTGTGCAGCGGCCTGATCGGAGGCCTGGGACTCGTTCCATCCAGCAATATCGGTTCTGACTATGCTATGTTTGAGGCCGTACATGGCAGCGCACCGGATATTGCAGGCAAGCACCTGGCAAACCCGACCGCATTCCTTTGGTCTGCCTGCATGATGCTAGAGTACTTAGGTGAAAATGAGACCGCCGGACGCATCCGCAAGGCTGTGGATGAGGTTCTGGCAGAAGGCAAGCACCTGACAAGAGATCTGCATGGAACTGCAACCACCGAGGAATATGTGGACGCAGTGATTGCGAGACTGTAAAACTTCATACATGTACAGCAAAAGCCCCGGAATTTTTTGATTCCGGGGCTTTAATATATTATATTGTGCTAAACACTAAGCTTTTGCAATCTCCTGAAGGATCGCAATAATTACTTCTTCCATCCGATAGAAAGATTCCACATCTGCTTTTTCATGCGGTGTATGAACATCATAAAGATTTGCACCACAGGAAATCATATCGATATGCTCTCCCAGTTTTTCTGCCAGATATCCACATTCGATTCCGGCATGAATTCCTGTGAAAACAGCATCTTTTCCAGAATACTCACGGTATGTCTTCGCACAAATATCACGAAGTTTAGATTCTTTACGATATTCCCACTGCGGATAATCACCATGGAAGGTGCAGTTCATTCCCAGTGCCTTCGATAATATCTGCATTTTTTCTTTTAACTGTGCTTTTTCTAATTTTACAGAGCTTCTTCCGGAACACAGGAACTCAAGTGTTCCATCCTGAATCGTCATACTGCCTATATTAGAAGATGTCTGTACCATTTCCACATTTTCTCTGGTTCGGCTGATAACGCCGCACGGAAGAAACGTAATTGCCTCGATAATCAAATTCACCGTTTCCTCTGTAAACACAGTTACCTCTTTTTTCTGCTCTTCCTTCTCCAGGCGGAATGACAGGTTTTCTGTTTCAGAAAACTGTGCTTTCAGCATTTCTTCCAGTTTAGAGAGTTCTTTTAATAATGCCTCTTCGTCCTGGCTTGATGTGTGCATAACAATCGTTCCCTTAGATGCAATTGCATTTGCTTTTCCAGGCGCATCCAGCGAAGAAATACGTGCAAATGGAGCAATATGATAAAGAATTCTTCCCACAAGCTGAATTGCATTTGCTTTTCCAAGAGCTATATCCAGACCCGAATGTCCTCCGTTTAATCCACATAATGTTAATGTATATGTAATATCTTCCGTTGAGTCCGTATATTTCAGCGGAAGAGAAAGATCGGTTCTGACTCCTCCTGCACAGCTTGTAAAGAAAACACCTTCTTCTTCTGCATCCAAATTAATCAGATAGCTTCCTTTGACATCTGTAAGTTCCAGATGCTTAACTCCCTCTAGTCCCACTTCTTCACTGGAAGTAATTAAAATCTCCAGGGCCGGAAGCGGCAGATCATTTCGATCCAGCAAATCCATTGCATAAGCAACTGCCAGTCCGTTATCAGCGCCAAGAGAGGTTCCATCCGCTGATTTCAAATAGCCATCTTCTTCCACAACATGGATACCATCTTCGTACTTATGAGTGCTATCTGCGCTCTTTTCATAGACAATGTCCATATGACCCTGCACAATAACCGTTGGTCCCTTATATCCAGGAATCGTTGACGGTTTCCGAATCAGCACATTATGATGGGCATCCCGTTCTGCCTGCAGGCCTCTGGCTTTTGCAAAATCGAGCAGATACTGGCTGATCGTTTCCTCGTCACCGGTTTGTCTCGGAATACGGCAGATATCTTTAAAATATTGAAGCAGCTTTTCGTTTTTAGATTGTCTTTCCATAAATATAATCTCCCCGTACATACAATTTGATACGAAAATTTAGGATAAATGCTTTTGAGATAATAGGGCGCTGACAATTCTGACAGCGCCCTTTCCCAATTAGAGGTATTATTTAGGTATGTTTACTACCATTGTAATGATTAATATCCTTCAACGCCAAGTGCTTTACAGAATTTTCTTGCTTCCGGATCTACATAGATTCCGTTTTCTTCCAGCTTATAGCCATCCAGAAGAATCGTCGGTTTAGAAACAATACCATCTGTATGAGCAGCAGCATCCCAGCAAGCTCCCATTAAGCTGGCTCCCTGACTTCCGATACCCATCTCGATACATCCAAAGAGTCTCTCATCCTCAACAATACGTCCGGTAGGTTTGGTTACGCCCGGGTTAAAGCCGATGGAATAATGAGCCAGACGGAACATATTCGGGTCATTAAATTTATTCAGCCATTTTTCGAAGATAGCAGCATCTTTTCCGCCTTCTATTTTTGTTACAACACCTTTTTCCAGGGTCAGCTCTACATTACTGTTAAGAAGACCTAATGTATCCGGTGGGAACAGAGCAGAATCAAAAATTAATTTACCATTGATAGTCTCCTCTACCGGACACCAGCTTACCTGACCGCCTAACATAACCGGATAGCCCTTCTTGGTTGCTCTCTGTCCAGAATGTTTAACGCCGCGTCCCTGATTGTAGCCAACTAAATTTGTTCCATTCTTATCCGTAACAATTACTTCATTTGAGCGATGAACTTTATCTGTCAGATACTCACCAAATTCAATCAGGACATCATAGTCAACACGGCCAACCGTATTTACCAGCATGATAACATCCATACCATTTAAGCAAGTAAATCTTGCACCATTCTCCATTGCTTTTCTAAAGCAAGGAGTATGCATAGAGCAATAGTATGCTAACTCAATCCATACATCTGCATGCACTACTGCATCTGCAACCGGGCGAATCGGTTCTTCATACGCTTTTCCGGAAGTCGGATAGTGAATAATAACCGGATTTGCACCAACTGAATATGCTGCACCTGCAACCGCCTCAACCACACGGAAATCTGCAGATGTATCAGCGGTGATAACTACATTTTCACCCTCTTTTACAAGCATGAAATCACGTACCAGTTTTAAAGCAGCACTTGTTACTTCAAATGATAAGTAAGTGTTTGACATTTCTACGCCAACTGGATATTCCATAATAAGTTCCTCCTATAATATATATTTTTATTTATTAAGTTTCTTTCCAAGGTTCATCGTGGAGCTGAAGAAGCTGTACAGGGCGGCACCGGTAATGAATCCGGCACCCAGAATATACAGTTTACTCTGTCCAAGATCACCATATTTCTTAACTACAATGTAACGAATCAAAAGACCAACGAGTACTGTAATACCAGCCATCGGAGAAGCAATCAGAAGACCGGTCGCAAATAAAACACCTAACTGACGGCCTGAACCGCCGATTGCCTGAAGAAGTGCTCCCGGGATAGCCCAGATAATCAGGTTCTTTGCTACTGCCATATTAGTTCCTGCATCAATGGTTGCCACATATACAGCATCAACCGGTGCGAGCATTCCTTTTTCAAAATATGCTTTGTAAGTAAAGAGAACAACCAGAATTGCAATTACAGCACTGACCATTTTTGCAATATACTGCTGTCTTCTTCCTTCCATCTCAAACGGAACATCTTCACCGTTGCCTCTGACAATATAACCAGATTTCAGGTCATACGCCATATCAGCAAAGGCCGGTCCGGTTGCAGAAGTAAAGCCAACCAGGATTGCCAGCTGTGCCGGTGGGAATCCAAACAGCATTCCAAGAATCAGGAAAATGAAAGCTGTTGCAAATGCCGGGAACCATCCGGAGTGCATGGCGGAGATACCAACAATCAGCTCGGAAATGATTGCAGAAAGGGCTGCAAAGATAATCCACCATATGAACATTCCAGCACTCATATCTGCCGAAAATCCACACATAATTGATAACAATGGATACCAGAATATATGCGCCAAAACCTTCTGCAAGGGAGAACTTCATGCTCTTTAAGCTTCTGGTAAATTCTTTCTTTTCTACCTTTCCAGTTGCAGCCTCAGCTGCTGCCGCTTCTTTTTCTTTCTTGCTCTTTTTCTGAAGAATCAGAATCATCTGGATAAGAGCAACGAATCCGGCACCAATCATGACACCATGAGGTACATAATAATCACCAAGTTTGATGTTGAAGAATTTCGGAGTGTATTCGGAAATCAGAAGGCCCACGCCAAATGCACCAAGAGCCCACATATTTCCAATCCAGCCTACACCCAGGATATCGGTCGGAATACCAAAAATCTTTCCAACGATTCCGCCAACCATACCAATCATAAGGATAACGGAGTTCTTTCCTTTTTCAGCAACTGCCAGCATAGCCTCTGCTGCTGCAATACCGGGTGCCCATGCTTCCTTTGCCGGGAACATCTCTGTATCAAACACCTTATAAAGAATCGTTGCATCAATGATTACTGCTAATGAAGCACCTACCAGCATTGGAATAACCAGATCATGTCTTCCTAACAGATAAGGAATACCGATGGATAAGAAAATACCGTTTGAAGCAGCAAACGTTGCACCTGACATAGCTGTCTGAACAAGGTTCTGGGTATTAATATCTTTATATTTCTGGAACACCTTCAACGGAATTCTGGCAATAATAATCGCAAACAGTGCACCGATGATAGATGTGTTTGTACTGATTCCCAATCTGGCAATTAACTCGAGACCAATGATTGAACCAATCACAGAAACTAAAATATTTAACAACATAATGGCCGGATCCCATGCGGATGGGTGTTTTTTATTCATAAACTTCCTCCTTTCCTCTGTTATAAGGTTAACGACTATAGATTAATATCCTTCAACTCCCATCTGCTTGCAGATTTCAGCAAGTTGCGGATCCACATATTTTCCGTTTTCCTCAATTGTCACGCCATCTACGATAATTGTAGGTTTCGATACTACACCGTCTGTGTGAGAAGCTGCTGTCCAGTAGCTTCCGCGAATCATTTTACCCTGACTTCCAATACCAAATTCCATGCATCCAAAAATTCGTTCATCTTCTACGATACGTCCGGTTGGTTTCATAACGCCCGGATTGAATCCGAGTGAATAGTGTGCCAAACGGAACATATTCGGATCGTTGAACGAATGCAGCCATGCGCTGAAACGTTCGGCCTCTTTTCCGCCTTCAATCTTAGTTACACGTCCATTTTCCAAGGTGAGTTTCACATTTTCAGAAATTGCACCCATGTCGGTCGGCGGGAAAATCGCAGCATCGAATACAAGGGTTCCATTAATCGTTTCCTCTATTGGACACCAGCTAATCTGGCCAGCCATCATGAACGGATACCCCTTAAAGGTTGCCAGCTGACCGGAGTGACGAACTTTTCTTCCCTCATTTTGGGCTGTTAAATAAGTTCCATTATTATCTTTAATGATAATATCGTTTCCTGCCTCTAATTTAGCCTTTAAAGCCTCTCCCAGCTCTACTACCTTGTTAACATCGACTCTTCCGATACAATTCACGATCATGGTTGCATCCATACCGGTAAGATTAATGTAACGGCAGCCAAAATCAATTGCTCTCTTCCATGCATCACTCAGGAAGATGGAACCGTATGATAACTCAATCCAGACATCTGAAACAGCAACTGCATTTCCAAGCGGAGCCGCCGGTTCTGAATAGGTATTTAAATTGGTCGGTGCGAAAACAAGCAGCGGATTGGCTCCAACGGTATAAGCTGCACTCATGAGAGCTTCCAGTACACGTTTATCCGTAGAGGTATCTCCGGTAATTACTACGTTCTCTCCCGGCTGCACCAGCATAACATCGTGCACCAACTTGTACGCAGCCTTACTGACCTCATACGATAAATAGTCCTTCGACATCTCAATTCCAATCGGGTATTCCATAGTTCCTCCTTTCCCTAACATTCATAATTTTAAGTATACTATTTTGAAATTCACGAGAAATATTTTTATTTGTCTTGATTTTAGCACATAAATCAAATAAAATGAAATCACGTTATTTTATAAAGTGATAAATCTGTATTATACCGACTTTAGTCTGAATTTCGGTCTACAAATTCAAGAATACCAAGGCATTCTTGCTACTAAATGTGCGTTATTTCACATCTGATATAGCCACCCCCCACTAAACGCCTTATACAGATATTCACGCAGAAAGGAGAGAGTATATCTGTGTTAAATTATAAGCTCAGTACCTTTTTAGAGCTCTGTGAAACGAAAAATTATACCAAAACCGCTGAAAAGCTTCATATGACTCAACCAGCCGTAACTCAGCACATCAAATATCTGGAACAGTATTACGGAACAAAACTAATTTATTATGATGAGAAAAAAAGACTTCACCTAACCGATCAAGGACGTCTCCTCCGCTCATATGCCCAATCTGTACAGGCTGATTCAGAAATCATAAAAAACCGGCTTTCTGTCCCCATCAACGAACCTGACGTTTTCAAACTAGGTTCCCTGACTGGATTCGGAGAAACATTTGCTGCAAAAGTAATGGGAAAATATCTGAACAAATACCCTGAAAAAAAGGTCAGCATCTATATGGGAGAATCTGATGACTTGTTAGTTCAATTAGCAAACGGAAGAATCCAGGCTTGTATTGTGGATACCTACTGTCCACCGGAAGAATATGAATGCCACGAATTATTCGAGTCTGAAACCATCTGCATCTGCGCTCCCACTCATCCGCTGGCCGGAAAAACCGTAGATTTTAAAGAATTAAATCCCTATCGGTTGATTTTCAGAGAAGAAGGTTCAAAATCCTATTTCAATCTGCGTTCTATTCTTCACGGTTACAATCAGGACATACATAATTTCGCCTCTTTTGTAGAAGTCGGAACCATCAATACCATTCACAATCTTGTCATTGAAAATGTTGGTCTCTCATTTGTATACAAGTTTGTCGTACAGAAAAAACTGGATCTCGGTGTTATGAGCCAGATTTTTATTAACGATTTTAAAAGCAAAAACTTCATTAACTATGTATGGATGAAGAACAGCTTTTTCGCTGAAAAAAACAGGGAATTCCTGGATATATGCAAACATTATCTTTCCAGTCTGGGAGATCTGAATTTATAAGAAGGAATGTGCCATGGCACATAGAACGAGGTTTCCTATGGCAGAAAACAGCCGCTCCGCAATCTTATTGATCGCGAAGCGGCTGTCGACACTTATGTTTTTGATAGTGGGTCTACGCAGATGCCAGCAGTCTTGATAAGAATGCCTTGGTCCGTTTATGCTGCGGGGCGGTAAAGATCTGCTCTGGCTTTCCTTCCTCAACCACATAGCCGTCTGCCATAAAGAGCACCCGGTCAGAAACATCACGGGCAAAGCCCATCTCATGGGTGACAATGACCATCGTCATTCCCGATTTTGCCAGCTCCTTCATGACGTTTAAAACCTCTCCGACCAGCTCCGGATCGAGTGCGGAGGTTGGTTCGTCAAAGAGGAGCGCTTTTGGCTGCATCTGTCCACCGGAGAGAGTGACGGGCTTTACATTTCCTCCTCTTTTTCAGCTGTGCCCGCGGTAAGCCGGCACGTGATCAGTTGCCATATAAATAAAAACTAGGACGCATCCATCGTAAAAGAGATGCGCCCTTGCAATTATTTTCTGTTTGTTTATTTTGCTTTTCCTGAATTGATGCCAATTATACGTGCGGTTTTTCGATATGTCAACTGAAAAATCTGCCATTTGTGCTATATATTGAAAATTTTGTGTAATTTATATCAAAAAACGATATCGAAAGTAATTTGCTGGAAAAATTAAACAGAATGCGGTAATATATGAAAAAATATTCAGCGTATGATAAATGTCTGATTTCGTACAAACACGTCAATGAAAAAAATGTAAAGTCAATTGAATTTATAGGATAAAATTCATATTTATGAAATAGCGGTGGCATGGAAACTTTGGAAAAACGCATCCCCCACCAGCGATAAACTCCGTTCCTTCCGTTTGACCAGACAGATACTTGAGTGGATCTGCGGCTGGGTGATGATCCGACGGATCAGGGCGGGATCGGAATTTAAACAGAGGGCAGATTCAGGCGCGAGCGCGATGCCCAGCCCTTCGGACGCCCATAAAAGGGCGGTTCTGGCATCGTCGGCAATGCAGACGATGTTCGGTTCCAGCGCCTGTTCCTCAAAATATCCCAGAATCAGCGGCTGCCAGCGGCGGTAAAGGATGAGCGGCGCGCGGGTGAGGGCGGAGAGGGGAAGAGACGTGGGCATATGGCTTTTTTGTGGTTCGGAAGCGTCGGATGCAGGCATAGGGTGGGAAATTTGAATCACAGAACCAGTGTCGGATGGAGGAATGTCGGTCAGAAGGGCATTCGGGCATTCCTTGTAATGGCTCCAGATCATTTCGCGCCCAATCGCCAGAAATGCCTCCGGCGGCAGTGTCTGCATCTCCAGCCCGGCTTTGGAAAATGGCGTCCGGATCACGGCGAGGTCGATCTGGTTGGAGTGAAGCAGATCGAGCAGGTGGTAGGAATTGGACTCATGGAGTTCAAACAGGGCTTTGGGATAGGAGCGCCGGAATGGGGCAAGATAATGCCGGGTCACAAATTCGACGGCGGAGGAGATGATGCCAAGGCGCACAACGCCCTGAATCTCCTGTTTCTGTGCAGTCAGCTCCGTGCGGGCAGCCTGGCTCAGATCGAGGATCGCAAGCGCCCGGTCGTAGAACGTCTTTCCAGCAGGTGTCAGTCGGATGCGGCGGGAACCGCGTTCAAACAGCGTCACACCCAGTTCTGCCTCCAGAAGCTTCATCTGGTGGCTGAGCGGCGGTTGTGAGATATTCAGTTTTTTGGCTGCCTGGGAAATATTTCCCTCGTTGACGATGGTGGTGAAGTAGGATAACTGGCGAAGTTCCATAAATGCTCCTTCCTGTTCGGATTCGTTGGAAAACTGTGTGTATGGCAGATATATTATATAACAAAATCCGATAGAATAACAGGCGAACTATATTTTTCCGATATACATTCTATATCCGAATGGTATTTTTCAGGCTCCTTGAATTCTGGTATGATACATAAGCAGGTATATACTGGAAATTCCAGAGAAATAAAAGTGTAGGGATAATACGGAAGGGAGTGGGCAGAAATGAAAGAACTGCTGGATATGTTTCTGACGTTTGCCAGAATCGGAGGGTTTACCTTCGGCGGCGGATATGCGATGCTGCCGATGCTGCAGAAAGAGGTAGTCAATGGACGCCATTGGGCGACGGATGAAGAATTGATGGATTACTACGCGATTGGTCAGTGTACACCGGGTATCATCGCGGTCAACACGGCGACGTTTGTCGGTTATAAGAATCGGGGAATTCCGGGGGCGATTGCGGCGACACTGGGAGTCATTGCGCCGTCGCTTGTCATCATTATGATTATTGCGGCATTTATTTCTAACTTTATTGAACTTAGCTTTGTGAGCAGCGCCTTTGCAGGCATCCGCGCCTGCGTCTGTGTGCTGATCGGCAGTGCGGTTGTCAAGCTGGCGAAGAAATCGCTGGTTGATAAAGGAGCGATCACGATTGCGGCGGTTGTGTTTGTACTGGCACTGTTTACATCGGTTTCCCCGGCGCTTCTTGTTGTTGTGGCAGGTGCGATCGGGATTGTACTGAAGGGCGGAAAGGGGGAAAAGAAATGATGCTGATGCTTGAATTAGGCTTCCGCTTCTTCTGCTGCGGACTGTTTGCGATTGGCGGCGGACTGGCGACTCTGCCATTCCTTTACAATATTTCCAAGGAGACAGGATGGTATACCTTTAGTGATATTTCCAACATGATCGCTGTCTCCGAGTCCACACCCGGCCCGATGGGCGTCAATTCCGCGACCTACGCAGGCTTCCATGCCGCCGGGCTGCCCGGCGCGCTCACGGCGACGTTTTCGCTCGTGCTGCCGTCGGTCATCATCATTGTGATTATCTCGAAGATTCTCGATAAGTTTAAATCCTCTTCGATCGTACAGAATGCCCTCTATGGTCTGCGCGCGGCATCTACCGCTCTGATTGCGGCAGCAGGTATCGGCGTGGCAAAGATAGCGTTCCTCCATGTCGGCGAGGATGGCAGCCTGGCGTTTTCCGAGCTGTTTTCCATCATCAACTGGAAAGCGATCGTACTGTCGCTTGCGATCTGGTACGGCTTAGTTAAATGGAAAAAGCACCCGATCCTCTATATCGTGGTGGCGGCTGTGGCCGGAATCGTGTTCCAGTTCCACTAGGGAAGATAGAAGAAAATAGAACCATTTCCAGAAGAGGTAGTTCGGTATCGGCATATTCTTTTGGGGTGGTTCTTTTTTGTCATAGGAAGCTTCGTCCTATAAAACAAAAAATACAAGAAAACGCGATCGTAAAGCGCAATAATAGTTAGAAGCAGAACAAATAAAACAGAAATACACAACAATTACAAAAATATAATCAGATAAATAAAGAAAAATATGGAAAATAATTAGAAATAATGCTTGACAAAATGAAAATTATCTAGTAGAATAAAACCATCAAAAGAAACAGAGATAACCCCAACAAACGGTTACCATAGTTTCTAGGACGAAATAAGGAACAAGGAGGACGGTCCAATGGGATAGTTAGTTACTAAAAAACATGATCATGGTTTTAAAAACCGAATTTATCCAATAAATAAAAAGATAAAAATCGGTATCGATGGAATCCATCATCATACAATCTCTAAAAGAGTTTACATAGATACATGTAATCAAAGGAGGAGATTCATATGAAAGGAAGAGGTCCATAGCACATTTAAAACAAAATATAAAAGAAAGAGAGGTTATATAGTGAAACTTCGGGATATTTCATAAAAGAGCTGTCTGATGACGAGAAAGTCGGACAGCTCTTTTTTATGCCTTAATGCGTTTATGTGTGCAGTGGAAAGGGTTCCGCTGTTATTTTTTTGCCTTGGCACGGTCTCCGCGCTCCGGAAGCAGAAAGATACAGATCAAGGAGCTGATAAACAGCATGCCCGGATAGAACAGAAGCGGCATAACCTCGAAGGCGGACAGTTCATAGCCCAGCTCATGGACCGCCGATAATGCTACCAGCATCTGAGCACCGTAAGGAAGGATTCCCTGGGAGATGCAGGAAAAGGTGTCCAGAAGGGAGGCTGTCTTTCTGGCACTGATGCCATAATCTTCGGAAATTTCCTTTGCAATAGGGTTGGCCATAACGATAGCCACCGTGTTATTGGCAGTTGCGATATCCAGCAGGGTAACTAAAAGGCCGACACCAAACTGACCGCCGCGTTTTCCGCGGAAAATGCGGTGAATGACGTTAAGAAGAACATCAAAGCCGCCGTTTTCACGGATCAATGCGCACATAGCGGCAACTAAGATGGCAACCATACTGGTCTCAAACATGCCGGAAGTACCGGACCCCATGTTGGTAAGCATTTCCCAGGGAGTAGTCTGGCCGGAGCCGAGCATAATGATGGCACCGGATACGATTCCGACTAACAGAACGACAAATACCTGAATACCGGCAATACCGCCTGCCAACACCAGAAGATAAGGGATCAGCTGAACCAGGTTGTATGGTTTTATGATGGCAGCTCCCGGATCCTGATGGAAGGAGACAACCAGGATAAGTGCCAGGGAAGCGATGGCCGCCGGAAGCGCGATGCCAAAGTTCTCTCGGAATTTATCCTTCATAGCACATCCCTGACCGTTGCAGGCTGCGATGGTTGTATCGGAGATGAAGGAGAGGTTATCTCCAAACATGGCACCGCCGATGACAGATGCAACGCAAAGGGCCAGAGAGAAACCGGAGGTTTCAGATACGGCAGCGGCAATGGGAACGATCAGGGTGATGGTTCCGACGGAGGTTCCCATGGAGGTAGAGACAAAGCAGGCTACCACAAAGAGAACGGCGACGGAAAAACGGGCCGGGATAAGAGACAGCATCAGATAAGCAACGCTTTCAGCACTGCTTCGTCCTACGACACCGACAAAGGTTCCGGCTGTCAGGAAGATGAGAAGCATAGTGATGATGTTCTTATCTCCGATGCCCTGCCCCATCAGCTCCAGTTTCCGGTCAAAGGAAAGAGAACGGTTCTGGAAACAGGCCGTCAGGATCGCAAGCATAAATGCGACAACAATCGGAATGTTGTAAAAGCCCATCGGGATCTTCATGATATATTCTGACCAGATTCCTAGCCCCAGATAAAAGATCAGAAATACAGCGATAGGCAGAAGGGAAGATAGTTTTTGCTTTTTCATAATAATTTTCAGCCTTTCTATATGTTTGCCGTAATAGGCCGGATATTTGCAGCCGGCTGCAGGAAATGCAGACAGCAGCGTGGTTTTGGCACTATAAGGCGTTGAAGTACATTATTTGATCTTACCATAAGAATGGGATTCAGGCAAGTAAAGAAGACAGTGTAACTGTAACGAAAAGGTTGACGAAAGCCTGTAAAAACGATATTCTGAAAGACGGAGAAACGCATGCAAAAACGATAGAAAATATGATCGGAAAAGAAAAGTATGCTGAATAAAATGGAGGTATATCGTTATGAATGAAAACAACACGGCTATCAAGGATGCCAGATCCTTAGGTCTGCCGAAGATGCTGCTTTTGGGACTGCAGCATATGTTCGCCATGTTCGGTGCGACCATTCTGGTGCCGATTCTGGTTAACACCTATTTTGAGGGGCAGGGACTTTCTATCCAGGTAACCCTGATGTGTGCAGGACTTGGTACATTGTTCTTCCATGCCTGCTCTAAGTTTAAGGTGCCGGCTTTCCTTGGTTCTTCCTTTGCTTTTCTGGGTGGATTTGCGACGGTTGCGAATCTGAATACAGGTATATTTGCAGATATGACCATGGGAGAAAAGCTTCCCTATGCCTGTGGCGGTATTGTGGTTGCAGGCGCTTTGTACCTGATTCTGGCGCTGATCATCAAGCTGGCAGGCGTGGAGCGCGTCATGCACTATCTGCCGCCGGTTGTGACAGGTCCGATCATTATCTGTATCGGTCTTTCACTGGCGCCGTCCGCGATCGCCAACGCATCGACAAACTGGCTGATTGCGTTGATCGCGCTGGGAACTATCATCGTTTTTAATATCTGGGGCAAGGGAATGTTCAAGATCATTCCGATTCTGATGGGCGTTGTGATCTCCTATGCAGCGGCAGCAGTCTTCCAGATGATGGGAATGACAAACCCGGACGGAAGTGCGATCCTGAATTTCTCAGAGGTAGCGACGGCTTCCTGGGTCGGACTTCCTCCGTTCCAGCTGTGCAAATTTGACCCGACGGCGGTCATGGTAATGGCGCCAATCGCGCTTGCGACGATGATGGAACATATCGGCGATATGTCGGCGATTTCCGCGACGGTCGGAGAAAATTTCCTTGCGGATCCGGGACTGCACCGGACGCTGGTCGGCGATGGTATCGCAACATCTCTGTCGGCACTCGTTGGCGGTCCTGCCAATACGACTTACGGTGAAAATACGGGCGTTCTGGAATTAAGCCATGTCCATGACCCGCGTGTCATCCGGATTGCAGCTGTCTTTGCTGTGATTCTGAGCTTTATTCCGAAGATGGCAGAGGTCATCGGTTCGATGCCGTCTGCCATCATCGGCGGCGTTAGTTTCATGCTATACGGTATGATCTCCGCGATCGGTGTCCGCAACGTGGTCGAAAACCAGGTGGATTTAACCAAATCCCGGAACCTGGTAATCGCTGCGGTAATTCTGGTCTGCGGGTTGGGATTCTCCGACGGTCTGACCTTTGAGGCGGCAGGAACCTCGGTTACTCTGACAGGTCTTGCGATCGCAGCGATTGCGGGCGTTCTGCTCAATGTGATTCTTCCGGGTAATGATTACCAGTTCGGCAAGAATTTACAGGGCGACATCAACCGCGGTGTGGCGATCAATCCGAATCCGAAGAAACGGCAGGAATAAAAAACGCAAAAATTTTCAGTTCCAAAATTGGGACGAACCATTTCAGATGTATAATCCGCCTGCATTTCCACATACTACCCATAAGACACACGATATGGCAAACGTGGTATGCAGGAGGAAGAATCATGAAAGCTACAGGAATTGTGAGAAGAATCGATGATCTGGGTCGCGTTGTCATCCCGAAAGAGATACGCCGGACGCTGCGCCTTCGGGAAGGGACGCCGCTTGAGATATTCACGGACCGCGAGGGCGAGATTATATTGAAAAAATATTCACCGATGGTGGAGCTGGCGGCATTTGCCGTGCAGTACGCGGAGGCAATGGCGCAGTCTACGGGGCTGATGGTCTGCATCGCGGACCGGGATCAGATCATCGCGGTATCCGGGGGACCAAAGAAGGAATATTACCAGAAGACGATCAGCCGGGCGCTGGAGCTGGCAGTCTCCGAACGTCAGAATATCTGTGCGGCGCGGGGAGAAAAAGCATTTATCCCGATCACCTCGGATGAGGTGGAGGAGAGCAGCGCCGAGGTGATTGTGCCGATTTTGAGCGAGGGAGATGCGATCGGGGCGGTGATTCTCCTCAGCCGGGAGGCAAAGCAGGCGCTTGGAGGGGCGGAGATGAAGCTGGCAGCGACGGCAGCCGGATTTCTGGGACGTCAGATGGAAGGATAAAAAAAGATAAATGAGATAAATCTGCCTGGAAACAGGCGGTGAGAGAAAAAAGAAGACGGGATCGATGGAAAACGTAAAGAGAGATAAAACTCCTGGGCGGTTGTCCATCGATCCTGTTTTTGATAGTCCTGTATTTGGAAGAAGCTGACGGTGGCAGACGCTGTAGGTAATTGTGCATTTGTTTGCAGGTATGTATGTTGAGATGATAGGGCTGGGCTATTCACGACAGCCGCGGCAGCAGGGCGCAGAAATGAATTTCATTCTGTTTATCCTTGCCCGGCGCCAGATGGGCGCTGATGCGTCCGCCGTGGCGTTCCACGATGGATTTGGCGATGGAAAGCCCGATGCCGTAGCCGCCGCTTGCCCGTGCGCGGGAATCGTCCGCTCGGTAAAAACGGTCGAACAGGCGCGGAACCTGATCGGGCTCCAGGTTTTCACAGGGGTTCTGCACCTCGAGACAGAGGAGGCGTTTTTTCTGGTACAGGGACACAGTGATCGTGCCGTCCGGCAGGCAATATTTGACTGCGTTATCCAGCAGAATTGAGCAGAGACGCAGGATCTGGTCGCGCTGTCCCCGCATCGACAGCTCTGGTTCGATCGAGAGGGAGAGCTTCTTTCCCTGTGCGTCAACGGAGGTCTGGAAGCTGTCGGAAGTCTCTTTTACCAGTTCGCTGACAGAAAAATCAGAGAGACTTTCCGGACACATGCTTTCCTCGGCGCGCGACAGCTCGATGAGCTCCGCAATCATGCGGTTTAAGCGCTCGACCTGCTTGCGGGTGCTTTCCGTCCACTCGTCCTTGCCGCGTATCATTTCCATGACGCCGACGTTGGCGGAAATGATGCCGAGAGGTGTCTTTAACTCATGCGAGACATCGGTGATAAACCGGCGCTGTTTTTTGATATTATCGGCAAATGGCTTTATGACGTAGTCGGAGAGGCACAGGAGAAGTAAAAGTACAACTGCCAGACAGCCGAAAATAATAAAGAAGGTCAGGCGCAGAAGAATATAAAATGATTGTAACTGCGAAAAGCAGTCTACAATCACAAGCGTACCGCTGTCGCTTTCGCTGCTTCCATCGGACGGATACAGATGGTAACGGTAGTAGCCCCAGTAGCCATTGTCCTTGCCGGATGAGAGAATCGCGTCTGTCAGAGCTGAGATGTCGCTCTCACTGAGGGAGGCGATGTGCTCGGAATTGACGTCGGATGGTTCCTCATTTTCATCCAGATGAATAATGCAGTAGCGTGTCTCAAACTCCGTTTCGCGGGTGAGTTGGAAACGTCCCGAAACGTTTGGATGATTCCTGACAAGGGGGAAATTCCAGTCATTTTCATAAAGAGTCGTGATGATGGCATCCGCCCGGTCGGTAAGCCGGATGTAGTTTCCCAGATTGATCGAGCCGCCGATGACAAAGAGCGTGAGCGCCAGAGAAAACATGGCGATGAGCAGAAACCTGCGCCGCAGGCTTCGGATCATGCGTCCGCCGCCGTCAGACGATATCCCTCTTCGGTTCGCTGGATGCTCCGGTTGGCGCCCAGCGCCTGCATCTTTTTTCGCAGATAAGAAACGTAAGTCCATACCAGTTGTGCCTCCTGTGTCGGTGGAAGTGGATCGGAAGCGCCCTCGTCGTAGGATGTGCTTCCCCAGGTGTGCTCTAAAAGCTGTGTTTCGGTTAAAAGGCGTCCTTCCTCGCGGATAAACAATTCCAGCATTGCCGCCTCGCGGCTGGATAAGCAGACGGAGGAAGTGCCGCAGGAAAGTTCCATGGAAGCGCGATCCAGGGTAAAGTTGCCGCAGGTAAGCCCAGAGAGTTGTTTGGCGGCGCTTCGTCTGGTCAGCGCCCGGACGCGGGCGAGAAATTCGCCGATGTCAAAGGGCTTGGTGAGGTAATCATCCGCTCCGCAGTCAAGCCCGGAGATTTTGTCCTCGGTCTGGCTTTTGGCGGTTAAGAGAAGAACGGGGGTCAGGATATCCTTGTCCCGGAGGGCAGAAAGAACGGCAAGCCCATCCAGCTTTGGCATCATGATATCGAGAATCAGCCCGTCGTAGCTGACGGCGGCTGCTTTTTCCAGTGCTTCAGCCCCGTCGCAGACAGCGTCTACCTTATATCCTTCATGGGTTAAAATGGCGCTCAGGGCGCGTATCATATCCGGTTCATCGTCGGCAAGAAGTAGTTTCATGTGTGAAAATCCCCCCTCTTTGTTTATCCACCTGTTGGTTTATGTACTATTTTATTTATCCAAGTATTTATCCGAGCGGAATGCCGCGGCAGTCTGAAGCGACTGGTTTTTCAGCGCCAGCACTTGTGTTGGAATTTGCATCTGGGTCAGCATTTGGGGTGAGAATCAGCTCCTTTAAGGTGGACAGGGACAGATCCGTGGAAGCAATCTGGTCGGAACAGTGCTTTAATTCCTGCTGCATCAGCTCCGGGTTGGCGATATCGTGCTTATATTTGAGTTCATGTTCTATGCTCGCCCAGCAGTCCATCGCGATCGTGCGGATCTGGACTTCCAGACAGGGCAGAGCGGCTGTCTCGGATGTATTTCCCAGAAAACGGACCGGCATCTTTAAAATCATATGGTAGCTGCGTTAGCCGTTCGGCTTTGGATGGGCGATGAAATCTTTTTCCCGGAGAATGGTCACGTCCGGAATCGCGCGGATGAGCTCGGCGGTGCGGTAAACATCGTCCACCATCGGGCAGATGAGGCGCACGCCCGCGGCGTCATGTTCGTGAGCAAGCGCATTTTGAAGCGTCGGCTCCAGTCCGTCTCGGATGAGCTTTTCTCTCATGCTCTCCGGGCTTTTGACGCGAGAGGTAGAGGAGGAGATCGGATCCCAGCCGGTCTGCGACTCCTGATAGCGCCGGATCATGCCGATGCAGGAGAGAAATTCGTCGATGATGCCCTCTAAAAGGATGCGGGAACCGCCGTAAAAATCAGAGGGGGTAGTGGTTGTTGATTCTATCATATATGGTCTAAAATGGGAGGCTGGAAGAGTGCCAGACAGTCTCCGTTTCCTTTCAGTCTATTTGGTAAAAATTGGTATTCGATATAACAGATATATCGAAAAACAGGCGAAAGCGCAAGAGAGTTCACAGATACTCCATGATTTTTCACAGAAAAAACACAGCAAGGCGCGAAAAACCTTGACAAAGCAAGGAGAAATGTATATAAATGTAAAGTAAGATTTGCGGGCATGTACGAAGAAAACTAAGAGGATTCATGTGCAAAGATATAAGCTAGGAGGAATATACGATGAACAAGACAGAATTAATCGCAGTTGTAGCTGAGAAAGCAGAGCTTTCCAAGAAAGACGCAGAGAAGGCAATCAAGGCTTTCACAGATGCAGTATCCGAGGAACTGGTTAAGGGCGGAAAGATTCAGCTGGTTGGCTTTGGTACTTTTGAGGTAGCTGAGAGAGCAGCTAGAGAGGGAAGAAACCCGAAGACCGGCGAGACCATGCCGATCGCAGCTTCCAAGACTCCGAAGTTCAAAGCTGGTAAAGCATTAAAGGATATGGTAAACGCATAATTATCTCAGACATATATGTGTGACAGACAGCCCTTCGTGATGAAATATCATGGAGGGCTTTAGTATTATAGGAGCGAAGGGATTCCGCCAGGATGAAAGTGCCCTGCAAGGGGGTATGGAAAGGAAAAATATGAGGTTAGATAAGTATTTGAAAGTGTCCCGCATCATTAAAAGAAGAACCGTGGCCAATGAAGCGTGCGACAGCGGGCGAGTGATGCTGAATGATAAAGTGGCAAGAGCCAGCGCGGAGGTTAAGGTTGGGGATGTGATTGAAATTGCCTTCGGCAACAAGTCTGTCAAAGTCCGCGTGACGAGCGTGCAGGAGACCATCCGCAAGGAAGATGCCAAAGAGATGTTTGAATACCTGTAAGAATCCAGGAGAAGTCAGGAAAAGGCGCGGAGGATGAAATGCCAAGAAATATAGAGCGGGATGAAAAAGAGGCGATGCGTCGGAAAGAACAGCTGATGGAAGCTGGATTCAGGCTGTTTTCGCAATATGGGATCGAGAATGTCAGTTTACAGAGGGTGGCGGACGCTGCGGAAGTGGGCGTTGCGACCCTATATAACTATTATCAGACGAAGGTCAAGCTTGTGATAGCGATCAGCGGAAAAATCTGGGGCGATCTCTGGAAGGAGATTCTGGAAGAAAAGGGACCGGAGATATTTGAATCATTCACGGCGTATCAGTACATTGAGTTTTATACGGACCAGATCATCCGGATTTACCGGGAACGCCCGGAAATACTCCGGTTCAGTAATAACTATAAAAACTTTATCTCCCGGGAGAAAGTCAGGGGGGAAGCGCTGGCTGAACATCTGGATGTTTTGAAGCCGGCAGGAGCGCTGTATCATAAGTTCTATGAGCAGGCGAGGAGCGATAAAAGCATCCGGACCGATATCCCGGAGCAGCAGTTATTTACAAGCGTTGCGATTGCGATGCTGGCGGTGGCTGAGCGCTATGCACAGGGAATTGTGTGGGCGGACGATCACAAGGAAGACCACACACAGGAACTGGAATTTTTAAAAGGAATGCTCCTGACATGGTGCAGAACCCCGGAGAACCTGGGAAAACAATGATATAAAGAACGGAAATAAAAAAAGAAGTCAAGAGAATGAGGTGCCCCCTCAAAGTTAGACTTTTACGAGACGACTTTGGTCGTCTCGTTTTTCTTTATGCGCTTAAAAGAACAGTTTCTGTCTTGAATTTGTGAGAGTTGATTATTATAATATAAATATAGTGATGACTCATTTGTGTATACACACTTTATGACGGATAATCAACATTTCGAGAATGAGAGGAAAAAAGCGTATGAGAAGGAGAAAAAGAAGAATCCTGGCAGCAGGAATGGTGGTAGTGATAACGTGCAGTTCATATGGTTCTGTGCCGAGAGTTTATGCGAACACGAATTTTTATCAGATCCGGGAGATCGAGAGTTTATCGGAACAGGTTCTGTATCAGAAGGTTCCCTATGGAACCCGGTATCAGGATCTGGAGATGCCGGACAGCATAGACGTTTTTGTCAGCGGGGGGGGGGCAAACCGAAGATGTGCCTGACGCAGGGAGCGATGAGAATGTAGCAGCGTTTGCCAACCGCACAAATGATGATGCCGTGCTGGAAAAGACGGACAGTGAAGAGAATGGAGAAAAAGAAGATACTGAAGGAAAAGATACCGAAGGAAAAGATGCCGGAGAGAATAGCAAAGACAAAAGCGAAGGTGGAGAGGGCTTAGAGAAAGCGGAATCCGGTTCAGGTGAACAGGGAGATTCTGGGAAAGATGGAAATTCGGCGGAAAATGGGGACTCTCAGGATGAAAATGCAAATCCGGGGAATGGTGAATCCGATGAGAAAGACGATTCCGGTAAGGCAGATTCCGGTTCTTCGGGTGGAAATGCAGATTTGAATGAAGATGGCAGTTCTTCGAACGGAAAAACGGATGAACCGAAGGAAGATGTCAAGACGGATGAGAAGACCGAGGAAGAGATTGACGAAAAGGAAGGTTTCTGGCGAAAAGTAAAGGTGCGCTGGGTTCTGGATGCAGAAGAGAGCCAGGCATCCCGTTATGATGGAGAAAATCCGGGTATCTACCTGTTCCGTGCAGAGCTGAAAAGCAGCAATTATGAGGTAGATGAGGACGAACTTCCAGTGATCCAGATCACGGTCCTGGAAGAAGAGCAGGCGAAAACGACGCTGGAATTTGCACCGTTGGAAGAATCGATCACCGATCAGATTCTCCCGCTTGGAAGCAAAGAATCCGACATCCAGTTCCCGGAGACTCTTACCGTGCGTGAGACGATGGGAGAAGAAACCACCGAGCGGACTTTGTCAGGTATCACGTGGAAACTGGATGCGGAAAACAGCGACTATTCTGAATTTCAGGGCGGACTGGCACCGGAGGACTATTTTGACCGCTTCGATGAGGACGGTGAACCAGAAGAAACTGAAGAAAAGACCTGGGAGGGCTACGATAAAGCCAATGAAGAATACAAGGGAGCGATCTATACCTATGTTCCAGTGATTCCGGAAAGCGAAGAGATACCGGAAGACATCGATTTGCCGGAGATCCATGTGCAGGTGGGAGACGCGGGGATTGCGCTGTATGCGGATGAAGGAATCACGGGACAAGGTACGGAAACGAATCCCTATGTGATTCGTACTGCGGAACAGTGGTCTAAGGTTATGGGTAAAAACCAAAGAAATCAATATAATGGAAATCAACCCTTTGGTGTAAGTAAATATATTAAATTGGGGGCTGATATCGATCTAAGCGGTCAGCCGTGGGAGTCAAGAACACTAACGGCTTGTTTAGATGGTGATGGATATGCGTTGAGTGGAATTTCGCAGCCGTTGTTTAATGTTTTGAATGGAACCGTTAAAAATTTGATTTTATCGGATGTTAAGATTGAAGGAAATGGAGACCAGGGAGCGATCGCAAAGACGGTAGGAGACAAAGCAACGGTTGAAAAATGTTATGTTAGTGGCAGCATCACGGCGACAGGATATAATGATAGTGGAGCTGGTGGGCTAATAGGAGCTGTTCAAACTACCAACGGAGCTCCCCTGACGATAGAAAATTGTGTTGTTAATGCAGATATCACAGGTAAAACAACTTCTCTGGCAGGAGGTTTGATCGGTTCTGTTAGTAAGAGTGACGTGGTAACGATCAAAAAATGTATTGCAATGGGAACTGTCTCAAATGAAAATGGTAAAGGTGCAGGCGGATTGGTTGGTGGACAAAATCAAAAGGTCACAATTAAGAATAGCGCAGCATTACAAGAAGAGGTTTCCACAAAAAAATCGACATACTATGTAGATAGAATTTTTGGCTATTTCAGTGATTATAATGTTCATGTAGCTGGTGGACAAAATTTTGCCTATCAGGGTATGAGGGTTAAATATAGGGAAAACCTTCTTGATAAAGAAAATGATATAAAGTGGCCAGCGTTGCATCGTGGCGAGCGTGTTTCCAAAACAGATCTTTTAACAACCAATTTCTGGAAAAATACGATTGGCTGGGGAAGTGATACGGAAAACTGGGAATTTGACAATAACCAGCTTCCAACGCTAAAGATGACGAGAAGTAATGATGATGGTAATGAAGAAGTAAATATATTCTCTGGCGCAGACATACCAGAGTATCTTGAGGCAACCGAGACAAAAACAGGCTCGGTAAAATCTGGAGGAACCGGAATCGAGGGCGCAGAGATTACTTTTAAGAAGGACAGAAGCGAGAAAAAGGCGACAACAGATTCAACTGGAAATTTTAGCATTGATCTCGCCAATGGAGACTATGACGTAACAATTAAAAAAACTGGATATTTTACAGTTAAGAAAACGATTGCGATTTCAGATGCAGAGGCTCTTGATTTTACCCTGGAAGCCAATCCAGTTTCCATGCCTGCGGGACAAACTGTGACAGGAACTTTCCGGACAACCGATGAGGACACGGTTACGGCAGATGGGGAAATTGCGCTTGCATATACCGGAGATGCAGATTTACAGGCGAAGGATTTTAAACTTTCGTCAGAGGAAGATGGAACGCCATATGTCGGAGTTACAATTTCTGGAGTGGAAAAAACAGAAAATAGATGGGGTATAAAGATTCAATTCGCTAAATCGCTGGCTCTTGGCAACACAAATGAAATACAGCTTTATGTCCATTACAAGGGAAGTTCGATTGGTTCAATTGTGCTGAAAAAAGAGGTAAACCTTGTTCGGCTTGCGGCACCGGCGGATGTCAAATGGGATGAGACAGTAAAAGGAAAGGCCGTCTGGAGTCCGGTTGCGAATGCATCGGGCTATAAAGTACAGCTCTATAAGGATGGTTCAGCACTGGGAGGTCCGGTAACACTTGGGGCGAGTGCAGCCAGTCACGATTTTACCGCCCAGATTGCAGAGAGCGGAACCTATACGTTTGGAGTCCGAGCAACGGGAGATGGTTTAACCTATGGTGACAGCGAGGAGGCGATGAGTGGAACCTATGAATTTTCCGAGCAGACCTTAGAGGATGTCAAAAAAGCGGCACAGGCAGCGCTGCAGGCGATGACAGTGACAAATGAGACAACAGCGGAAGAAATTTTGCAGGTTGTACAGAAGGTTATCACAAATAAAAAAATTCATGCGGACTGGTCCGATGAAAATGGGTTCAAGCTAACACCGGCAACGGATGGAAAAGATCCGGGACATAACGGAAGTATCACAGGAACGATAGTTTTGAGCAATACATCTGAGGGCGCGTCAACAGAAACAATCGAAATAAATCTTCTAATCGCGGCGAAGTATGCAATTACCTTTGCATCTGGACGTCAGGATTCACAGGGAACTGCGCCGACCCTGAAAAATGCCGCAGCCGGAACTGAGATTACGCTTCCGGAGAATTCCTTTAAGGTATACGGCATGAATTTTGAAGGCTGGAGTGACGGAACCACTACATATGCCAGCGGTGCAGGTTATACAATGCCGAAAGGAAATGTGACATTTAAGGCGGTATGGGTGCAGGATCAGTGGGATGGAACGACGGTTAAGGAACCGACCAAAGACGAAAATGGTTATTATCAAATTAGTACAGGGGCAGAGCTTGCGTTTTTCAAAGATACGAAGATTACAAACCGGAAAGCGAAACTGATGTGCGATATTGATATGGGCGGTCACGAGTTTACTTCGATTCCTAATGCCGGAGCTGAATTTGATGGATGCGGACATACGATTCGAGGCTTGAATGTGGTCGGCAATGTTTATGTGGGATTGTTTCAAGCAATTTCTTCGAATTGTGAAATTAAGAATCTGACCATAGAAAATGCGGAGGTTAAAGCTTCCCGCGATGAGGCGAGAGTTGGCATCCTGGTTGGTGATGTACGTGATTCTCTGACAGTAGAAAATTGTTACGTCAGTGGAACAATCGAAACTACAGATGGAACGAATAAGATTGAATCGGCAGGTGGTTTGATTGGAAACGTAATGGAGAATTATTCGGTAAAGATTCAGTCCTGCTATGCAGATGCTAAAATCAAAGGAACCACCGACAGGGGGTTTGCAGGTGGTTTGGTCGGTTTGAGTGTTGGAACTACAACAATTGACAACAGCTATGCAGTTGTGGATATGGAACTTGATAAGGGATATTATATCGGCGGACTGGTAGGAAGCGGCAACGTAACGATCTCCCACAGCTACGCGGCAGGCGAAGCTCTGCCCCAAAATCCCATTAGCGCATCCGTAGCGGGCATTTCCGCCAACGGTTCGATTTCCTCTTGTGTCAGCATTTTCCCGGAGATGCGATCGCTCAACCGGATTGGCGGAACAACGGGAAGCTGCCGGGATAACTACGGCTTTGCCGGCACAGTTGCAAGAAAATCAGATGGAACGATTTTGACCCCGAATCCGGATACGATGGGGACAGACAAGCTATATGGAGCGGACGCAACGGCGGCAGAACTGAAAAATCCGGAATTTTATAAAGGTCTGGGCTGGGATTTTGATTCTATCTGGATGATGGATTCAACCGGCGAGTATGTATTCCCGATTCTGAAAAACCAGATTTTACGTCCGGATCTGACGCTGGATCTGACACCTTCGGTTACCGGAATTACGCTGGATAAGACCAATGAGACGATTTACCCGAGAGGAAGCGTCCAGCTCACTGCGACCGTCGATGTGGCAAACGGAGCGTCCAGAGATGTGGAATGGAAAAGCAGTGATTCGGCAGTCAAGGTAGAGGACGGACGGGTAACTGCTGCGGATGTGGCAAAAGCGGGAACCTATACGATCACAGCCACCAGCGTGGCGGATCCTTCCAAGGAGGCAGTATGCAATCTGACAGTTGATACGGCGGAACACACCGTTACAGTAGAACGGGAGAATACGATAAACTCCCCGAATGCAGTCGTGAAAGCGTATGCATCCATGGATGATGCAAAAAAGGGAACAAATCCAATTTCTACGACAGGTAGTGAAACTGGTACATTTACATTTTCACAGAAAGCCGGAGAAAAAGTTTACCTTGCATTTACGGGTCTGGATCGGGATGATATCGTAAGCAAAGTAACAATTACCGATGCAAATGGTTCAAAGGTGGATGCGACTCTGTGCAATTTTGAAGATCCAACGGTATATTATTTTACAATGCCGTGCTCAAATGCTTCGGTGCAGGTTTCTTATGCAGTAAACTTAAATGCAACCCAGTATACCTGGTTCGTAGGGCAGGAATGGGGTACCTGGGGAACGACGGCAGCCTTTGAAACCAAAGAGTGGAGTGGAGGCGACCATATTGGTTCTCTGAAAGTAACAAAGATTATCAATGGCAAGCTGTTTAGAGAATTTAAAATAAAGTCAATGTCGCTGTATAAGAAAGATTCAGTTATACCGAAAAAGGTAAATGAAAAGTCTAATCCCCCAGCTATGCTGGGGAGAATGGAATAAGTGGAGACGGTGAGGATAACAAAATAAAGCCTCCTGTGATATGATGAGAATGGTGTCGCAAGCCAAACTCAA
>OGOY01001374.1_pt1 | contig 26021 bp, 17 predicted proteins | sample 1552811 | NCBI WGS metagenome assembly OGOY01 (sample SAMEA2580132, study PRJEB22360) | human gut metagenome | biome: human gut; feature: human-associated habitat; material: faeces | place: Denmark | collected 2008/2010 | reverse complement strand
CAATAAACGCACAAACTATTCGAACGCCTGCTACATCATTGAGATATGTCTGTATTCTCGTCTGAGTTGCTTTGTACATTGGACAGCTCCGGTTTGCGGGTATGCAGCCGCCGTTCGATTGATTCGTGTAGAAGCTGAGATACAAGAGCCATTAACGGAATAAAGAAGATCATGCCAAGGACACCGAACAGTTTACCGCCCAGCAAAACCGCCAACAACGTCCAGAATGGGGATAGCCCTACACTGTTTCCCACGACGTGAGGATAGATGAACTGATTTTCAACAAACTGAGTTGCCTGATAGACGATAAAGCATAGGAGCGCCTTGTTCGGAGCCGCCAATAAAGTAAATAAAATGCCGAAAGCGCAGGAGAGAAATCCTCCAATATAAGGAACGAATGCAAAGGCGGCAGTTAAAACGGCTGTTAGCCCCGCATATGGAATCCCTGCAACAGAAAACGAAAGAAAGATCAATGTTCCAAGAATCATAACCTCGACACACTGACCAGAAAGAAACTTCGCATAGGTGTCATGTGCAAGTTTCGAAATATGGCAAATTCTATCTGCAACGGATTCCTTACAGTAGGCATACAGTGCCCGTTTGCTTTGACTGCTCAATTCACGCCATCCAATTAGCACATAGAATGTGATCACAAGTGAAATTGCAACATCAGCAATCGCAGATACCGTAGAGCCAGCAACATTGGCAACTGAGGAAATCACTGTGTTCATTTCGCTCGAAATGCTTTGCAGAATAGATTTCCAATCGAGCGCAGCAAAATGTGCCGACAGTTTCTCTGTGTCAATGCCGTATCTTTGCAATAAGCCGACCCAGTCAGGCCATTTTTCTTGAACAAGAGCAGCAATGCTTTTTACAGATGCAGTGAGCTGTGGAATCGCAATTACACACAGAAGAGCAATAATCGCAATAACACATATCAGCGTCAGTAACAGGCTTATCATGTCTATTTGCCGATCTGTAGCTTTAGTCAGCTTTCGTCGAAGCCTCTTTGCCAGTCCGCGCACGGGTACACTCAGAACAAAGGCCAGCAAAAGGCCTGATAAAATCGGAGCGAGCAAGCCAATACACGATTTTAGAAAGTTGGCAACATAGTTTAGATTGTTGAATGCCGCAAATAAGATCACCCCAAACGTGATTAGTAGAAGCGGCTTTTTGTAGGATTTATCCATGATTACATCCTCGTAAGAAATCGGTTTGTTTTATTATTGGGGAGTATCTTATAGGCAATCCACCAACCAAAGAAACAGACTGGCAATGCAGCGAGAACATCCATGATAGAATGCTGTTTCATAAAAACGGTGGAGAGACTGATACACACGGCGATTGATGTAGCAGCGATTTTCCATCCGACGCTTTGGAGCGCCTTGCAATCCCATAACCCAAACATCGCGGCAACGGAGCCTATTACATGAAGTGAGGGGCAAACATTTGTATTGGTATCGAAACTATAGAATAATTCAATAAAGCGTGTAAGTAGATTATTGCGTACAAATGCTTCTGGCCGCAAATTTTGGCAGGTTGGAAAGAACAGGTAAAACAAAACCGTGATCGTATAGGTGACTATCACAAAATACATCATACGCCGAAATGCAGGTACATCGACGAAAAAAGTATAAACCAACGTACCGATTAGAAAGACAAACCAAAATAGATACGGAATCAACGCCCATTCACAAAATGGTATTATATCATCGAGTCCACAATAGACGGGATAGTAATTTCGTTGCGGTTGCAACCGCTCAAGAAACAAAAACAGCAAGCCGAAAATTGGCCAGTAAAGCAATAGCCTGACGTGAGAAAATTCAGGTGTATTAAGTTTATGGATGCGGAACTCACGGTAATTAACTTCCGGCTTTATATGATTACTTTGCATGACTGTATATCCATTCATAGATTTTATCGGCTGCCGTACATTCCGTCTGCGACCGCATTGCCGCGCGCATTTTAGAAAGAAGCACTGGGGCATTTAGCGTTTTTATTGTGGTGTCTGCGATTGCTTTTGGCGTATTGGCTGTGACGGCCATTCCATTACGCAGAAAAAAATTCAGATTATGTGTCTCGCAGCCAGCCACTGCATCGATAAGCACCATTGGTAACTCTGCCGCCATTGCCTCAGATGTACTTAGACCTCCGGGCTTTGTCAGGAATAGGTCTGAGGCTTGCATGAGCTGCGGCACATTATTGACGGTTCCCAGAACATGAACTTGAGAATACTTTTCTGTTCTTTTTTGGAGTTTTTTGCGTAAATCATCATTTGTGCCGCATACAACACTAAGTTCTTGTTCTGTTGTGAGGTAAGGGCAGAGATACGATATAATCTCCTCCATTGGACCGCAGCCCATGCTACCGCACATCATTAAAATATGCTGATGAGCAGGAGAGATTCCGGCGTTGGCTTTTCCTGCTTCTTGTGACACACGCTGGTAGAATTGCTGCCGCACAGGGATTCCACTGGCGATCAGCTTTTGAGGTTGAAGTCCACATTGTTCAAACTCACCTAACAGCGAAGTGGACGGAATGAAATACCAGTCCAGCGCAGAATCCGCTGTGCAGGGAGCGCAGGTATAGTCTGTAGAAATGTGGCTCGTTACAAGCTGTAAGCATGGGTGCTGTCGGCGCATTTCTGTCAACGCCAAGGCTGGGAATACATGAGTACAGATAATATTATCGTAGCCTGCAGAGCGGATGTATTGATACATCCGCTCTGCGCCGGAGGAAAGTAGCTTATAGATCGGCGTTCCCTCACAAAAAATATCTTCGTGAGATTCCGCACGCTGATACCCAGCATCAAAAAGCCTTGGAGCATGGCGGTAAATTCGGGTATGCCAATTAGAAATAAACGTGGATGCTTTTTCTGAAATAAACTGCAAAGAATCTGTAATATTGCAGATTTCTCCGCGAGAGTGGTAGGCTTCCTGAACTGCTTGCGCACAGGAGTTATGCCCTGCGCCAGTGTTGCAGCTTAGAATTAGTGTTTGCATTTGAATCTCCTATTTTTTCCTTTGCTGCATAGCAAACAGCTTTTGCAGGCGTGGGCGATTATAGCGCTGGACAACAATAAACGGCAAATTACCCAGCACAATGTAGATAATCGTTATACATACCCCGCCAACACCGGACCATATTTTCAGCAGTCCAAGACCGGCGATAGACAACAGAATATGTGTCCACTCTGCCACGCAAGTTTCTTCTATCATGCGCGGCAAGTTCTCATAGTTTTCCTTTGTCAGTTTCTTTTCCGGCATGATTTTAACGAATATGCGGCTCATATCGGGGATCTTTGCCTGCCATTTCCGAACATGAAGCCGCTTCCATAGTTTTTGCTCTGCCGGGTGGCAGACCCAAGGAAAACGATCGGCGTGAAACCAATGCTTCGGGATCAAGCGCCCCACTACAAAGGAGAGAACCCCTAACGCCGCGATATATAGCAGACACATAAGAAAATGCTTCATAAAAACCTCAACATAGCGGTGCGAAAATACGAAGGACACCATCTACGACCCAGCGGCGCGAATAATGTTTCATATCATAGGGCTTTACCTCTTTACATTTTGCCTGTGTAGCGATGAAATCGTCCTTTATTGCTGCAATAATACTGGAACGATAAAAGAACGAATTGTTTTCAAAGTGGAGAAAGAGACTGCGGTAGTCCAGATTGACAGTTCCTATCGTCGCAACTTTGTCGTCTGATACAAAGCTCTTTGCATGAACGAAGCCGGGAGTATACTCATAAATCTTGATGCCGCCAGTCAGCAACACTTGATAAAAGCTCCGAGACATACGGAAAATCAGCTTCTTATCAGGGATGCCGGGCATAATGATCCGCACGTCTACACCACGTTGAGCAGCGGAAATCATTGCATCCATCAAGTCATCGCCAAGCATAAGATACGGTGTAAAAAACCATGCGTAATCCGTGCTTTGAGAAAGCAAGTCAATAAAGAGCTGATTACTGGTAGCTTCATGGTTAAGGGGCGAATCGTAGTAACTAAGCACATAACCATCAAATGTGTGCGGCGGCGCAGGATACCTTTTGGGATATGTGGGCATTGCAAGCTGTCCTGCTTCTTTTTCCAGCGAAAATGCGTTCCAAAAGGTCAAGAACATATGGGTAAAATTTTTTACTGGCTCACCAGTAATCCGAAAGCCTGTGTCCTTCCAGTGTCCATAGGGATGTTCCAAATTGATATACCGATCTGCTAAGTTGATACCTCCGCTATAAGCAACTTCGTTGTCAATAATCAGCATTTTGCGATGATCGCGATAGTTTGCAGTTCCTTTTAAGGCAAGGAAAGGATTAAAAGGAATACATGGAATGCCTTTCTTTTTCAGTTCACGGACATTACTGAAATTGAACGAAGAAATACTGCCAAGATCATCGTATATCACACGTACATCAACGCCCTGCTCCATTTTTACTTCCAGTTCGTTCACGATTGCGTCCCACATATGCCCCGGCTCAATAATGAAGTATTCTACGTAAATCGAGTTTCTTGCATTTTTCAAATCGGCAAGCATATCAGGGAACATATTATCGCCCAACGGATAGTAACGAACCTGCTCAACTGCACACATCGGATATTGCGTTTTTTCTTCCAGCCACCGCACTGTTTGCCCCATGCGTTTTTCGCCGTCAAAGGGCGCTTCTTTTATTGGAAGAGGCTGCGGATTGCAACTCTTTTGAACTTGCTGCAAGCGCCTTTTTAGAGGGCGGGCCGTCCGTTTATTTCCAAAGAGCAGATATAGTAACGCTCCTACCAAAGGTAGTGACAGAATAACCAGCAGCCAAAGCAATTTATAAGCGGTTTCATCTCTCTTTATAATAATAAATACCACCAAGAAAAACGCTGCAACGGAAAGCAGTGACACAATAATCGGTGCGTAAGGGGTCAGCCATTTCATCAACAGCAAAAGCCAGAGCGATTGTAAAGCCACCGCTGGAATAATTGTTAGAATGCGTCGAATGATTTTTCCCATATGTTTACCCCCCTCTATGTTATTTCTCCTCCGAAGATGCTTCCCAATCGCAAACTATTTGTGCCATTTCCTGTGGGGTTTCTTTATAGCCTCGTAATACCCACGCATTCATAAGCCCAAACAATCCATATGTAATAAATTGGATAAAGTAGTGCGTTTTGGCATCGGCATTAGCGACAATGGATGCCGCTTCTTGTAAATAGAAGTTTAGAATCACATATTGGCGATCAGCTGAGTAGAGCAGATCACAAATAGGACGAGTGGAAAGGCAAAATTCAAAAAACAGCCTGATGCCGTCATAACTACCAGTGGCGAAGTTGGTAGCACCGTGTTCGTCGGAAAAGCGCTTCCACAGACATGTGATTTTGAAAGACAGAACTTCATCTTTACTTTTGAAATAACGGAAATAAGTGGAGCGACCTACATCTGCCTTGGCAGTCATCTCCTCAATACTGATTTTTTCAATGGGTTTTTCTTTCATTAGTTCCAGCAACGCTGTACCCATACATTCTTTCAGATAGTCTGTTGTAGCCGTTGTCCTTCGCATAAGAAACGTCTCCTTTAATTGCGTATCATTGAAACAAGGATTGTCATTTGTTCCACTTTCGCTCGGACTATTGACAACGCCTGCTTCTGTGATATTCTAGCATCTATGATACTATCGTTTCATTTATACTATCATTTGTTATTTGCCCTGTCAAGCTAAAATGCGAGTACGACGAGCAGAAAGGAAAACTATGGGTACGATTTTTTCCCGTGTAAAACTCAGCGGAAAGCATGTGGCCGCCCTCTTGGCGCTGATGCTGCTCTCCGCTGTGACAGCCATGCTGCTGCCTACTGCCCTGGCCAGTATGATTGACATCGGAGTGGCCGGAGAAAACCGAAACACCATCCTAATCATTGCGGCGGTGATGGCAACCCTGGCCATTCTGGGCTGTCTTTTCAACATGGCAGCCACGGTGCTGTCCGCCAAGGTGTCCACTAAATTTGCCGCTGATTTGCGGCGTGAGATATTCCATCAGGTGCAAGATTTTTCCGCCGCTGAAATGGAGCGGTTTGGCACCGCTAGTCTAGTGACCCGCAGTACCTCCGATGTGACCAACATCCAAATGTTTCTCTCATTGCTGTTGCGGCTGGGGGTGACTGCACCGCTGATGGCGGTGGCTGGGCTGGTACTCTCTTCTCTGACCGGCGGCGAACTCAGTTCCGTGCTGAGCTTGGCCATTCCCGCCCTCATCATTGGCGTAGGTGTCATTCTGATTTTTGTTTCCCGCTACTCGGTGACCCTGCGGCAGCGGATTGACCGACTGAACAAGATCTTTCTGGAAACACTGGAGGGGGTACGGGTGATTCGGGCTTTCAATCGGCAAGGGAAAGAAATGGAAAGGTTTTCCCAAGCCAATGGAGAACTGGCCTCCATGACCATTCTCTCTGGGCGGGTTACCGCACTGCTGATGCCGGTGATTCAGGTGATCTTTGGTGTGACTACAGCAGCGGTCATGGGCATGGGTTCCTGGTATGTGTCCGCCGGGGAGATGGCAGTAGGTGACCTGGTGGCCAACAGCCAGTATATCAGCATGATCCTTGCCGCTATCATGATGCTGGCATTGGTCATTATGCTCTTTCCTGTGTCCTATGCCTGCGCTAAGCGCATCGCAGAAGTGCTGAATACCGAGAGTTCCATCAAGGACGGCAGATACAGTGCCGCCTTGCGCAAAGGCCGCGCCTGTGTGGCTTTTGACCATGTGACCTTTACCTATCCTGGGGCGGACGAACCAGTGCTGAAGGATGTTAGCTTCGAGTGCCGGGCCGGGGAGGTCACCGCCATTATCGGGCGCACCGGTTGCGGCAAGTCCAGCATCCTCAAGTTGATCCCGCGGCTTTACGACGCCACGGTAGGCCATGTCTATGTGGACGATATGAATGTAAAACAATATAAATTGAATGAGCTGCGGGATCTGATCGGCTATATCCCCCAGAAGAATGTACTCTTTTCCGGAGACGTGGCCTCCAACCTGCGCTTTGGAGATCAGGACAGCAGTGAGGAACAGTGGCGGCAAGCGGCCTACATCGCCTGCGCCGACGAGTTCATCGAACAGAAGCCGGACGGCTACCACGCCGAAATCGCTCAAGGCGGCACCAATTTGTCCGGCGGCCAGCGTCAACGCATGGCTATTGCTCGGGCTGTCGTAAAAAAACCAGAAATCTACCTGTTTGATGACAGCTTTTCCGCCTTGGATGTGAAAACAGATAAAACACTCCGCATGCGCCTGCGGGAGAGCATGGGGGATTCCACCATGCTCATTGTGGCTCAGCGGGTGGGTTCTATCCTGGATGCTGACCGTATCTTGGTGATGGAGGACGGACAGATCGTGGGGAGAGGCAAGCACCGGGAACTGCTACATACATGTCCGCTCTACCGGGAGATTGCTGAATTGCAGCTGGGAGAGGAGGAAGTGAAACATGAACTGGAATGCGTTTAAACGGCTGTTCCACTATCTGGGACGGTACAAGCTCCGCCTGATTCTAGTGATGATCGCCGCTGTCCTGAGTACCCTGTTTACCGTTTTGACCCCAGCGGTGACGGGCGGCATCACCTCGGAACTGTACGATGGCGTGGCAAGCGGCTCCTTCGACTGGGAAACGATCGTCTGGCTGCTCGTGACGCTGATAGCCCTTTATCTTGTGGCCCAGCTTTTCGCCATTCTCCAAAGCTTCAGCATGACTAAGCTGACCGCCTGCGTTATAGAGACTCTGCGGGGTGATATTGACCGGAAGATGCACCACCTGAAGCTGGACTATTACGACTCTCATACCCAGGGGGAAATCCTCAGCACCATCACCAACGATGTGGACACGGTGAACAACGCCCTGAGCCAGAACCTGACCCAAATCGTCACCCAGGTGGTCACCGCTGTGGGTATCCTGGTGATGATGTTCACAACCAGTCCTATACTGGCGGCCATCGCAGTGGTTATGGTGCCGGTGTCTCTACTGGCCTCTCTAGGCGTTATGAAAACGGGAGCCATACACTACGCCCGGCAGCAGGAACTCCTGGGACAGCTCAACGGCTACATCGAGGAGGTGTACCAAGGGCAGGAGCTGGTGTCGGTGTTCAACTACACGGATCGAGCAAAAGAGGAGTTTGATCGAATCAATGGGGAACTCCAGCGTACCGCTCAGAGTGCCGAGATTGCATCTGGTAAGGTCACTCCAATCACCGACCTGGTAAATAACCTTGGCTACGCTGTCAGCGCCCTGCTGGGATGTCTGTCCGTATTGCGTGGTGAGATGCGGATCGGCGACGTGCAAGCCATGCTCCAGTATACCAAGCAGTTCTCCCAGCCCTTCACCAGCATTGCGGGGATGGCGGGCAGTTTCAGCGCAGCGTCCGCTGCCGCAGGGCGCATTTTCGCTCTGCTGGATGCCTCGGAAGAGACACCAGACCCTGTTCCCGGACTGATGCCTCAGGTCAGCACGGGCGCGGTGGAATTTCGCCATGTGTCCTTCGGTTACTCCCCGGAGCACCAGCTGATGCATGATGTGAACATCACGGTGAAGTCCGGTCAGAAAGTGGCCATCGTGGGCCCCACCGGGGCTGGCAAAACCACCCTCATCAATCTGCTCATGCGGTTCTACGATGTGGACGGCGGTAGTATTTTAGTGGACGGGGTAGACACCAAGGAAATGACCCGTCACGAGCTACGGGATCGCTTTGGCATGGTGCTCCAGGATGCCTGGCTCTTTGAAGGCAGCATCCGGGACAACATAGCTTACGCGCAGGACAATCTGCCGGAGGAAAAAATCATCGCCGCCGCACGATCCGCCAGCGTGGACAGCTTCATCAAGACCCTGCCAGGCGGTTATGATTTTGAACTTTCCACAGGGGCGGAAAATATCTCACAAGGTCAACGCCAACTGCTGACCATCGCCCGAGCGATGGCGTCTGACCCGGAAATCATGATCTTGGACGAGGCCACCAGCAACGTGGACACGCATACGGAGCAGCTTATCCAAAAAGCACTTGCAAAATTGATGCACGGACGTACTTCTTTTGTGATTGCCCATCGGCTTTCTACGATTCGGGATGCTGACATGATCCTTTACATGGAACATGGTGATATTCTTGAGCATGGCAGCCACGAAGAGTTAATGGCACAACATGGAAAATACGAAGCATTGTATATGAGTCAGTTTGCACAGTAATATTACAAACGTTTAATTGGCTGCTTAATTGCCATTTGAGGAGAAACAAAACTACTATCAAATACTGCCCCGTCCGGGGAAAGAAAAAAACCGTTGGACGGGGCAGATGATTTCCTGCGCACATTTAGCTCATTATTCTGTCGGCGGTTTTGATGGACTCAGGGCCGCCGTTTCTTTGCGTTAACACAAACCAATGACGACTTGCAGGGACACGGCAACCGATGGGAGGTTATTTTGTCGTGTCTACTTTACTATTCTATTTCTCCTGTGATCTGCACCAGTCAAAAAAAGCTCGTACCCGCCATCGGGGTATTCCGGGCATTGGTATGAACACAGGAATCATGTAAATAGATTTTATAATTCTTCTGCGTCTGTCTGCGTTTTGCAGACAGGCGCTTTTTGTCATTTTCTTAGGTTCTGTGTTGGCTGTCGATCACCTCCTGTTCCTATTTCTCACAGAGCAACGATGAAACAGGAGGTGCAGCGCATGGATTCTTCCTAAAGAATTTTTTCAAAAAATTTTCTGCGCGTTTGCCAGAACGCATGATGCAGACCGTAGTAGTGGCGAAAGGGGAAGAAAACCGTATCACCCGCCTTTGCGGACGCGAAGGGAGGTGAATACATGAAGCCTCATTCGCACGAAGAACATATCCAGCACTCCTTTGATGCGTTCTGCAAAAAGGTACTGCGGAACGAAGCGCGGGACTATCAGGACGCGCTGGCACGGAAAAGAAACCGAGAGGTCTATTTTTCTGAGCTGCCCATCGAAGTGCTGGAACAGTTCGCTGTCCGTGACACCTATTTCACGGATAGCCGCACATTTGAAGTCATCGGTCATTCGGTTTGTATCGACGATGAAACGCTGGCGGAAGCAATCTCCGCTTTGCCTGTTGACCGCAGAGATATTATCCTGCTGTCCTACTTCCTTGATATGTCCGACGCTGAAATTGCAAATGTGCTGAACATGGTGCGCCGTTCCGTTGCCTATCGCAGGACAAGCACCCTAAAGCTGCTGAAAAACCTGATGGGAGGAGAAAACAGATGACAAGTCAATCGAAGAATAACGTCTGTTGCCGCTGACCGTCATTGAAGCGGCTGCTGGCGGTGACGTGGAAGCGATCAACGCCGTTCTGAAACACTATGCAGGGTACATAGCCCGTCTGTCGATGCGTGAGCTTTACGACGAGTACGGCAATCCCCATCTCTGCGTGGATGAAGAACTGCGGCGCAAGCTGGAAACGAAGCTCATTACCAAGCTGCTCACATTCCGCGTGAGATAACCGACGCCTGACAGAAACGTGTTTTTCCCCCTTTCCTCGTTTCTGTCCGATGCACCTTGACAAATATGCCCGCAAGAGAACGGCGGCGCATCATAGGCAAAACGGGTACGTTCCTTTTGCGCCGAGCTGGGCGGCTGGTACGCCATGACGTATATCCGAGAGGATATGCCGAGCGACAAATACCGAGCCGTAACGCAAGTGTGGCAACTTGCAGGCGATGACGCGCAAAACACATAATGATACGACCTTACAGCCATAGTCCGAGCGTTCAAAGCGTCGCAGGCGATGGGTAGGGCTGCACGAGAACCGTGCGGGGGTGAAACTCCCTTGGAGCTGCGCCAGCAGCCGTCCGTTTTGTTATTTTCCCTTTTGTAGTTATTTCGTTTCCCATGAAAGGGGGATTTGTTTCTATGGAAACAACCATGAAGAAAACAACGTCCCCGATTGTACGCGAGTACAAGATCGGGGATATAACGTATATCGTCAAGGCCGTCGTCAAAGACGGCGCGAAAGAGGACGCCGTGACAAAGGTGCGCCGCCTGATTCAGAATGACTTGCGGGGTAAAAAAGTTACAAATAATTTTGAACCCGCCTAATGACGGCGAGCGAGATCCCTGGTATAATATAAATAACCTGTTTGTCCGGCTGCCGGAATAGGAGGCAACATGAAAAAGCAGCCCGACAAAATCACCGCATATTACTACCGTGCGGCGAACAAACAAACAGACCTGAACCTTGACAATCAAATGCACCGACTTTTGAGCCATGCGCAGGAAAGCGGAGCGGACACCTATATGTTCTTCATGGACAATGGGTACAACGGCCTGACCGCAGAGCGTCCGGCGTTTCAAAATCTGATTGCAGAAATCCATGAGAACCGCGTGCAGAAAATCGTTGTCGTATCGCTTGACCGACTTTACCGCAGCTATCTTGCAGCGGTGGAGTTCCTTGATGATATGGAGCAGCGTGGTATTCCGATTTACTCCATTACAGACGGCGATCTGCCCCTTTGCCGAAATCTATATCACGGCATTGTCAACGCCTACCGCAATTCTTCCGAGAAAGGCGGTGAGTGCAGATGACAGGATTTACCTTTCAGAGCTTGACGCCGCAGGACAGTTTAAGCAATGAGCTTCGCAGCGTAATCCGCGATAATGTCTTGCAGTTCTATGCCAAGGGGCTATCTACGGAAGCAGAGGAAGAAGGTCTGACCGCTCTGTATGAGCGACTTTCGCAGGAAGATAAGCTGGATGGTGAAAGCAACTCCATAGCGAACCAGAAGAAGATTCTGGAACGCTACTGCAAGGATCACGGGATTACCGCCTACCGCCATTATGACGAGGACGACGGTTATTCCGGCACAAACTTTGCTGGGGTTAGATAGCGATACTTTTTACATCTACCATGTTGCGGCGGTCATGGTTGACAACTTGCGTCGGCTCCTGCTCGGTATCAACCTGTCCGACAAAGCTATAATGGATTTCGATTTTCCGGGTGTTGGTTTCCCGGTCTAATTCATGTATCAAAATACGGTCGATAAACTCATGGACGTTTTCATAGGTCAATTCCTGTATGTCGCTGTATTTCCCGACAATCTGAATAAACCTTGATATATCCCTTTTTCGCTCGGTAACGGTTGCGATCTGCTGTTGTAACTCGTCTATCCTTGCGGCAAGGGATTTCTTTTCGTCCTCATAGCCGGAAGTTAGAAACACAAACCGTTCATCTGTCAGTCTGCCTAATGCGTTGTCCTCATACAGCTTGCGGAAAAGCGTGTCAAGTTCGGTCATACGCGCCTGTGCTTTGAAAAGTTCCTTTTGCTGCTGCGCTAATGCCTTTCTCGCTTCCATGTCGCCGTACTCGGTAGCTTTACAGATAAAGTCCTGTTCGTGTTCCTTAACATACCGCAAAACCCGCCGCATATCTTCCAGCACTAAATCAAGAAGTACGTTTTTGCGGATATAATGAGAGGTACACTCGCTGCCTGTCCTTGCCCTGTTGCGCCATGCGCCGCAAGAATAGGAAAACTTGCGCGGCTCGATATTTACGCCCTGTTGGTAATACATCTTATGTCTGCAACCAGCGCAAAACAGCAAGCCGGAAAAAATATCAATCTCCGCTGCTTTTGTCGGGCGGTGGCGGGTAGCAATCCGCTTTTGCGCAAGTTCAAAGGTTTCCTCGTCAACAAGCGGCTCATGGGTGTTTGGGAAGAAATAGCGTTGTTCTTCTTCGTTCTTCCGGGTCTTTTTCGACTTGTAGGATACCTTGTGAGTTTTCGCGGTTATGGTATGCCCTAAATATTCCTGCCTTGCTAATATGTCATAGAGCGTTTTGTCCGGCCAAGTATAGGGGGCGATCATTGCCCGCTGATACCGCGCCTGTCCTGTACGCTGATAGCGCAACGCTCCAATCGTCAAGACTTTGTTTTCCGCAAGCCATTTTTGGATTTCGCACATACGCACGCCGCTAACAAACATAGCGAAAACCTGTTTGACAATCGGCGCGGTTTCCGGGTCGGGTATAAGGTGGTGGCGGTTGTTCGGGTCTGGGATATAGCCGTATGGATATTCCCCGTTGACGCGCTCGCCTTTTTGCGCCTGTGCCTGTTTAACTGCGCGGATTTTCTTGCTTGTGTCGCGGGCGTAAAACTCGTTAAACCAGTTCCGCAAGGGGGTAAACTCGTTATCCTCCCGCGCTGTGTCAACTCCGTCGTTGATCGCGATATAGCGTACTCCGTTTTCGGGAAATACAATCTCTATGAGTTCGCCCGTTTTCAGATAGTTTCTGCCAAGACGGGAAAGGTCTTTGGTAATGACCGTCGCCACTCGTCCGGCTTCCACTTCCTGCAACATCGCTTGCAGCCCCTCGCGCTCAAAACTCACGCCGGAAAATCCGTCGTCCACAAAAAACTTTGTGTTCAAAAAATGGTGTTCGTCCGCATAGCGTTGAAGTATCATTTTTTGGTGCTGTATGCTTCCGCTTTCTCCGGCCTGCATATCCTCTTGACTTAAACGGTGTTAGCGCCAGGCTAAATTAGCCACCTAAAGCCAACCTAAAATAGCCAATTCAGAGTCAAGGAAAAGCAGCCAATGCGTCCTCCAGACCCCTACACTGGTCTATGCCAATACGCCAGCGTAAGGAGGATTATGGACAAAGAAAACGAACGCATTGGCCTTCAGGAGATTATAGACAAGGCCATAGAGGAGCTGGCCCGCGAGGCGGGCGATTCATTCAAACTCGACCAGCTGAACCTTGCCGAGTTCTCGCGCAGGACGGGGCTGTCGCGCTCGAAAGCGCGATCGCTGAAGGCGAAGGGCTTCGTCGTGACGCCGCACGGAAGATGCGGGATAAGGGCCAAGTCAACGGTCATCAGTGGCTTCGAGGGGGTGGTGAACACCCTGCTGATGGAGGGCGTAACGAACTCCGAGGTCGTCTTCGAGCGCATCGCGAGCCAGGGCTACAAGGGCGGAAAGACTACTGTCAAGAACTACATCTCCGCGCACGCGAACCTGGTTCCCGCCAAGCGCAAGCTCGCCAAGGCTGACCCGCAGGGCAGCCGCGGAAGGCGATTCGAGACGAAGCCCGGCGAGAGCTACCAAATGGACTGGGGCTTCGTGAGGGTCGAGGGCTGGGACGGCGGCGACTTCAAGATAGCGTGCTTCGCGATGGTGTGCCATCATTGCGGAACGTGCTACGTCGAGTTCTTCCCGAACGCCCGGCAGGAGAACCTCTTCATAGGCATGGTCCACGCCTTCATGGTCATGGGCGTGCCGGAATACGTCTTGACGGACAACATGCGCAGCGTCACGACGGGGCGCGACATCGAGGGCAAGCCGATCTGGCAGGTGGACTACGCGGCCTTCATGGCGTGCGTCGGGTTCAGGACGAGACTCTGCAAGCCGTACCATCCGTTCACGAAGGGCAAGGTCGAGAGGCTGGTCTCCTATGTCAAGCGCAACTTCGCGGCCGGGCGCAAGTTCTGCAACGCCACCGACTTGAACGCCCAGGCACTCGAGTGGTGCGCCAGGCAGTCCGGGCGCTACCGCAGGGCCATGGACTGCGTCCCCGCCGAGGAGCACGCTGCGAAGTGCCTGCCCGCCGCGGCGCAGATCGAGAGGACCGAGGAGCTCGCGATGTATCTGTGCCCCCGGCGCCGCATCAGCTTCGACGGGTTCGTGAGCTACGAGGGGCGCCGCTTCGGCGTGCCCTACTGGTACCCGGGCAAGACCTGCCGCGTCAGCCGCGAAGGCGAGCTCGTCCACGTGTACGCCGACGACTTGTCGCGCGAGCTGGCGGCGCATCCCGTCACCTGGAGCCGCAAGGACAGCTTCTGCGCCGACCAGTACGCGGACGACCAGCCCGTCGAGCTGCCGACCGCGCCCGTGACCACCGCGATCGGCCAGCTGGGGCCATCGAGGGACAAGCCCGGGTTCGACAAGTTCGACTTCGAGGGGAGGCTGCGATGACGGCGGCAACGACGGTGGCGGCCGGAGCAGCTGTGGATGCCCCGGCGACCGCGCTCTACGGGCGCGTCAGCGAGCGCGCCGCCTTCCTTGATGTGAGCATATCCCCCGAGGAGCTGGCCGAGCTGGCAGTTCGCCTCGACATGGGGGGAGACGAGCTGTCCGCGCTCGAGGCGGTCTTCACGTACCTGGCGGACAAGCGCCACGACCAAGTCATAAGCACGCTGCTCAAGCTGAGCCGCCTGCCGCAGAGAGCCCCCAAGACCTTCGAGGGGTTCGACTTCGACCGCATACGCGGCCGGGACGCCGCCGCGCTGCGCAAGCTGCCGGCGCTATCGAACCTGCACGCACGGAAGAACCTTGCGTTCATCGGACCAGGTGGAATTGGGAAGACCCACCTTGCGCAAGCCTACGGCAGGGCGTGTTGCCTGGAGGGCTTCAAGACATACTACCTCAAGGCGACCGAGCTTCGTGATAAGCTGAAGAAAGCCGCGGATTCCGGCAGCACCTCGAGAGCGGTGGCCGCGCTCGTCAAGCCCTCGTGCCTGATCATCGACGAGGTCGGGCGCTGCACCTTCGACAAGCCGTGCACGGATTTGTTCTTCGACATAGTGGACCGGCGCTACGAGAAGGAGGGCCCGAACACGATGATTCTGACGAGCAACACGTCCACGAATAATTGGGACGAGTTCTTCACGGGAGACGACACCTTGCTGTGCACGCTCGACCGCCTGCTCGATCGCGCATCGGTGTTCGTGATGAAGGGCGCGAGCTTCCGCGGGGCGGAGCTGGAGATATTCTCGGTGGAGTCTTCGCCTACGGCAACCAAGATGAACAAGTGAGCGTAGGCGGATTAGAAGTGTAGAAAGAATCGCGATCGCTGGCGTATTGGCGAAATTGACTTGGCCGGGATTGGCGATTTTTGTCCGACTTGGAAGCGGCTAATTTAGCCTGGCGCTAACATGCTTCTGAATCGACCTGCAAAAAAGCGTTGAACTCGTTCTTGTTGTCGATGCGGTAGATATCCATCAAGGGTCGCGCAGCGCTCAGCAGCTCCTGGGCTCGCGCCGTATAGTACCCCAACTCCTTCCTCGATTTGGTCAAATAGTATCTTCCCTCGGCATGGTGGCCCACAATGGCCTCACCGCAAAGGGCAGCGGCTCCGGAAACCTTCAGAAGATGCAGAAAAACGTTATTCGACGGCTCTTTGAGATAGAACGGAGAAATCTGGCCCGTCATGTACATGGGGATCCAGCTCTCAAGTCCCAGCATCATATCCTCGAAGGACCGGTTCAAGTCATGGATCTGATTCAGGTGAAGCCCCTTTTTCAGCATCATGGCCATGCCGAACATCCACTTCTTCGGGAATTCCGGATCCTTCGCCATCTCTCCCATGGGCATGTCGCTGTACATGATCACCGGCTCGGTTGATTTGGAGATCACGGTGGCCTTCAGGAAATCAAGTTCGCTTTCCATCATCTGGTCGAGACCGAAGTACGTCTTCGATGTGGGCATTTGGAACGGCACGGAAGGAACTTTCAGTTCGTCGAAGTGGATGGCCTTGATGTAGTCGTTCAGGTTGAACTCGTCGAGCTTGAACAGGAAATCCGACACGGGATGATCCCTATGGTCGCGATCGTCGAACAGCCACTCCATCAGCTTTTCGTACCGAACGGAGCTTTCCGCTAGCTCCTCTTCAGTGCAACCTAGCAGATGCGCCAGCACGGCTCTATCGCGAGCAGAGTCCCATTCTCGCGCCACGTACTCCGCCACCGACGATGCGAACTTTTCGGGATCCGATGGACGGCGCGAGCCATTGCGAAAGCGGAACACGGTCGAGGCATCGTAGTTTATATGGCGACAGAGCTTGCTGATGCCCACATCGAGCGTTGCAAGGAGGAGGTCGAAGTTCTCGAGGAGCCGATCGGCGTCGCGGGGGCGAAGGTCGGATGACTGCATGAACTGCTCACGCACTGATTCCGCGGTTATATCGCCAAGCTGCTTCTGCCGTGCCAGCTCGGCGATCGCAGAGCAGAGATTCTCAAAGGCGTCGGATTCCGTATCGGGGAGCCTCGACCCCGTACGATATCGGCTCAGAGTGGCGGCGGATACTCCCGACTGCTCGCTCACCTCTTTCGCCATGCAGTCGATCTGCTCGATATATGCATTCAGTTGTTCGTGAAACTTCATTTCGCGCTTTCTCGTTGCTTGCAGGTTGCAATGACTATGGTACTCAGGAAATGCGCCCCCTAGCGTACGATTTCCGTTTTGGCAATTGCCGAACCTGGCAACTCTATTGTGCCTCGTTCCTCGATTTCGGAGAATGAACGGGATCCCTCACCAAGAGAAAGATAGAAACCGCCATGCCCAGAAAAGACAAGACAGCAAAATCTCCTTTTGCAAAAGCTTGTGCCGTCGCACTCTCCTTGGCACTGGTTGTGACCATGTGTCCCATCGTCGGATTTGCCGAAGATTCAAGTCGGGTGGACGCAGTCGCGAGCGAAGACGTTCAGGCGGCACTGCTCCCTGTGAGCGATTCTGAAGTCGATGTGCCCGATGATGCGCTTTCAGTCTCCAGCAACATATTGCTTGATGGCGCATCCGAGGATGATACGGACAGCATCGCTGGTGGTGGCGCATCCGTTTCCGACGAAGAGGTTCCGGATGAGGATGCTTCGAACCAGTCTACTGTCTCTTCGGATGATGCTGATGTGGCAGAAGGCGCCGAAGATAGCCAGCCAGTCACAGAAGCGTCCGTAGAACCAGGCCCCAATCCGTTCAAGAGCGGTGTGAGCGCCCAGAACCTTGCCACGCTGGACAACTATGAATGCGAAAACTACCCCGAGTTGGACAAGTCGCTCCTATGGAAGACGTCCGCCTCTTGCTCCGGTAAGAAGATGTGGGTAGGAACGCTCGTGCAGGACAACGGCTACTGGAACGATCCGGGCTGGTCGTTCGATTGCGGCTGGCAAGCGCCGGACCCACTGCATGATGCCGAAGTGTATGCCTATCTCAACAAGGGCTATGAGCATACGGTCGATGGGCAAACCCGCGACGTGGTCATGCTCTATGGGGACGGCGGCCTTGAATCGATGGACATAGCAGCTGTGCTCGACGGAAGCTACGACGTCTATATCTCGGTGGCAGCGTTTAAATACCAACATCTGCAGAGCGTCACGTTCCCCAGCTTCGTCAAGGAGATCGAAGAGGGCGCCTTCACGGCAGGTAGGAAAGGTGACCTTACCTCCGTTGCATTTGAGACTTCCCCAGACGGCAGCGGCATAGAGTGCCTCTACGATGCATTTACCGACTGCACAGGGCTTTCCTCGCAGGAGCTTATCGTGTTGCCGTCATCTCTCAAGTACCTCTACTCGGCATTCTGCTCATGCGGTGCCGTCAAATTGCGCATCGACAACCCGGATGTGTGCCTCGCGCGCAATGGTGTCTATGACGCAGACAGCTTATACGCACCCTGCGATGATGGATCCACTGTCTATGCCTACAAGAAGCGCACAGACGGAACGGAGTCAGACCCCTGGAAGCTCTCACAGCTAGAGAAAGGAAAAGGAATCAATTGGGTTTGGCTCGACGACGACATCAATACCGTGAAGGTCACGGGTAAACTCGACCTTCCCGAGGGTGTCGCGACAACCGACGTGAAGGTTATCGTGCAGCAGGGTGATTCCACCTATCAAGCAAACGTTGCGGATGACGGCGCCTTCACGGCAGAAGGCTTAAAACCTGCTGTAGAAACGCTCATCACCATAACGATGCCAGGGTATTACGACAAGGAGCTGCTGCGTCCCGCTGGACAGATGACGGGCGATTGGGACGCGGGCACGATAACCGGTTTTTCGAAACTGGCGGTTCAGCGGGTCTATCCCATAAGCCTGCGATGCAAAACGGGAAGCAGCGATACCGGCGGCAATCCCGAATATGCTCCCGTATCCAATTGGAACAGCCTTTCGTTTACGTTGAAGCGCAACGGCGCAGAGCTCAAGCCAGGGAAAAACCTGACGGGTGAGAGCGCCACCGACGATTACTTGGTGCAGCGCGGTCAGCTCATCTTGTCCGAATCGCTCGCCAACGATCCTGCCGCCCTCGCCGAGCTTTCCCTTGAAGTGACCCCTGCAGAGTCGCTCGCTCTTTCCCCTGCAACTGCAACTTTCAACGAAGAAGCGGGAGAGTTCGCCGCCGTCCTTCCGCGCTGGGGCAGTGCGACCATCTCGCTCAACGCCGCCTTCGAAGGGACGAGCCGCGTGCTGGTGTTCGACGGCACTGCAAGCAATGCCCGGTGCATCCAGGATGGTTATGCGCAAGTGTATTGGCCTGACGGCCAAGAGAATCCCGCCTGGCATTTCGATACCGGCAAACTGAAGGCAGGCGATTACACGATAGTGGCATTCAAGCCCTCACTGAATGTAAGCGCCTCTCACCTAGGCGTGATCAAGCGACTCGCGCTTCCCTATGCCAGTGGGGATATTCGCATCGAAGACGAAGCTACCAGCGAACTTGCGCTTAGCGTCCCCGATTTCAAGGCGGAGGATGCCCTGGCATCGATCGGCGTGAAGTCCGTCACTGCGAAGATGCCTCAAAGCTCCGTTGTCGTCGACTGCGAAGCAATCTTTCAGATCAGCTACGAATTCGACCGATCCATGGATGCGACCCTCACGTTTGACATTCCCCGAAACGATTACAGCGACGCATCAGCCGCGTTGGATACGGGCGAGACCCTCGAATGCACATCGAGAGAAGGCGCTCTTTCCGTGAAGATCCCTTCTGGTGCCACCTCCGGGGTGATATCCATCGCATTGACACCGACGAAGGAACGGGTATATTCGATGCCATTCTCCCTTTCGGCTTCTGGGGCCACGGTGCCTGCGGGCAATCTTTCGTTCGCATCCCTTGGGATGAGCGTTGAGGTGCCGTCCGGCTATGTGGGCCAGAAGGGCAATAACGCCATCGTCTATGCAAGTCCGGGCGCAACCGCACAGCTTTCCATCAACGGGCAAAACGTCGGCGAATCGGTTACCACGAACAGCAAGGGCAAAGCAACGGTAGGCTTCGACCTGCCGGAAGGCCTAACGGATTCCCTTCTTTACGGAGACCGTGTGAAGGTGGATGCAACTGCTACCACAGAAGGAGCCACTTTCTCTTCCTATGCGGACTGCACCTACCGACCCCAGGCACAGATCTGGTCGTTTAAGGTGACGAATGAAGGCCGGACGCAGGATCTCATCGCCGACGGCAAGGAGAGCGACAAATGCCTGACCATCCATCACCAGCTTGCCCGGAAATCGTGCGCTTACTGGACGTTCGATGTCACCGTGAAGAAAGCAGGCAACGAGATCAACGCCGGCGACACCTTATGGATGTATGCGGTCATGCAGGACGACAGGACGGTCGCCATCCCGCTTACAAAGAAATCAAGCGACGAGCAATATACGCGCTTTGTCGGCGAGTACGTGGACGAAACTTATCTGCAGCTGCTGGCAGACAATCCCGACTCGGGGTCTTTCAGTATCTCCGAATTGGATGCCGAGGAGCTCTTCATCCCGCAGACCTATACGTTCAACAACTTCGCCTTGGCCTATGCGTCGAACGTGGACGACGAGGACTTCAAGGAGCGCATCAAGAAGCGCGCCGAACAGGAAGCCAAGGACAGATACCTCTACTTGGAGAATCTGTTCGGAGACACGTCGTCCAGCGGCAGCGAGCTGAGCAAAACCTGCGAAGGAATAGATGCGTCCTTACAGGCGTTCGAAAATGAGATAAAGCAGCGTGTCAAAGAAGGCACGCTCACCGAAGCGGAGGCGCAGGCTTCACTGGCTGAGATTGAGGCGCAGCGCGCGGATATCAGCCTAGACAGCCTCCGTGCACCCATAGATGCGGACGACACCTGGATTGCTGCGATCGACGACCCCTACTTCACGGGAGAAGACCCGGATATCGGCGAGTACTCGATTCCGACTGATGCGGAGATAGATGGGTGGTATGCGGGTCAGGATGCCGCAACGATCAAGGAAGTGAAGGATTTCTTCCACAGGATGAAGGAGTCCATAGACAACAACTATGCGTGCGGAAAGCTGACGAACCGCTCCATACGAAACAGCCTGGATGCCATGGGAACGAGCGCGGGCATCGGCAAGGTGAGCGCATCGGGCTCACCGTCGGCCCTGATGGACAACTGCCTTCAGGACAAGCTAGGCGGCGTCGTCAAGGTTTCCGAAGGCGACAGCGCAAAGGGCGTCCAAGTCCAGACCTTGGAAGACGGCCGCCTCGAAGCCGAGCTCTACGTCACCGACTCGCAGAAGAACAGTGCTGACGGCAAGACGGAAGGCGTCTACACGGGCTATTCGTGCTTGGTGACGGAAAGCGCACCCCAAGGAGCTACGGATCCGAACGCAAAGAAGCAGAACACCTACAAGGTCGATTTCTCAGAACATAAGGAGAAAGATGACCATATGCGCTCCGCCAAGGTGGATGCACTCAAAGCCGCCGGGTTGGATGGTTTTGGTATGGGGATTGACATGGTGAGCGGCGTGATCGACGAGGGCGCAAAGAGTGTGCTCGACAACGTGCTTGCGCGCCGCATCCTCAAGGACGTTCCGCCTGAGAGGATCACGCCCATGGTGAAAGCCTGGGCGAAGAGCCAGATGTGGGCTAAGGAGACAGAAGAGGTGGCCAATGAAATCTCAAAGTGCACGAATGTCAATCAGGTTCTGGGCGGCGTCGGCGTCATCGGAAGTGGTGTGGGGTTGAGATTCGCCATGGACTCATGGTTAGACAACATGGATGCCTTAGGCGTCCTTGAAGCCGACATCGAATCCATAAACCAATGGATTCTCTATTACAAGAAGCGCAACCCTTGCGATGGAGCATGCCAGAACTGCCTCAAGGCGCTCTACGCCGAACGCGATGCGGCCGAGAAGTACCGAGAGCTCATGGAGAACGAGGACGACCATAACTACACCGATGTAATGACCGGTTATTGGAACACGGTGGGATCGACGATCATCCTTGTCGCAACCATGGGGAGCAGCTCTGTAGTGACGGAGGGGGCTAGCACTGCTGGCGGCGTGGTGAGCAAGGCCTCGTTGGCGATCGATGCAGGATCCACCTCGATTCACCTGCTGCGCGCGCACTACCTCGACAAGGCAAAGAACGCCTATGAGCAGGCAACCGCTTACAGGAAGAGCGTTTGCAAGGAAGTTCCTAAGAAGAACAATGGCAGCGACGATGTCAGGAACATCATCGACTGGGACAAGTTCTACGGCATCGGGTCAAATGTGATCATCGACCCGTCGGGCATCGTATATGAGGCGCTGGATAGTAATCCCGTAGAAGGTGCCAAGGCGACCATCTATGTTGCAGACGATGCAAACGGCCGCAATGCACGGAAATGGAATGCCGAAGACTACGAGCAGGAGGGCACGCTGACCACGGGCGCAGACGGAGCCTTCCAATGGGATACGCCAACCGGCTTCTATCAGGTGAGGGTCGCCAAAGAAGGGTATGACGTAGCAAGGACGGACTGGCTTTCGGTGCTCCCCATCCGAACCGGGCTGAAGGTAGGTTTGAAGTCAACGCAGGCACCAAGCGTTGTAGCTGCGAATGCCTGCCCCGAATATATAGAGCTGGAATTCAGCCAATACATGAAAGCCGATGAGGGAGCAGGAACGAGCGCCCTCGTGGATGGCGAGAGCGCCCGTCTTGAATGGGTCGACTCGAAAGACGCCAGCGAGGCCGACGGAGGAGGAGCGCTTGCCAAGGTCCTGCGCATCTACCCGCAAGAACCCTTGTCCGAAGGAGCAAGTGTTTCGGTGAAGCTGAACGGTGCGAAGAGCTATACGGAGTGTTCGTTGGGCGATCTGTTCGGGTCATGGTCGAAGACGCTCACCGTCGAGAAACGTCCGGCGCAGCTCGTTGCGAACTATGAGAATGCCGTCGTCTTGCAAAGCGATGCTCCTGAACCTGTCCAAGTTGTGGCCTACGTGCGCTATTCGGACGGCACCCCTGTGGCGAACCAGCCGGTGACGGCACAGGTGGATGCGCCCAGCATCGCGGCGCTCGACGGTATCAGCGCCTTGGACGCTTCTGGCGAGGGCATCGCAACTGGCATGACGGATTCCGAGGGCAAGACATCGTTCTCGCTCTATGGTGACCTTCCCGGAATGACGGCGCTCACCCTTGCGGCAACTGGCACGTCGCTTTCCAAGGAGCTGGCGATTCGCACCACTTCTGATGCAGCGCAACCCGTGCGGCCCACCGCAACCATCGGAACGAACACGTTCGATGCGTTGGCTCCAAAAGAGAACAGCGTGACGGTACCGAAAGGTTCGAAGCTAACCCTGACAACCACCACCGAAGGAGCGACCATCTACTACACCACCGACGACACCTGCCCCTGCGATGCAAACGGGACGCGACGCGTTTACACCGGACCTATCAGTGTTACGGGAGATACGAAGTATCGAATCGCCGCATATAAAGAGGGGATGCCTTTTGATGAATACAGCGAGAGATTGAATCTTGCCGTGAGCGTAACCGATGACGGACGCGATCCGTCAGGTGGTGGCGAGCAGGGAGGCGGAGACAACGGTGGAACCAATCAGGGCAATAGCGGAAGCATGAACGGTGGCCAAGGGAATAACGGTGGTTCGGATGCACCTGAGGCATCAGGAGGTAACCAGGAAATCAATTCGGGTCAGACAGATAACGCGAACTCCGTCACTGATACTGATAAGCCTGCTAGCTCTTTAGGCTTTTTGGCAGAAACAAGTGACAGCTTAGGCTTGCCTGTGCGTATTGCTCTGATTCTCTTTTGCGCTTCTGCTATAGGACTGGCTTCTTTGCTGCTCTATGTCGGTCGCAGAAGATTCAATAGTCGCAGATAAGTACGTTAGAGAGATTGGGCGCCAATAGGCTGTGTGGGTTAGCGATACCCATGCAGCCTATTGGATATAAAAGATGCGCATCGCGAAATGACGCCTACTGGCAGAAATTGTTTCATGCTCTGCCGGCATCTAAGCAACTGTGGCTGATAAACGGACAAATCGTCTATCAGGGCTTGACAGCAATATCAAGCGCATCCTTAATGACCCCTGCCTAACGTCTATTCCCAACGACCGCCGACAACCCTCGTTTCCCAATGTCCCTCTTTCTTATGGCTAACCGTGTTGTAGCCGGTGACTATCTGACGGATTTCACTATGATGCCCAGATCCTTCACCGGCCTTCATGTGTTCTTTCGCATGGGCGGAGGTGTTGCCGGTGATGTCGGTCCCGCAGATGTTACAGTCAAATCGTGATTTGAATTCTCTGAACTGGGGTCTTGCACAATGTTGGGTTTGCGCGCACCAACAAATACAAGCGTTGTTGCAAATAGTTTCAAGTTGTTGCATACTAATGAGACTTCTTGAAACTACTTGCGGGGGTGGGCTATGGGCGTGTACGATTTCGATCTGGAGAGCTATATTGGTCTCGCCCGACGTCTTGGCACCGACACCGAGCGGGTAGAGGTGAAAGCGGCTTCTCAGGGGCTTCCGAAAAGCATGGCGGAGACGCTGAGCGCGTTTTCGAACACATCGGGCGGCGTGGTGGTTCTGGGGTTGGCGGAGCGCGCGGGTTTCCAGGCTGTTCCGGGCTTTAAGGCGCGCGCTGTGGCCGACGCGCTTGCCCAGATGTGCGGCGAGAAGATGGAGCCGCCCGTGCGGGCGTCAGTCGAGATTGTCGAGTTCGAAGGATCGCCTGTGGTGGTGGCCACGGTGCCCGAACTGCCGCCCGAGCTTAAGCCCTGCTTCGTCAAGTCGCGCGCAATGCATGACGGCTCCTATGCGCGTGTGGGGGATGGTGATCGGAGGCTGAGCCCCTACGAGGTGGACCGCCTGCTGGAGGGGCGTCGGCCGCCGCACTACGATCGCGAAGTGGTCGAAGGGGCTGCGATGGGCGACTTTGACGAAGAGCTTCTGGAGGGCTTCATGCGCCGACAGCGTGCCGATTCGCCGCGAGCGTTCAAGGGTATGAGCGACGAGGAGCTGCTTGAGGCGCTCTGCGTGACGGCTCGTGACGGGGAGGGGATCGTGCGACCCACATTGGCGGGACTTATGGCGCTCGGGCGCTTTCCGCAGCGTTATTTCCCGCGGGCCTGCCTTTCGTTTACGGTGATCCCGGGGACGTCGAAGGCCGATGTGAGCGCCGAGGGGCTGCGTTTTCTCGATTCTCGCGAGATCGTCGGGCCCATCCCCGTGATGATATCGGAGCTGATGGTGGCGCTGCGACGCAACGTGCGCGTCTCGTCGAAGGTGGAGGGGGCGTTTCGCATCGATAGACCCGAGTATCCCGAGACGGCCGTGCGCGAGGCGGTGGCCAACGCGCTTATGCACCGCGATTACTCGCCGGACGGGTGCACCTCCCAGGTTCAGGTGACCATGTACGACGACCGCATTGAGATATTGAGTCCAGGTGGTTTGTGCCGGGCTATGACGGTCGACCGTTTGGGCGAGCTTGGCGTTTCCTTCCCGCGCAACCAGGCACTGGCCAACATCCTGCGCGTCACCCCCTATGCCGAGGGGTTTGCCGAGGTGGGCAGTGTGGTGGAGAACAAGGGCACGGGTTACTTCCAGATTCGGGCCAGCTTGCGCGAGGCGAATATGCCGGAACCAGTAGCCATTGACCACATCACCGCTTTCGAGGTGGCGCTGTACAAGGCCGGCGCTGGCGCGGAGGCAGGGTGGTTCGGGTTCGGGCTCGGAGAGCGCGCGGGGGGTGGCGGCCGCGGTGGTGTTCGGCTGCCTGAGGGCGCTGCGGGCGGGAAGATCGTGCGATCCGTCACGGAGTGGTCAGACGAAACAGGTCGCTTCCATACCATTCATGTGCTGGCGCCGGGTACGGTGGAGTGCGACATCGTCGACTTCTTGGAAGAGGCGTCCGCGCCAGTGAGCTCGCGGATTCTTATGGACGCGTTGGGCAAGTCGAAGGCAACGATCAGCCGCGCGCTCAATCGGCTGATGGACAAGTCTCTTGTGGCACGGCTGGGGGCGGCGCGCGGGGCGGGCGCCGGCTCCGAAGGACTA
>OGOY01001332.1_pt1 | contig 26413 bp, 18 predicted proteins | sample 1552811 | NCBI WGS metagenome assembly OGOY01 (sample SAMEA2580132, study PRJEB22360) | human gut metagenome | biome: human gut; feature: human-associated habitat; material: faeces | place: Denmark | collected 2008/2010 | reverse complement strand
CCTGGAGCAGATAAAAGAACTGGTGGAGGAAGAAAATGCAGGCAAGCCGATCAAGGTCGTTGCCAATCTGCCATATTATATTACAACTCCGATCATTATGGGCTTATTTGAAAGTCATGTACCATTACAGTCAATTACGGTCATGGTACAGAAGGAAGTAGCAGACCGGATGCAGGTAGGACCGGGATCGAAAGATTATGGTGCGTTGTCACTTGCAGTCCAGTATTATGCAAAACCGTATATTGCCGCAAATGTGCCGCCAAACTGTTTTATCCCAAGACCGGGTGTAGGATCTGCGGTGATACGGCTGACCAGATATGAGGAGCCGCCGGTAACAGTAAAGGATGAGAGTCTGATGTTCAAGCTGATCCGGGCATCCTTTAACCAGAGAAGAAAGACGTTACAGAATGGAATCGCAAACAGCCCGGAGCTTCCATATTCAAAAGCACAGGTGGAGAAAGCTCTGGAAAAAATGGGACTTGCCGCAAATGTTCGGGGAGAAAGTTTAACGCTGGCAGAATTTGCAAAGTTAAGTGATATTATTTCCGAAGAATAAAGGAATAAGTTACAGTAAAAATGCATAGATACAAGTAAGGCTTGTCTTTCGGGGAGAATGTCGGACGCAGACATGACTTCCTGTCGGACAAAAATGTCAGATAGAAAAAAGAGACGGAGGTATCTATGGTTTACTGGAACAGATTTATATCATATATTTTCAGGTATCACGAATATGACAAATGCGAGAACACGGGATTTGCGAAGGTGCAGAAGCAGAATGAGAAGGGCAAGATGCAGGTGAATTTTAAGGATCAGGTCAAGAAAGAGGGGTTGTATTCGGTTTATCTGTATCGTGAGACGCTTGCAGATCCGGAGGAATATCCGGAGGCTGTGCCGGACAGCATGATTCCGGTTGTGTTGTATCTTGGAAAATTAAGCCTGAAATCCGGAAGAGGAGAAGACTGCTTTACCTTTGACTGGAATAATGTCAATCATACCGGTCGGCCGATCACAGCATGGAGCGGCATTATCATAAGACGGATGGGCGAAGAAGAAAGTGATATTTTCTGCTCCTCATGGACGGATAATATCGTGGATTACAGTCAGGCATTTGCCCGGCGGGAGGCAGCAGAAGCTGAACGGGAAAGAAGAGCAGATGTTGCAGCAACGGAGTATGATCGGAGAAGAATCGTGTCCGAGACGATGGCGGAATCAGAAAACATGGACAGCGAATCTGAGGCGGAGACAATGGCTTCAGAGGTGAAAGAAACGGCACATACAGATACAGACAACCCGGAAACCGTTTTGCCGGAAACGGAGGAGTCTCCGGATGAAAAGACATTTTCCCAGACCGATGAGGAAACAGAGAAGCGGGTAACGGCAGCCGAGGTTTTAGAAACAATGAAAGAAGACGGAAGGGCAGCAGAACTGATGGCGAACCGGGAAAAACTTCCGCTTCTGCCGAATTGCCCGGATGGAGAAAATGGAGTGATCGAGTGTGTGAAGATCAATCCGAACGATATCGGACTGCTGAACATGGATAACTGGCGGCTGGGGGTGAACAGCTTTCTGACACATGGATTTTACAGCTACAAATATCTGATGCTCGGCAGGGTGCTGTTTGATGAAGAAGATACGAATGGATACATATTGGGAGTGCCGGGAGAGTATTCATCCAAAGAAAAATATCTTGCGGGAATCTTTGGATTTGATCGTTTTATACCGGTGAAGGAGACAAGAATCAAGACCGGAAGCTTTGGTTACTGGGTGGTAGATCTGAAATAAAAAGGATTGCGGCAAAAAGCAATGTTGGTTGAATGACGGAGAATGCCGGTGTGGAGAAGAAGATGGAACAGAGTACAGAAGAAAATGTAATAGAACAAAGAATAAATGATGATCAGAATATACGGAACAGAGAAGACGAAGAAAAAGATATACGTGCAGATCAACAGGTGACAGAACCGGAGATATCCGATGAAGACAGGAAAATGTATGAAGCATATATGGCAAAGGCGATTAAGCTGGCGCAGAAAGCCTATGTGCAGGGGGATGTTCCGATTGGCTGTGTGATCGTAAAGGATGATAAGGTGATCGCACGGGGATATAACAAGAGAAATCTGAAGAAGACAACACTGGCACATGCAGAGCTGCTTGCGATCGAGCAGGCATCAAAGAAACTCGGTGACTGGAGGTTAGAGGATTGCACGATGTATGTAACATTAGAACCGTGCCAGATGTGTGCCGGAGCTATTGTACAGGCAAGGATCCAGAAGGTTGTGATCGGCTGTATGAATAAGAAAGCCGGCTGTGCCGGTTCAATCCTGAATATGTTTGATATGCCTGCATTTAACCATCAGGTAGAAACCGTATATGGTATCCGGCAGGAGGAGTGCAGCAGCCTGATGAAGAACTTTTTTGCAGACCTGCGGAAAGGTGTTATCTCAAAAAAATAAACAGGTTGACGTATGTGCGATCGTCATTTATAATCAAGTATGCGTCAAAATATGGCGTACAATTTAATATGTTATAAAGTTTCCATGCAACCGGGGAAGTAGCGGTGCCCTGAACCTGCAATCCGCTATAGCAGGGGTGATAGTTTTCTTGAGGGATGTCCACTGTAGGGCTGCCCTTAGTAAGTGGCGTTGATGTCTGGGTCTTGCGCAACAGGACTCTTCGAACCGTGTCAGGTCGGAGACGAAGCAGCACTAAGGAGAATCTCCTGTGTGCCGCGAGGGTGCCTGGGCTGAGCTAACTGCTAAGGTAACGCTTATGGCGGCATTTCGAGAGAAAACTGCATGGATTTTTTTGATAAAAATATTTATAAAATTTTCAAAAAAATATAGCAAATCTATATAAAAGATGCTATCATAGATAATGATACTTTCTTTTTTTATGGGAAAGTTCTGGAGAAATGATATTTAGTAGGACTTCAGATATTCTGACAGTACGAAAGATACAAAAAAGGTAGATATCAAGGGGCGAACAGAGATGAACTACGCTGATGTAATTGAGTTTGTCAAAACGCAGACCGCGGAGAATGGCAGACCGCCAAATTATGAGTTTAGAAGTAGATTCGAGCATACAATGCGCGTGTACAGATGGGCGATCAAATTACAGTCTAAATTAGGCGGTGATTTGGATATTATTGTACTTGCGGCACTTTTGCATGATATTGGATGGGATGAGAACAGACCTCACGGAGAGGTTGGAGCAGAGATTGCAGTAGAATATCTTGACAGCATAGGAGTTGATCCGGAGAAGATTGCCAAGATCGGAGAGATCATTATGATCCATGAAGAAAAGGATACAGATGCAGACCTGTCATTGGAATGCCGTATCGTTATGGATGCTGATCTTCTGGATGAGGTTGGAGCTGTCAGTGTACTTTGGGATTCAATGGCTACAGCGCTGGAGGATGACGCCAGCTATAAGAGAGCATATTACAGAATTAAAAACTTTTACAGGATTAATAAACCGAAGATCAGACGTTGTAAAACCGATGCAGGAAGAGTGGAATACAATAAGCGTATGCAGCTTCTTGAAGAATTTATCTTTCAGTTGGAAAAAGAGCTATTTTAGATTTAATAGTGTAAAGGAAATGGGAGTGTTAATATGAAAACTTTTTTGAAGATATTAGTAGCAATTATCATTGTTGGAGCATTATGTTTTGGAATTTACTGTATTCTTCCGGAAACATCTCAGATGTATGTAAAGGGAAATATTCAGTACCGTACAAATGAAACAGCTAAGACTCAGGTTGATAAGATCAAGAAAACCAAGATTCCGGGAACTGAGAAGACATTCGGTGCAGGACTTGAAGGACTTTGTAAGAGCTGTGCATGGTACTATGAAGAAGAGGCAAATGGTGACTGGATGGTTACATTCTATGGTTCAAAGGCAACAATGGATCTGACAACAGCAGGTATGGATCAGATGTATACAGAACAGCCGATGAAGGTAACATTTACAGTTCGAAATAATTCTCAGGTTGATATCGTAATGGAGATCAAGGGAGATATTCTTTCTACAGATCAGGCGAAGACAGCCGCGTATGAAAAGATTGCAAATGCAGCGAAGTAATTTAATACATACCATATAAAAAACAGGCATATATCATTTTGATATGTGCCTGTTTTTTATATGCGTTATGCCGGCATTTGGTAACTGCAAGCCAACTGGTGCAGCGAACAGTCTGTATTTGACTGCTGCTGTGCTTATTTGTTATTTACCAGCTCCTCAATCATGCCGACTATAATTGAAGTGGAATCTGTAAGATTGCTCTTCTCCATTGTTTCGATGTAAGTCTGTTTGTTGTTGTATACATCATCGATCGCAGCGAATAATGTTTCGGAGGATAATTCCTCTTCCTTTATCACATAGCTGTAGCCGCTCTTTTTGAAGGATTCCGCATTTAAGATCTGGTCGCCACGGCTTGCAGCAGCGGATAACGGGATCAGGATATTCGGCTTGCGAAGGGCAAGTAATTCACAGATCGCATTTGCACCGGCACGGGAGATCACGAGATCGGCAAGAGCGAGCATGCTGCTCAGTTCCTTCTTTATATATTCATATTGAGCATAGCCCGGCTTGTTATCTAAGCTGTGATCCAGATTATCCTTACCGCAGAGATGGATCACGTTGAAACGCTCCAGCAGTTTATCAATATTTTCGCGGATCGCTCTGTTGATCACGGCACTTCCTGAGCTGCCGCCAACGATCAGGATGACAGGCTTGTTGTCTGTAAATCCGCAGAAGTTGATCGCATCAACTGCATTTCCGTTGAAAAGCTCTTTACGGATCGGAGTTCCGGTCACAACTGCCTTGCCCTCCGGGAACATATCCTTTGTCTCCGGGAAGTTACAGCATACACGGGATGCCTTTGGAAGCTCCAGCTTATTTGCAAGTCCCGGTGTCATATCAGATTCATGGATGATGACAGGGATGTTGCAGGATTTGGCTGCAAATACGACAGGAACTGTTACAAAGCCGCCCTTTGAGAATACGACATCCGGCTTCAGTTCCTTCATTAACTTCTTGGCTTCTCCCATACCCTTAATAACGCGGAATGGATCCGTGAAGTTCTTAAGGTCAAAATAACGTCTGAGCTTACCGGAGGAGATTCCATGATAAGGAATGTTCAGATCCTCGATCAGCTTACGTTCCATTCCGTTATAAGAACCAATATAATGGATATCATATCCAAGCTTCTGTAATTCCGGTATCAACGCTATATTTGGTGTAACATGTCCGGCAGTTCCGCCACCGGTAAGGATGATTCGTTTCATATATTTATGCCCCCTGAAGATAATTCTTAAGCGCCTTTGCTAACTGATCCGGACAGGATGTTGGCTTAAAGCTGCATGTTGTTCCTTCCAGTTTATCAATGACATCTTCTACTTTCATACCTTCGACTAAGGCACTGATACCTTTCAGGTTACCATTGCAGCCACCGGTGAAAGAAACATTTTTAACTTTTCCATCTTCTACTTCAAAATGAATATTAGTAGAGCAGGTTCCTTTTGTTTTGTAATCCATATTAAATTACCTCTTTTCTATTATAGTCCAAAATAACTATATACATTCTTAAATGGGTTCAAATCGAAACCAGTATACCAAAAATGAAAATAAAGGTAAACATTTGTCGTGTGATTTGGCTTGAAAAATCAAAAAATTCAAAACTATAATGGAACCACCCTGAATCCGGAGCGGGGTATCGGAACTGAAAACATGAAAAATTATTTGAAAAGGGGAAATGGTTATGTTTGGAACTATTTTGGAACAGAGTATTTTTTTGTATGTGATCGCGGCAACGGGAATATGTGGAATTGCAGCAAAGCTGATAATGAATGGATTTTTAAAGGGACTGGTCAGAGAAGTCGGAAGTATGAAAAGTACAAAAAAGAAAGCACTGGTGGAGATACGAAAAAGGTACGAGGAGTTATCGTATCTTGATGTTGGTATCCGGGATACGAGATCGTTTGTCGAGAAATACATATATAAACTGAAGCTTGGTAAGAGCTACGTCAGCTCTGGAACAGCTTCTGCAGTAATATGATGATTCTTGCCGCCGGAACAGGGCTGATCGGAACCTGGTGGGAATATCGGACAGGCAGTTCTATATTTGCAAGTACACAGATTGGTATGTGGGGCATTGTTGCATGTGGGGTTATGCAGATGGTCTACAACGTATTCAATACCCGGAGAAAATGTGAAATGCTATCAGCAGAACTTGTCAACTATATGAATAACAGCCTGGCAAACCGCCTGAAACGGGAACAGGAAAAACAGATGGAGAGCAGTAAACAGGAAGCAGAAGACAGAAGCCGGAGTGGTCTGAAACAGACAGCAGCGGCTATTATAGAGCCAAATGTGATCGATATTGATGCGGCGCTGGCACAGATGGGAGAGCAGAAGGACAGACGGAGCGAGAAACAGACAGAAGCAGAGCGTAAAAAAGGACGGGAAGCGGATAGCAAGAAGAAAAACATGCAGGAGTCTGATCCTGCACGGGAAAGAATCACGGCAAAATCGAAAAAAACAATGCGGGCAGAGCAACGCAGATCAGAGAAAAACCGGCGGCAGCCGGCAGTTGAAGAGCAGCAGTCTCTGAAACAGACCGCAAAGGCTGAAGAGCGGGAGGTAACGGAGGAACAGATTGCGGCGTGTGATGCATTATTTGACAAGCTGCTGCAGGGAATCAGTACAACCTGACAGGTATAGGTATAAACAGCAGAAGAAACAGCATATATTATATCCAAAATAACAATTGGAAGTGGTTGCAGTCAAAAAACTGTATGTAGTTTCGGGAATTATGATGTGTCTGTTTCTGACAGGCTGTGTCGGAATGGCAAAGAGCAGAGCTGGTAAAAACGGAAATGTAGCAACACCGGGAGACTGTCGGGTGCAGAAAGAGGGAAATCAGGCAGCTGATGGTTCCGGTGGACAAAATGACAGTACGGATGGACGAAAAGGAGGAAATGATAATGGAGGTGTAGAAGACCAGACAGAGGCGACGACGGAGGATATGACGCTGCTTCGGGATTATGATGCGGTCAGCAATAAGAAGTTTTCATGGTACATTGTACGGGATAAAAATCATGGGATCAGTGACTGCGATCACAGTTTTTCGATCGAACAGTATGATGCATATTATGTGGATCAGGATGCAGGAGATGACAAGGTTATGTATCTGACCTTTGACTGCGGTTATGAGAACGGATATACAGAACAGATACTGGACACGTTAAAGAAGCATAATGCAAAAGCTTGTTTTTTTGTTACACAGACGTATATCAGGGATAATGTGGAGCTGGTAAAAAGAATGAAAGAGGAGGGCCACCAGGTTGGCAACCATACCGTTACCCATCCTTCCATGCCCGGTATCAGTGTGGAGAAACAGAAGGAAGAATTGCAGACCTGTGCCGATTATATGAAGGAGGCCACGGGCTACCGGATGGATCCGTATTTCAGACCGCCAAGTGGTGAGTACAGTGAAAGGGTACTCCAACTGGCAAAGGATATGGGGTATAAGACCATCTTCTGGAGCATGGCATATTTGGATTATGATGTAAATAATCAGCCGGGGAAGGATTATGTGATCGAGCATTTTGATAAATATTATCATAATGGAGCGATCCCGCTCATGCATAATGTGTCGGAGTCAAATGCGCAGGCGTTAGATACAATGTTGTCAAATTTAACAGAACTTGGTTACAGATTTGTATCACTTGATGAAATGTTCGAAAAATAGTTGATTATGGGGGTTCCTTTTGCTACAATTATCCATAGCTTTGAAAAATCATATAAGCAAGGAGAGATAATAAAATGGCAAAGACAGTAAGTTTCGATTTTAAGAATGTTGCTGGTATGGCTTCCGCTGAGGACATCGCAGCTATTAAGGAAGAAGTTGTTGCAGCAAAATCAACACTTGTAAACAAGACTGGTGAAGGAAACGATTTCCTTGGATGGATCGATCTTCCGGTTGACTATGATAAGGAAGAGTTCGCCAGAATCAAGAAAGCGGCAGCTAAGATCCAGTCAGATTCAGATGTTCTGGTAGTTATCGGTATCGGCGGTTCTTACCTTGGTGCAAGAGCAGCGATCGAAGCTTTAAGACACAGCTTTTATAATTCAGTAGATAAAGAGATCCGTAAAACCCCTGAGATCTATTATGCAGGAAGTAATATCAGCAGTACCTATATGGCACATCTGTTACAGGTGATCGGGGACAGAGATTTCTCTATCAACATTATTTCCAAGTCAGGTACAACAACAGAGCCTGGTATTGCATCCAGAATCTTCAAGAAGAAATTAATTGAGAAATATGGCAAAGAAGAAGCAGCTAAGAGAATCTATGCTACAACAGATAAGGCAAAGGGAGCATTAAAGACACTTGCTACAGAAGAAGGATATGAGACATTCGTAGTACCTGATGATGTAGGTGGACGTTTCTCAGTTCTGACAGCAGTAGGTCTTCTTCCAATCGCAGTAAGCGGAGCAGATATTGATAAGCTCATGGAAGGTGCTGCATCAGCAAGAAAGGATTGTCTTGCAGAGAACTTCGACGACAGTGATGCTATGAAGTATGCAGCAGTTCGTAATATTCTGTACAGAAAGGGCAAGTCTATCGAGATCCTTGCCAACTTTGAGCCGGCATTACATTTCGTAGCAGAATGGTGGAAGCAGTTATACGGCGAGAGCGAAGGAAAAGATGGTAAGGGATTATTCCCAACAGCAACTGACTTTACAACAGACCTTCATTCATTAGGACAGTTTATCCAGCAGGGTTCACAGAACCATTTCGAGACAGTAATCAATGTGTTACATCCAACATGTGAGATCGTTATGGAAGAAGAGGATTGTGATCTTGATGGTCTGAACTACCTTGCAGGCAAGACAGTAGATTTTGCAAATAAGAGTGCTATGAACGGAACAATTCTTGCACATGTTGATGGTGGAATCCCAATCATCCAGATTAACATCGACAAGATCGATGAGTTCACATTAGGTGAGCTGTTCTACACATTTGAGTTTGCATGTGGTATCAGTGGATACACACTTGGTGTAAATCCATTTAACCAGCCAGGTGTAGAAAGCTACAAGAAGAACATGTTCGCATTACTTGGCAAACCAGGAAACGAAGAACTTGGCAAAGAGCTTCTTTCCAGAATCAATGGTTAATAAAGTTAGATAGAAGATGACGATAAGCCGGCGGCATACGCATGAAAACGCGGATGCCGCCGGTTTTCAAAATAGTCGAAAGGTTTATTTTGAAGCACATGAAGATAGTATTTTATATAAAACAGGTGTTGAAAATGGCGATGCAGCAGATCTATCTGCCGATGCTCTACAAACGGTATGCCGGAAAGCCGGTCGAAAAGGGACTGGTAATTTTTGCCGATGCACATCATGAGGATCTACCTTTTTCCATGAGAAAAATGTATGAAACACTGCAGGGAGATCCAGAGTATAAGAATGAAACGTGGGTCACTGATTTTGGAAAGATGGGATATGGCAGTCTGTTAAAATGGTTGAAGCAGTTTATGAAACGGTATGCGGCCGCCGAATATGTGTTTATCTGTGATAATTTCCTTCCAGTTTCTGCCTGCACAAAACGTCCGGAGACGAAGGTTGTGCAGCTCTGGCATTCCGGAGGACTGCTTAAGAAAAGCGGATATGACACGACGGAAGATATTCCGAAGATGTATAAAGGTGATTCGGTTTACAAAAACTATGATCTGCTGACCGTCAGTGCACTATGCTGTGTGCCGGTATTTACAAAGACGATGCGGCTTGCACTGGGTGTTGTACAGGCAACCGGGATCAGCCGTTCAGACTGTTATTATGATGAAGCGTGGAATCAGGCAAATCGTGAGGAATTTTACCGGAAATATCCAGATGCAAAAGGGAAAAAAGTCATCCTGTGGGCTCCGACATTTCGTGGAAATGCAGCTATGCCGACGCTCTGTGGAATGGAAGAAATACAGAGAGCCATGAAAGAAACCTCAGACCGGTATTACTGGGTGATCAAGCTGCATCCGCATCTGGAAGAAAAGGGAATGAAGTCGAACTGCGATCTGCCATCCGAGAAAATATTTGCAGTTGCAGATCTGCTGATCACGGATTATTCGTCGGTATTATTTGACTATATGGTATATGAGAAGCCGTTTTTATTCTTTGCACCGGATTTTGATTCCTTTGACCATGCCAGAGGATTCTATGTTCCATATGATTCTTTCCCATGCCAGATCGTATCCGATGGAACGAAGCTGGTGGCTGCGATAGACCGGGAATTCACACAGGATCGGACAGATGAGATCCGGGAATGCCTGAAATACCATATGCAAATGTGTGATGGACAGGCAACGGAGCGGATTTTGGAGGTTGTGAAAAACCTATAGTTGAATTTTTTGTGAATACGTTATAATATTAATATATCTATGCAGAATGGGATAAGTATATACAGGAACATTCTGTGAGGGGATTGCCAGACGGCAGTCCGGTTTCATGAAAATAATTAGAGAAAAAAGGAGAAAACAGTAGATGAATATAGCAATTATTTTTGCAGGTGGAAGCGGAGTAAGAATGGGAGCAGGTGTCCCAAAACAGTTTCTTGAGATCAATGGAAAGCCAATTTTGATCCATACATTACAGTTATTTCAGTACCATGATCAGATTGATGCGATCTATATTTCTGTTCTGAAGGATTACATTCCTTATGTAGAGGATCTTGCAAACGAATATCACCTTACAAAGGTAAAGCATGTATTAGCAGGTGGAGCAACTTCACAGGATTCTATTTACAACGCACTTAAGATGGCAGAGTCAGAGTGCCCGGAGGATTCTATCGTGCTGATCCATGATGGCGTTCGTCCATATGTATCTTATGATGTTATTGCAAACAATATTGCAACCGTTAAGAAATATGGAAATGCGATCACATCAACAGCCTGCTATGAAACGATTATGATCAGTGAGGATGGTATCGAGATTGATTCCGTACCACCAAGAAAGGATACTTATTCTGCACAGGCTCCACAGTCTTTCTATCTGAAGGATATCATTGCAGCACATGATGTTGTCCGCGCTACACCAACCGGTTATGAAGGAATGGTAGATGCATGTACAATCATCAGAAGCCAGAATATCGTTGCACATATCGTAGAAGGCAACAGAGGAAATATCAAGGTAACAACACCGGAGGATGTATACATGTTCCGTGCGTTATTGCAGTATAAGGAAAATGAGCAGGCATTTGGTCTTGGAATTACAAACAAGATTGATACCAGAATGAGTCAGTATAAGAAAGACAATGAGAAATAGATCATAGACTCACATACAAATATGAATAAAGACAGGGCATTTTTCAGGATGCCCGGAAAGGATTATCTCCATGAATGATAACAGACATACAGACACCAGACATGAAATATATTTACAGATGCCGCTTTATGTGATCGCATTATTTGTACTTTGTGATATCTGGATGCTGACGGTCAGTGTTGTTGCAGGAATTGTAGGGATCATATTTACTGCAGTGTACTCGGTTGTGGTGATAGTCCTTTATATTTCTTCCAGAGTGTCCAGTGAAGCCGCATATGCAAATCGTGCAATGGAAAATGGGCGGGTTCAGAAAGATCTGATCCGTGAGTTCCCGATTCCATATGCGATACTGGATAAGACAGGCAGGATCGCATGGGCGAATGATGAATTTGCTCATATTACGAACACCAGCAAGCGGAAGCTGATGCGTCTGACTGCGATGCAGGTATTTGAGGGACTGACCCATGAGATGATACCGGGTGAGTGTGATGAGCCGGTACATGCGGATATTGAATACGATGGAAAAGAGTACAGGGTTGAGATTAAGAATATTCGGGTAAATCCGGATGGACCGGTAGACAGTGTCCAGGAACAGGAGACCTCAGAACATGAGGAGGAAATGGAGAATCTGCCGGTTACAGAGGACCAGCCACAGGAGAAGAAAACGATCAAACGGAAAAAACATACAGGAGTTACAAACTTCACCGCTATGTATCTGTTTGATATGACAGAACGGAATAAACTGGCAAAAGAGAATGAAGAGCAGAAGCTGGTGACCGGTCTGATCTACATTGATAATTACGATGAGATATTTGATGACCTGGAAGAGGTAAGACATTCTCTGCTGGTTGCTCTCGTCGATCGAAAGATCAATAAATATATGGCAAACGTAGATGCCATTGTACGTTCCTTTGAGAAGGACAAGTACATGTTTGTCATGCCGAAAAAATATCTTCCACAGCTTCAGGAGAATAAGTTTGCGTTGCTGGATGAAGTAAAAGCAATCAATATCGGAAATGATCTTCCATTGACGCTTTCAATCAGTCTGGGCACGGAATATAAGAGCTTTATAGAAGATTTTGAAGCTGCCCGTTCTGCAATGGAACTTGCACTTGGACGAGGTGGTGATCAGGTTGTATTAAAGTCGAATGACAAGATCACTTATTACGGCGGACGTAGTCAGGGCACTGAGAAATCAACCAGAGTAAAAGCCCGTGTTAAGACACTGGCATTCAAGGAATTACTGGAAACAAAAGAAAAAGTTATCATTATGGCGCATAAGAATCCGGATATGGATGCATTTGGATCGGCGATCGGCGTATACCGGATGGTAAATTCCATGAATAAGGAGGCACATATCGTAATCAATGAAGTGTCCTCTGCCATCAGTCCGATCTATGGTAATTTTACTGCCAACAGTATGTATGGGGATGATATGATCATCAACAATGAGCAGGCGATCGAGATGATCAATGCTGATACCATGCTGGTTGTTGTGGATGTCAATAATCCAAGTCTGACGGAATGTGAGGAGCTGATCTCCTATGCAAAGACGGTGGTTGTATTCGACCATCACAGACAGACCAAGGATGTCATTGCCAATGCAACCCTTTCTTATGTAGAACCATTTGCATCATCTGCATGCGAAATGATCGCAGAGATGTTGCAGTACATGGATGAAAAAATTAAGCTGCGTCCGTCCGAGGCGGATGCTATGTATGCCGGGATCCTGATCGATACGGATAATTTCCTGACAAAGACAGGCGTGCGTACCTTTGAAGCGGCCGCATATTTAAGAAGAAGCGGTGCGGATGTTATGCGTGTCCGTAAGATGTTCCGGAGTGATATTGATTCTTACAGACAGAAGGCAGATGGTGTCAGAAATGCCGAGATGGTTCTCGGAATGTTTGCGGTATCTGTATTTGAACCGAAAGAAGGTCCGGAGTCACCGATCGTATTGACAGCGAAGGTGGCAAACGAGATGTTAAATATAGCAGGCGTGCGTGCCTCCTTTGTCATTGCACAGCTTGGAGATGATGTTAAGATATCAGCCCGGTCGATCGATGATGTAAATGTACAGATCATCATGGAACGTATGGGTGGCGGTGGCCATGCGAATATTGCAGCCGCACAGTTTACGAATACAACAAAGGAAGAAGTAAAGGAACAGCTTGTCAATTTACTTGAGGAGATGTACAAGGAAGGAGATATTTAATATGAAGGTTATCTTACTGGAAGATGTAAAGAGTCTCGGAAAAAAAGGAGAGCTGGTAAATGTCAGTGACGGTCATGCCAGAAATTATATCATCCCGAGAAAGCTGGGACTTGAGGCAACACCGAAGAACCTGAATGATTATAAGTTAAAGAAAGCGCATGAAGAAAAGGTTGCAGCAGAGAATCTTGCAGCAGCAAAAGCGCTGGCAGCAGAGCTTGAAAAGGCATCTGTAGCCGTCGGTATCAAGGTAGGAGAAGGCGGAAGGGCATTTGGTTCTGTATCCTCCAAGGAGATCTCAGATGCGATCAAGAGCCAGTTGAATTATGATATTGATAAAAAGAAAATCGTGCTGAAGGATGCGATCAAAGCAATGGGAACATTTACTGTTAAGATCAAGCTGCATCCACAGGTACAGGCAGAGCTAACAGTAAAGGTAGAAGAGGCTGACTAATGGAAGACGCATTTATCAGGAAGAAACAACCATATAACCTGGATGCAGAACAGTCAGTTATCGGTTCTATGATCATGGATCGTGATGCGATCGTAGACGTATCGGATATACTTACGAAGGAAGACTTTTACAGTGCACAGAATGCGATTCTGTATGAGAACATGATCGAGCTGTTCAAGGAAGGAATGGCGGTCGATCTGATCACGCTGAATAACCGGCTCCGGGAGAAGAATATTCCGGAAGATGTGGCGGGTATGAGTTATATTGCAGATATCATAGCCGCAGTGCCAACCTCGGCAAATGCCAAGTATTATGCGAAGATCGTAGCAGATAAAGCGGTGCTTCGCCGTATGATCAAGATGTGTGAGGATGTTGAAAAGGACTGTTATCTGGATACGGATGACGTGGATGGTCTGCTTGAGACAGCAGAGAGTGGGATCTACAAGATCGTACAGCAGAGAAACGGTGCAAATGATTTTGCGTCGATCGATTCAATCGTATTAGATGTTATCGATCAGATTGAGGCTGCATCCAGACAGAACACCAGAGTTACCGGTGTGCCGACTGGATTTATCGATCTGGATAACATGCTGACAGGTCTGCATGGATCGGAACTGATCCTGGTAGCGGCTCGTCCTGCTATGGGTAAAACTGCATTTGTCTTAAATATCGCACATCATGTAGCTGTAAAGAAGCGTATTCCGGTAGCAATATTCAGTTTGGAAATGTCGAAGGAACAGTTGGTAACACGTATGATCGCGCTGGATTCACTTGTTAATTCACAGAAGATCCAGACGGGACAGCTTGTAGATGATGAATGGGATAAGATCATGGAGAGTACAGAGGTTATTGCTGATGCCCCGATCTTTGTTGATGATAATTCTGCGATCACGGTAGCCGACCTGCGTTCCAAATGCAGAAAATTAAAACAGAACAACGACCTGGGGCTTATCATCATCGACTATTTACAGTTGATGAGCACGAACAAGCATGTAGAGTCCAGACAGCAGTTTATTTCTGATACATCGCGAGCATTAAAGGTGCTTGCAAGAGAACTGAATGTTCCGGTTATTACCCTGTCACAGTTGAACCGTGCAGTTGACTCCAGACCGGATCATAAGCCGGTGCTTGCCGATCTGCGTGAATCCGGTGCGATCGAGCAGGATGCCGATGTTGTTATGTTCATCTATCGTGATGATTATTACAATCCGGATACCGAGAAAAAAGGTATCGCTGAGATCATCATCGCAAAACAGAGAAAAGGTGCGACAGGTTCCGTTGATCTTGTATGGATGCAGGATTACACGAAGTTTGCAAATAAAGAGCACCCGCAGATGTAACGGATCAGAAAAAAGATATTAATACGGAATGTATAAATATAAATCGAGAAAGAAAGTCCGAATAAATCGGAAGATCAGAGGAGAAAATTAAAAATGGTAGTAGAACCAAGAGTAAAGGATTATATCTGTACCACCGCTCATCCGGTTGGTTGTGCAGAAAATGTAAAGAATCAGATTAAGTATGTAAAGGCACAGCCAAAGGTTGAGGGACCAAAGAAGGTACTTGTGATCGGAGCATCGACCGGATATGGACTCGCTTCCAGAATCGCAGTTGCATTTGGCTATGATGCAGATACACTTGGTGTTATGTTCGAGAAGGAATCCAATGGAAGAAGAACAGCGACCGCAGGCTTCTATAATACAAGAGCATTTGAAGAAGAAGCAAAGAAGGCTGGTCTGTATGCAAAATCCATCAACGGAGATGCATTCTCACTGGAGATCAAACAGCAGGTAATTGATACGATCAAGGCAGATCTTGGAACTGTCGATATGGTTATTTACAGCCTTGCAGCACCAAGACGTGTAACACCGGATGGACATAAGTATTCTTCTGTACTTAAGACTGTAGGTGAGGAGTATTCCAATAAGACTTTAGTTCTGAAGGACAATACAGTAACAATGGCACATATCCCGGCAGCAACCGAGGAAGAGATCGAGAACACCATCAAGGTTATGGGTGGTGAGGACTGGATCGACTGGATGCAGGCATTATCAGATGCAGGTGTTCTGGCAGAGCATGTGACAACTGTTGCATATTCTTATATCGGACCAAAGATCACATTCCCAATCTATGCGGAAGGTTCGATCGGTATGGCAAAGAAGGATCTGTACAGATCAAGTGATATCATCAATGAGAAGTTTGCAAATGTTACATCTTATATTGCAATCAACAAGGCACTTGTAACACAGTCCAGTGCAGCAATTCCTGTTGTTCCGTTATACATCACGCTGTTATATAAGCAGATGAAGGCAAAGGGTGTTCATGAGGGCTGTATCGAGCAGATGGCAAGACTTTTCCTTGATAAGATGGCTGGAGAAGCAGAGACAGACGAGAATGGATTTATTCGTATGGATGACTGGGAAATGGCAGATGACATTCAGGAAGCAGTTGCAAAGAACTGGGATGCGGTTACCAGCGAAAATGTAAAAGAGCTTGCAGATATCGATGGATACTGGGATGAGTTCTACAATATGTTCGGATTTAAGATCGATGGTGTAGATTACAGTGCAGATGTAGATATTATGTAAGGAAACAATTGTGACAATAGACGGGTTCATCGGAAGGTGGATCCGTTTTTTACTTTATTCACAAAATATGTTCTGTAAAAAAGCGTTCCGGTCAGGTGTGAAAACCGCAAGGGTTTGGGCAAGGGTTTGGTTTTTATGTCTGAAAGGTTTGCTATACAAAAACAGGAATAAATAATATAATCTATAAGCGTCAGGGTTATGGGGGTATGTATGAAACAAATGAATAACGAGATAATTTATCCACGATCGGAAGAAGAAGTGTTGCTGATATTAGCGACAGCAAAAAAAGAAGGCCATCTGTTAGAGATTATTTTTGATGAGTTTGTGAAGAAACCATTTTCCATGCCGGTGCTTTGGGGGTGCCGGGCATATTTCTACGGGCTGAAAAAAGAAGAGCTGTCCGCACATCCGGTTCTGTTTACTCATCTTGCATTGCTATCTGCTATGGATGGGGACTTGAGTCAGGCAAAAACATATGTACAGTTTATGGGGAAGACACCGCGGCTGGTGAAAATGGATACATATGATATGATGGACATTTGTCGTATCAAAACAGAACTTGTCATGCCATATATAAGTGATGCAATGTTTTTTCGGATCGTAAGCTTTCTAATTGAAGAAGAACTGGTGCCCGTGATGGGTCTTACGCTTTCAGCATGCAGACCAAGTATACTGAATGGTTTTCGCGACTTTACAAGATATGGCAAATATCTGAAAAAAAGTAAGGACAGGATAACAGAAGCCGCATGCCGATTATATGGTGGAAGTGTTGGACAGAAAGTGTATGAGATCATGCTGGCATAGTGGTATTATCAGAACAATAATTGTTTTGAGGCACTGATTCTTGTGACCGGAACGATTCCGTTGATCGAGCAGGAGAAGGATATGCATTGTCTGTTTGTGGCACTTGCACTTCAGATGAAGATCCTTTTGGTAAATGGACAGACAAAAGCTGCACGTCCTTTGGTGGAAAAGATTCGGAAACGGATACAGATTACGGGATGGGATGAATTAACTTCAAGTCTGAATGCGATCGAATGTCTTGGTGCCTGTTATGATGGGCGACTACAGGATGTAGAGCGTTGGTTAGATGAGATGGCACCGGATGAGAATAAGGGCATCTTCATGATGGATATGTATGCATGGATGGTTAAGGTGCGATGTTATATACAGACAGGCAAATATATGGCTGCCTATGTATTGACACACCAGCTTATTGCATTGTTGATTCCGGGCAGACGTTATATGGATTTGTGTGAATGCTATATGTTGTCAGCTATCATATATTATAAGATGAAGAATATGGAAGGCATGTGTGAGGAGCTTTCCAAGGCCATTGTGCTTGCAAAAAGGTGCGGTTATATCAGACTGCTTGCGGACACAGGCAATTGTATGGTACAAATGCTGGCAATTTATCAGAAAGAATATGAAGAAGATTCCTTCATAAGTGAGATTAAGGAACTTGCATATTCGGTCGGTACTTATTTCCCTGATTATTTAAAATCTCCATATGAATATTATGAACCTCTGACTCAGATGGAAGAGAAAGTCTTTCGTTTGATGGCACAGGGCTTAAGTAATGATGATATTGCACGACAACTGGGCAAAAAGACGGGAACTGTGAAGTTCCATAGTTGTAATATCTTTCGTAAGCTGCAGGTTCCGACGCGTCAGGAGGCAGTCGAACGCGGTCGGGAGATTGGTCTGTTATAAAACAGACGCTTTAATATATAAGAGCATTTGGCTCTTTTATATAGAAAAATAAAAAGGAGGAAATAAGATTGAAACAGAAAATTAAATTTGTGAAGCGTTTCATGTCAGTGGTAGTGGCTGCAGTTATGGTGTTTGCAACGGTTGCAGGTATCGGTAACTTTTTTCCGAATATAAAGTCGGAAGCGGCGACACGTCAGACGCTGTATATCTGTGATATTAAATCCGGTGGATTTAGTGCCAATTATACAGGATATACACGACTGTCTATTGATAGAAAAGCGGGAAATGTAAACAGGGGATGTGGTGATAATGGTTCAGATGATTACATCTGGGTAAAGACGACCACAGATCCGGCACAGGCATATACAAGGATATGGTCTGTATGGCAGAATAATTCAGGTACCTCAAGCAGTCTTGACGGATATAGCGTTGAGAAAAAGACGGGTGACCTGAATGATGGTGTAGGTTCAAAATCCGGTTATATCTACATCTATGCAACAAAGGACAGGAATGCAGGAGATCCAATCTCATCACTTGGTATCTGGAATGACATGGATAGAAAGCTGCAGTATGCCGGAGGAAATTCAGGAAGCGGTCTTACAAGTGAAAATCAGCAGGAGGTTGACAGCAACTGGAACAAGATTGATGGAGATCTCAATAAAAATGCCGGAGGTGCATATATTTATCTTTATTGTAAGAGAGCACCTTATGTGATTCCAAATGATATAAGGATTACTTTTGATGGTGAATATCATAGAGGATATGTAGAGTCAAAGACATCCGGTGTATCAATCTCATATGATAATACCGGTATGTATCAGGTAGGAAGTAATACTACAAAATATGCGGTGTCAAAATCCGGTATGGAGACAGCGTATGGTACATTTACAAATACGATCACTGATCCATATGGCTATGACAAATACACGAAGCTGGAGGATGGACTCTGGCTTGGAGTAAAGAGCACAGCGGAAACAGCAACAAAAGATGACTATTCTTATTCGGAGACGGATGGACTTACGATCAAATCTGATAAGGAGATGATCCTGTTCGGAACAAAATCCGGTAAGGTTATGAAGGGTCAGATCAAGGCAGCAGGGGATATTGATGTGAATCTTGCGATCCGTAGTCTGACGATCGCACGGAATACTCAGGGGGCAGCGGTCACAGTAAATCCGGCAGAGGGTAAGACCGTGACGATCACTGCTTACGGAACAAACAATCTGACATCATCGGGAGCTTATGCAGCGATCCAGAAGAATGGAAGCGGTAAGCTGGTACTGACTTCTACGACAAAAGGTACTATAAATGCAACTGCCGGTAACAATGCGACATATGGAGCAGCCGGTATCGGTGGTGGTACAGACAAAACCTTAAAGGTTGTTTCAAATATTGAGATAAATGGAAATGTAATTATAAAAGCAAGGGGATCACAGCCATCAAATGAAAGCTATGCAGCATATGGAGCAGCCGGTATCGGTTCTCAGTACAATATGCCGGTTGATGGCATCCGGATCTCAGAAAATGCAGACGTAACAGCAATTGGTGCAAACGGAGCAGCCGGTATCGGTTCCGGTGCAAATGCTGATGCTGCCAATATCGAGATTGCAGGCGGAATCGTAAATGCAACAGCGGGAAGTGGAACGATCGGTTCTAAAAATATTGGCGGAGCCGGTATTGGTTCCGGTGCTTACATAAATGATGAAGCAAAGCTTGCTTCCGGTATTACCATTTCAGGAGGAACTGTAATAGCGACCGGTGGAGACGGCGGAGCCGGTATCGGTTCCGGATCTGATGTAGAAGCAACAGAGATTAAGGTAACAGGCGGTGTTGTAAAAAAAGCAACAGGCGGCACAGATGCAGCCGGTGTTGGCTCGGGAGCAAATGCAAAGGTATCGTATATTATGATATCAGGTGGAACTGTAACAGCAGTTGGTGGAGCAAATGGAGCCGGTATCGGTTCCGGTCTGGCAGGTGCAGCCTCCGATATTTACATTTCAGGAAATGTAGCTGTAACGGTAACAGCAGGAACAGACGGAGCCGGTATCGGTTCCGGTAAGAATGCATCCGTTGATAATATCAATATTTATTTAGAGTATGCAGGAAATCTGAGTGTCGATGGTACAGAAAACGGAGCCGGTATTGGTTCCGGAGCAACAGATACTGTATCAGAGGCAACAAATATTAATATTTCAAATACAGGTTTTATTAGTATCAGAGCAAGAGGAAATGGAGCCGGTATCGGAGCCGGTCTGAATTCAGAGACAAGGGATATTAATATTATCGGCGAGGTCGTTGAGACAAAAGGAAAGCTTATAGTTATTGCTGCAAATGGTCCGGCAATCGGTGCTTATGCAGGAGATGTTAAGAACGTAAATGTCTTAACAGATGCAACAGTCAACCTCAGTGCTGAAAATGGTATTGCAGTAGGAGCACTGAATGGCTCATCTGCTTCTGATATTACAATTATCGGTGATAATATCTGTGGAGCAAAGGCAGAGGATGTTCCTGTTCTGGGAACTGTTTCTAACTCTGTTCTGTTCGTAGGAAAGACATATGAGGTTTATGGAACAGCAACCATTCGCAAGAGTACACATATTAAAGCGGGAACAACATTAGAATTACCGTCATCATCAAAGCTGATCATTCCTAAGGACGTTGAACTTGTAGTTGATCCACAGCATGATGATGTACTTCCGGGTGCGCTTGTCTGGGCAGCTGACAGTGATGCACAGTTGATCATCAATGGTACTTTAACAGTTAAGGGAACAATGGCGATGGATTCCGAATATGGTATCATTGTATTGAACGGTTCTCTTAATCTGGAAGAAAATGCAAATATTTACGGTAAGTTCTTTATGAATGGTAAATATACCGGAAATGGTGTTATCACAAAGGGAAAGAATCAGACTCCGGAGGAAGGGGAGATTGCAGTATACCTTGAACTGGATATTGATGATGGTGTAACCTACAATGCAAAGGGAAATCTTGCAGAGAACCAGTTGATCATTGATGAGTCCAGCCTGGAGGATACTACTACCGGTACATATGCAATTAATAACATTGTTGCACATGACGGATTCCAGATCACAGATATCCTGTTGGATGGCAAGTCCATTATAAATGACAGCAGTTATGTTACAAAGAATCAGGAAACAGGAGAGTACAATGTAGTATTATCGGTATCTGAATATCGTGGTGAGACGATAAAATTTGCGGTTAAAGCAAAATCAACCGTAGAATCGATCAGCATCGAACGTTTCCCAAATAAGACAGCATTTGCCAAAGGGGCAGAGTTTGATCTGAATGGTCTGAAGGTAGTAAAGACTTATAAGAATAAGAAGACTGCACCGGTTGATATTGATAAAGAGCTGAAGGTTACAGGCTATGATATGAACAGCGTTTCTGCACAGACGGTAACACTTCAGTATATTGCAGATGACAGATACAGTGATGATATTACAGCATCTTATGAAATAACTGTATTTGATTTTGCAGGTTTAAATAAGGAAAAGACCACACTCACTGCGTGCGGCGAATCATTTGTTGCTACAGATGTAGATAATGCGGAGCATGTTGTTAAGTTTGCATTAGGTAAGAATGTTGGTGATATCTCAGCACTGAAGGATAAGATCCGTCTTCAGGTACAGGGATTTACCAATTCAGTTGGTCAGATTGATTTTGTATCAAGTGAAGTAGTCGGACAGAATGCGGTTGAGGCAACATATGTAGCAGATATATATGTAGATAAAGCAAAAACAGTAGTGATCCAGTATACAATAGTGATCACACAGCCAACTTTATACTATGATCTTGCAGAGGCAGCAGTAGCAGTAAATGGCGAATATACTTATGATGGAACGCAGCAGACACCGGATAAGGAAAATATCGAAGTTACAATCGATGGCGCAGTTGTTCCGGACGATCAGTATACGGTAGAGTATGGTGAGAATGTGAATGCCGGTACCGGTAGACTTACGATCAAGGGTGATGGTATTCATACTACAAACAGTAAGGAAGAAACATTTACAATTGCAAAAGCGAAGCTTAAGAATATAGATGCACTTGTAAGATCAAATGAATTTACAGTTCAGAATGATGTGAAGCATGAGCTTCAGATAGAATTTGGCGAGATCGAAGGCCTTGCAGCAGATGAATATACTGTATCTTATAAGAAGATATCCGATCAGTCAAATATCGTGGCAAATGTATCAAACGGAGTTATCACGACTGCTTATGATACATCCTATTCAAAGGCAGGAACAGCAGAAATCGCTGTTAATGTAACAATTAAGGATAGTGCAGTAAACTATTATGCAGATTCTGAATTATCACATTCCATAAATGTTACATTAACAAAGTATGTAAAGGGAACCAATATTACGATCACTTCCGATTCTGATGATTTTGCGTGGGATGCATCAGCCGGTGAATATAAGGTGACGCTTTATAAGGGCGAAAAGATCTGGATCGATGCCAAACTTAACGATGGATCAACAGATGTTATTGACTATAAGGTCGCAGAAGGCGGCGAAGAGATAGCTGCTTGTGATGGAATTACCATTTCTGCGTTAGGCAAGGGATCGACCATTATCACTGCAAGTACAGGTAAGGGTGCTACAACAAAGAGGATTGCGGTAACGGTTCTTCCGACTATCAGACTTGAATTAACCGGTACGGAGGCTTATGAGAAGGTGTTTGGCGATAGCGCATTTACACTGGATGTGGCTTTGAAGGATGCAGCGCTTGAATCCAAGCTCTCTGCATTACGGTATGTTTCGGCTGATCCGGAGGTTGCTGCTGTAGATGAGACCGGTAAAGTTACTATAACGGGATGTGGTGAGACTACAATTACAGTAACATCCTATACAGAAGAAAGAGCATATACATCTGACGAATATGTAGTAATAATCAAGGTTAAGGCACCACATACGAAACATATCAAAGATAATGGAACACGAGTTGAGCCAACCTGTGAGAAAAATGGTTTTATCACATATAGATGTACCGAGTGTAATGAGGTTATGGATATAGAAGAACTGAAGGCAATCGGACATACATGGGATAAAGGAAAGGTTACAACACAGCCAACTACAAAGACAGAGGGTGTAAAGACATATACCTGTAGTGTCTGCAAAAAGACAAGAACAGAGTCGATTGCAAAACTTAAGGAACAGACACCGGTAAATCCAACACCGGAAAAACCAATAGTAAAACCGATCAAGAAGGGGGATGTGGTTTCTGATGACAGTAAAGCTGCAAAGGTTCAGGTTATAAGCACATCCAAGAAAACAGTTGCATATAAAGCACCTGTAAATAAAAAGGCTAAGACTGTCAGCATTCCGGCAACCGTGAAGATCAGAGGTAAGAAATACAAAGTAACACAGATTGCAGAGGGTGCTTTCAAGAATAATAAGAAGGTAACAAAGGTTACAATTGGAAGCAATGTTAGTAAGATTTCCAAGAATGCTTTCAGCGGAGCGATAAAACTTAAAACCGTTACTATGAGACAGAACGTAACGGAGATCGGAGCATATGCATTTAAGGGCTGTAAAGTTCTTACCGGTATTACGCTTCCGGCGAAGACAACGAAGATTGGAGATCAGGCATTTAGCGGATGTAAGAAGCTGAAGACAATTACGATCAAATCTTCAAAGATTACATCCAAGAAGCTTTCCAAGAATGCATTTAAGGGTATCACAAAGGTTACTACGATTAAAGTACCAAAGAAGAAGGTTTCCTCTTATCAGAAGTTGTTTAAGAGTAAAGGCTTATCTTCCAAGGTTAAGGTAACAAAATAACAAAATAACAGTAAAAGCAATGGACGCCGTTTGTGGTAAAAAATATCACAGACGGCGTTCTTTGAAAAAATTTAAAAAAATATAAAACCTTTTTCAACTTCGCCCTGTCTTACTTATTAGAAGGCAGGAAAATAGAATGTTTCTCTTGCAGCTGTAAATATTTGTTGTAATATAAAAATATCAAAAAATGAAAAGGAGAAGAAAAATGATGAAAAACAAGAGCTTATGGAAAGGGTTAATTGTAATGCTGGCAGCAGCATTCGTAATGTTAGTGATGCCAGTGCAGAAGGCATCTGCAGCAGGAACAACAGAGGGAACAAAACTGAAATGGGGCAGTTCGTATAGTGGAGTAATCACATACAGAGGGGAATATTACAGTTATAATTTTTCATTGAAACAGTCTGGTCGGGTAACGCTTGCATTTAATGTGGATTCTGTAAGTGAATGTGCATGGACACAGATTGAGGAGATGAATTTCCTGGATGAGAGTGGATCGGTAGTAGGTTCTACCAGAGTTTCAGAAGGCAAGACGAACGTATGGATCGATTTGTTAGCTGGAAATTATACTTTGGAGATAGTAGGACATTGGGGAACAGGAACAGGAGCATCGTTCTCATTTGTGCCATCATTCAAGTCAGCAGGAGAAACAAAGTCAGAACATTCTATGGCAAAGAACAATGAGATTGGAATGGCAACTCCTTATAAGATTGGAAGCCGAATCAAAGCTCAGTTAGCTTGTGGCGATAAAGTTGATATTTACAAAGTAAAGGTACCAAAGAATCTGTATTTGAATCTGACATTATCCAGCAAGATAAAGCAGATGAAGATTACTATAGAAAACACTGCCGGAGATGTAACTATTGGAGAGTATAATATTACAGCCGGTGTCCATAAATATAAATATTTTCTGCCGAAGGGAACATACTATATTACCTTTGAGAGAGTGGGTAGTACAGGTACTTATTCCTTTAAGACTTCTTCAAAAGTAATGCCAACTGTTAAGATTAAAAAAGTAAAGGATACTGGAAAAGGAATTACAGCTACATTTAAAAGAAATTCAGATATGCAGGGTTACCAGATCCAGGTTGCAAGAGATAAGAAGTTTAAAAAAGGAAAGAAATCATTTTCTTATGGTAATAGTGAGAATGTAAGAGCATATGGATTAAAAAAAGGAACTTATTATGTTCGTATACGTGCTTATAAAACACGGGATGTAAGAGTAAATCATAATTATGAAACACGTTATTATTACTCTGGCTGGAGTACAGTTAAGAAGGTTTATGTGAAATAATACAACCCTACATAAATAAATACAAAAACTGGCATATGGATCATCATATTTTCGGAAGAAAAGATACCTGATCCGTATGTCAGTTTTTTTGGCCTTTATTTTCTTCATCTTGCTATCCCCTGTGAACTACGTTACAATGAAATCTGGAGAGATTGTACTAAATATGCATAAGAAAGGCTATTCTTTGGATCAGATTGTCGAGATAACAAATCTGGATGTTAGTACAGTAAAGGCTATAATAGGCTAAACAGAGAAAACGGATCTGACATATTTCTATTAAAAGTATACAAAAATGAAAAAACAGGCGTGTGGGAGGCTACAAATGATTTGCAAAACATGTGGGAATGATCTGCAGGGAAATGAATATAACTGTCCGTTCTGTGGGGCAGCAGTTGATTATATAGAGGCGGTGGAGCAGGCAAAAGCAGGAAAGGAAGAAGGCTTTTCCTATCTGTATGAGATGACATATCGGAATAAACTGTATATTGCGATGAAATATATGAAGAATGAGGATGAAGCAATGGATGTTCTCCATGATTCCTATGTGAAAGCATTTGAGCGGCTTTCCGGTCTTCAGGATGCAAATTCATTTCCGGGATGGCTCAGTACCATTGTTGCAAATACCGCAAGGAATACATTGAGAGATCGCCATACAGTGAATTTTTCGGATATGCAGAGAGAAGATCAGGATGGGGAGGCATTTGAATATTCGATTGCAGATGAGAACATGACAGCCCAGCCTGAGATGGCATGTACAACGAAAGAAACGCAGGAAATGGTACAGGAGCTGATCGGATCATTGTCTGATGAACAGAGAATGTGTGTGCTGATGTTTCATATTGAAGGATACAGCATAAAAGATATTGCGACAGTTCTTGGATGTTCAGAGAATACAGTAAAGTCCAGATTGAATTATGGACGTAAGAATATCAAGGCAAAGGCCGAGGAGCTTCAGAAGAAGGGCTACAAGCTGTACAGCTACACACCTATGGCACTTCTTACCTATCTGCTCATGGCAGAACGAGGAACTATGCT
>OGOY01001324.1_pt1 | contig 26516 bp, 21 predicted proteins | sample 1552811 | NCBI WGS metagenome assembly OGOY01 (sample SAMEA2580132, study PRJEB22360) | human gut metagenome | biome: human gut; feature: human-associated habitat; material: faeces | place: Denmark | collected 2008/2010 | reverse complement strand
AGCGCCGCCGAAGGTGAATACCCATGAGAAGAACGGCGGCGTGGGCGCCACATCCACGGTGGCCCGGAAGTGGTTGGCGTCCACCACCTCCGTGTCCACATCCTCCCCGAAGTGATCTATGATGTTTCGCATGGTGCGGTTCTCACACAGCAGCGTCACCCGCTGGGGCATGTCGTGATACATGCCAAAGATTTCCCGGATGTAGGACGCTGGGTCAAAGGACGGATCCGCTATGTAAGGGGCATCTGAATCCTGGATGGCCGTCATGCGGTCCACCCGGAACTGGGCCAGTTTGCCGTGCTTTTCCGACCAGCCCACGGCGTAATAGAAATCCCGGCTCCAGATGAGGACATAGGGGCTGAATCCATAGCGGTAGCCCTTGTGTTTCAGGACCTTTTCCTTTTTCGGCGTGTACTCGAAATACTGGAAGGAGATGGCCCGTTGTTTGTGAATCGCCGTCTGGATCGCGTCGATGGCGTAGTACACGGCCTCGTTGTCCGGCTTGGCCGTGCCGTCCATGTAGACGGGGCGGTTCAGGAGCGCGGCGTTGTGTCTGCTGGTAAGATGGCCTAACTTCTCAATGAGGGCGGTGCTTTTCTTCTCTGTGATGAGGTGGGAGGACTCCACAGCGTCCACCAGCAGTTTCAGTTCCGGCAGCTCAAGCAGCCGGGAACCGACGAAGTAGCGGTTTTGCGTGCTTTTGATGCAGATGACGTCCAGGCCGAAGTCCATGAGCAGTTGGATATCGCTGTACACATTTTTCCGGGTGGTCTGGATGCCATGAGTCTCCCAAAAACGGAGAATATCCGCGCCAGTTGCGTAGTGGTGCTCATCTGTCTGCTTCAGGAGAAGTTGTAGCAATAGGAGAATTCGGGAGCGCGGATCGTTTTGCATATTGGTCATCCTCAATTTCGAAGACACTCTTGGTGTAATGAGTTCGATCTCCACAGGTTACATGAGTTGTTTCTTTAATTTTTGGAAACTCTCGTCGCTGATGACGTGCTCAATCCGGCAGGCATCTGCCTCTGCGGTTTTCGGATCCACGCCGGCGGCAATCAGACGCTCGGTAAAGAAACGGTGCTTTTCGTAAATCTGTTCCGCCACTTCCCGGCCAATGTCGGTCAGGTGCAGGAAATAGTCGCTGTCCATTGTCAGGAAGCCCCCGTCCCGCAGGGTCGCCACCGCATGGCACACGCTGGGCTTTGTGACCTCCAGGTGCCGGGCGACATCCACGGAGCGCACCATGCCCATCTTCTTATGGAGAACAAGTATGGCCTCCAGGTAGTCCTCCCCGGACGCATGAAGTTTCATCAGTACCTCCTTTTATGATTAAACGCTTAACTTCCAATTTGCAGAAGCTGTCTGCAAATCGACCAGCCTATGATAGAGGCCATTTTCTTTCATAAGTTCTTCGTGAGTTCCGTTTTCGGCTACAATACCATCTGACAATACAACGATGTTATCGGCAGCTTCCACCGTCCTCATTCTGTGAGCGATTATAAGAACTGTCTTGCCTTTTACCAGCCTGGATATTGCGTTTTGAATTTCAGTTTCGTTATCTACATCAAGAGAAGCAGTAGCTTCATCCAGAAGAATAACAGGAGCGTCTTTCAAAAGAGCACGTGCGATAGAAAGGCGCTGGCACTCACCGCCAGATAGTGTTGAACCATTTTCTCCGATCACCGTCTGATAGCCGTCCGACAATTTTGAAATAAATTCATCACACTGCGCTGCTTTAGCTGCGGCAATCACTTCTTCATCCGTTGCGTCCTTTTTACCGACACGAATATTTTCCATGATGGTGTTATTAAACAGCACAACATCTTGAAAAACGATAGAGAAGTTTTTCATCAACATGGTTGAATTTAGCGGAGCAATATCGGTTCCGCCCAACAGTATTCTTCCTCCGTCCAGAGGATAAAATTTGGCTGCCAGTTTTGCGACTGTACTTTTGCCGCCGCCGGACGGGCCAACCAATGCAGTGACCTGTCCCTGTTTTGCAGTAAACGAAACATCCCTCAGTACCGGTTTGCCCTTTTCGTAAGAAAACTGGACATGATCGAATGTAATATCGTACCCGTTTGTATGGATATTCTTCTCACCGGTTTCTTCCGGGTATTCCTCTATTTCTTTCAAGCGGTTCACCTGAAGCTGTACAGAAAACAGCTCTGCCATATTTGACATCGCCCCGGAAAGCGGATCGTACAGGCGGGAGGCAGCAATCAAAAACAGAATATAGGTAAACAGAGAGGTATCTCCACTTACCACAAGACTATTACCTACTACAATCACCGTTGCCAAACCGAGCCGTAAAAACATCTGGCCGGTTGTCAGCAGACTTGCCGTTGTCATTTCGGATGAAATCTGTGCTTTTTCCGCAGCATCCATCTTTGCGTCCAATTTGCGAAGATAATCTTCTTCCTGATTGCAAGCCTTTATATCCTGTACGGTTTCCAAACATTCCTGAATGCCTTCTGCAAGCTCCAGTCTTGCGTTCATGTGCTTTTTGCTGAGTTTTTCCTGCCATTTCCGTGACAGAATAACGATTGCAAATGAAATCGGAGCTACCCAAAGAAGAGCCAAACCCATTTGCCAGTTGAAAATCAGCAGGCCGATACAAACAATCCCCGTAGAGATAACTGCTCCAAAGAATTGTGGAACCGTATGAGAAAATGCGTGTTCAAAGTTTGCACAGTCGCCCATAATTGTGCTTGTCAGGTCAGCAAGATCACGCTGGTGGAAGAAGGTCAGCGGAAGGGTACGCAATTTTTCCGCAAGCCCGATACGCCGCCTTGCGCTTTCATCATACGTCCCGAGATATGTCGCGGTGTACTGGCAATAATGAAAAATAAAAACAACAGCTAAAATCACAATTCCAATCACAGTGTAAACGGCGGCACTGATCTCTGGCGCACTCGCTCCCAAAACAGGCGCAAGAAGCTGATTGAGGACGATAGCCAGAAGAATAACAGGAAACATAAGGCTGATATTGGCCAGCACCGAATAAACGATCCCTTTTAACAGGTCTTTTGCACCCTGATCGCTTAACGCATACTTCTTTTTTAACGCCTTAATCATGCTGCTCATCCTCCTTTCCGACCTTCCAGGCAATCGAGGTCTGGTAATCCTTCCACATAGAAGAATAAATACCATTTAAGGCTACCAATTCTTCATGCGTACCTCTTTCTGCAATCTGCCCCTCCTTGAACACCAGGATAAGGTCTGCGTCTTGTATCGTAGAGAGCCGGTGGGCAATCATCATAACCGTTTTGTTTTGGGTCAGCCGCTCAAAAGCGAGCTGTATCTGATGTTCATTTTCGGCATCTGCAAATGCTGTGGCTTCATCCAGTACAATAATAGGGGCGTCTTTTAAAATTGCCCTTGCAAGAGCAATCCTTTGATTTTCACCTCCTGAGAGATATGTGCCTCCTGTTCCAACGAGCGTATCAAGCCCATCCGGGAGGCGGTCAATAATATCTTTGCATTGTGCTTCATCAGCCGCTCTCAAGACTTCTTCCCTGGTAGCGTCCGGGCGGGCCGCCTTAATATTATTCATCAAGGTGTCCTTGAACAGACAGGTATTCTGAAACACGAAAGCAACTCTTTTCATCAGTTCCTGCTTCTCAATATTGCGTACATTCACGCCGCCAATCGTAACGGAACCTGACTGAACATCATAAAATCGGGGAATGAGGCTTGCCGCTGTACTTTTACCGCTGCCGGAGGCACCAACAAGCGCCACTGTTTTTCCTGTCGGAACCTCAAAGCTGATATGGTCTAAGGCCTTCTCTTTGGCCCCTGGATAGGCGAAGGAAACATCCGAAAACACAATCGAAGCATCTGCCGGGATCAGGGGATGTTCCGGCTCCTTCAAGGGCTTTTCCTGCAAAATTTCATCCACCCGGCTGACTGCACTTTTAGCCGCCATAAGCTGCTCGCTGGCAAACATGATACGGTTCATCATAGTTGCACAGACCGGAGTAAACAAACTGTAAAACAGAAAATCCAGCACAACATTTTCATAAGCCGCCTGGCCGCTGACCCCGGACAAAATAAACATGGCGACTGGAATAAGAAAAACAAATGTGCCGTTCAGTGTTACTGTAAATCCCGTAAGAGGAATACGGCATTTTAAGGCATACCCGGAAGCAAATTTTTCGTATTCTTCTATTGCAGCGTGAAAGTTTTTGAAGGAATAAATAGTTTGCTGAAATACTTTTACAACAGGAATACCGCGAATATATTCCACAGCTTCTTTATTCATTGTTTCCAGTGCAGTCATATACTTGCCCATAAACTGCGCATTATCTCCACCCATCATCTGTTTGAGAAAGATGACACTGATTCCCATAGGTATCAGGCAGCAAATTCCCAGCCGCCAGTCAAAAAGGAAAATCAAAATAATAACGGCAACCGGCATAACTGCGGCTCCGGTCAGATCGGGAAGCTGATGGGCCAGAAATCCTTCTGTAAGCCCTGCATTATCATCAATGATGTTTCTGAGCCGTCCGCTTGCATTTTGGCTGAAATACCCCAACGGCAGCGTCACGATATGATGAATTGCAGATTTTCTCATATTGGTGGCTGTACGAAACGCCGCCAGATGAGTACAGTTCAGGGCGATAAAATAAATTAAAATGCTTGCCGCTGCAAACACAACCGCCATCCACGCATAATGGGCGCTCCCCGTTGCAAGAGATATATCCCCGGCAGCAAAAGCCTGGATTAAATCGCGGATGACGAGCCAAATGCAAACAAAAGGCAGCATAGATAAAATGGTACTGATTCCGGAGAGAACACATCCCAAAACAGTCAAAACATGGAATTTCCCTGCATATCCGAACATTCTGGACAGTTCTCCATTTTTTTGCTTCTCCATAAGCAAGTCTCCTTTCGCAATAATAGACGGGTTAGCATTTTATAACCCGTCTATTATCATAAAATCATTCGGTTGTTTTTGCCACTCCATACAGAGCGTATCTATCCAATCGGACACATAATTCATTGACACATAAGGCAGGAGTATAAGCGGGACAAATTTTCCTGTAACGGAAATGTTTCTACATGACCTTCATCAACGAAATGCAGAACCCGATTGCAAGTCATAGCGGCAAATTCATAATCGTGGGTAATGATTAAAATGGTCTTTCCTTTTTGCGCCAGAGCTTTCAAATGCTCCGATATTCTCATCATATTTTTGAAATCAAGACCGCTGGTAGGCTCATCCAAAATCAAAACGGGGGTATCTATCCAATCCGATACTGCGAGAGTGAGTCGTTGTTTCTGCCCGCCGGAAAGAGTAGCGGGATGCCGTTCTTTCCATTCAAACAAGCCATATAGTTTTAGCAGATCATCGCGTTGCTCCTGGGTACTGCCTTTTCCGTTTAATAGCAGTTCTTCTTCTACGCTGTCCCCAAACAACTGGCAATCTGTATTTTGCATAACAAAGTAGGCAAAATTCTTCCGTTTGCCTTTAGATACCTTTGTCCCGTTATATATGACCTGACCCTCTTTTTCCTTTTGCATACCACAAAGAATATTCGACAAAGTAGTTTTTCCTATTCCGTTATGGCCTACAATCGCAATCAGATCACCAGCATACGCCTGAAAAGATACATCATGGAAAACCGGATGTTTGCGATAGGAAAACGCCAAATCCTTTACCTCCATCGTCATATCTTTTTCTTTTACAGGGGAAATATCTACTTCAATATGGTGCAAATCTGCCGCTCGTATTCCTATGGCTCGTCTTTTTTCTTCTGGAATAGAGCGCAGTTCTCCCGCCGTCCATTCTTCTTTTATGCTCCCGTTTTCCATATAGAGAAAACGGTCTGCAAGGTCAGTAAGATAATAAAGCCGGTGTTCAGCAACAATGATTGTGTGGCCTTCCGCTTTAAGTCCACCCATCAAATTTTTAAGCGCCTCAACGGAATACATATCCAAATTGGCCGAAGGTTCATCAAACACATAAATATCCGGATCAACAGCATTGACGGATGCCACCGCTATTTTCTGTTTTTCCCCGCTGGACATCGGATAAATTTCTTTCCCTCGCAGCATATCTCCGTTAATACGCTTGATTGCACTTGAAACCCGCCTATCCAATTCTTCATACGGAACGCCATAATTTTCACACCCAAACGAAATCTCATCCTCTGTAATACTGGCAAAAAACTGGCTCTTTGGATCTTGAAAGATTGAACCTACTTTTTTCCCGATTTCATACAGAGGATATTCCGATATGTTGCGTCCCAACAGTGTGATGCGCCCTTTCAGTGTCCCTTCGTAAAATTGTTCGCCTAACCCGTTTACCAATCGTGTTAAAGTTGTCTTTCCGCAGCCGCTCCCTCCAGTCAGAACAAGAAACTCGCCCTCTTTTACATCGAGGCTGATATGATGGATACTATCTGTTTCGGCTCCCGGATATTCAAAAGATACATCTTTAAACTGGATAACGGATCGCCTTGCTTTATCATTTACCATTATGCTACCGTCCTTTCCAGCACAAAATAGAATGCAGTTACACAAACAGCAATCACGCACATAATCCAATCTCTTTTTTGAAATTCTATTTTTCTGCGGCAGGTATGTTTCCCAGGATTGGAAATCCCCCTGCTTTCAGCAGAAGCGGCAAGTTCTTCGGCTATTCTGGATGAACGGAAAATAACAGGCGTAACAATATACTCCATTGCGTCCAGAGGGTGTTTCCATGACAACAGCTTTCGCAGTCGAAGGGAGGAAAACACATCAGAAAATTCACTGCGCACAGTAGGGAAGAAACGCAGCATGAAGGTTACGGGCAGGGCAATTCCATTAGGCGCGTGGATTTTCTTAAAAACTGCTACAACTTCTCCCGGCGGCATACCAATCACGGGCTGCGCAGCCATAACCATCATCAAAATACGCAGCACCATGAACAGGAACATTTCCGGCATAAGAATGGTAATGCCCTGTCCTCCTGAAAGCAACCTCAACACGATAAAAATACCGCAGACGATCAAATATTTTATTGTCTGCCTGCCAAAGCCCTGAATAATCAGATACACGCTCAAAACGCCAAAAAGTGTGTATATCAAAATGTCGCTTGTGAGCACCGCCACAAGCGACATAGTGAGAACTATGACAAGCAATTTGGTTCGAAAATCAAATTTCATGCTCATAGTTTATTTAATCGCACCACTCTTTCTGAAGTGCTTCACAATCAGTTTGTTACTAATCATGCAGCCAAGGACGGCCAGGATAGCGGTGACAGCCAGGCTCAAAAGGACGTACTTCGGATCGGTGTAATACTGGGTCTGAACCTGAACCTGCTGCTCGCTGACGCCGGTGGCAAGAAATGCGTCTTTGAAAAACCAAATTTCTGACATACCATGTGCAGCGCGAACCAGTGCCGTGATTACCCACGAAATAGACACACGCTTAATGTCATGGTAGGCATCCTTTCCGCACATGGAAAGCTCTGCGATGATACCGCCGCCCAAAAACCACGGAATCATAAATGGCCCCATCATCAATCCGGCGATAATCGCCCACATGATATTGTAGACAAGAGCGGGGCCATGCTTGCCGACTTTCATGCACATATAAACATAGAACGGTGCGAGGATAAGTGCCGCACCAGCGGCGTTAAAAATCATGGAATAGAACAGTGAAGCGCCGGTCAGGATCGAATAGACCATAAATACAACGAACATGACCGCACAGAAGATACCGATGATTGCCGCGTCTTTGACAGTGTACTTGTTACCTGTCGATTTTTCATTTTCCATTTGGAAATCCTCCTTTGTCTTGCAGAAAGTTAGCAACGTCTAACCCGCTATTCAAAAAACAGGCCAGCTTCAAGCGGTCTTTCTGCTTTTATCTGACAAAGGATATTCTAATACAGCTCAGATTTCTTCGCCACTCCATACGGACCCGCTTCTATCCAAACGGACACTCTTTCTGAATTCCGTTGGAGAGCTGCCATACGTTTCTTTGAAGGCAGAAGTGAATTTATTCGGATTTTCATATCCGATTTTACTTGCAATCTCCGTTACTGACGACTCGGTTTCCAGCAACAATTTTTTGGCGACTTGAAGCCGATAGGTACGAAGATAAGAATAGACAGAGGTTCCATAGACGCCTCGAAAGCACTTTTTCAATGCTGTTGTAGAAATCTCGAATTTCTGGGAAAGCTGTTCAATCGTATGATGTGCTGTCAAGTCCTCCGTAATATAGGACGCTACTGCTTTAATCAATGCGACCTGATTTTGATTGAAATAATCCGTCTGTAAAACTTCTTCTGCCGTATTGAGATCACTTAAGAACAGAAGCAGTTCCAGCATTTTGACTTTCATGTATCCTGGTTTTCTTTTTTCCCGGACATGATAGAGTTCCGAAAAAATATGTTCAATAGACGGATTGGCCCGCATGATGCAGCAACGGTTTCCTTCGCAAATATATTTTTGTATGTAGTGCAAATCAATATTCAATAGCTCCATGATTTGCCGTATTTCCGGCAGCAATTCATCCAGATTGATGACGATAGAAATACCGTGATAGTGGTTCAGTGGAAAACACGAATTTGACTTTTTCTTCATCATGGAGCTGATCGACAAATCGCCTTCCGCCATATAGCAGCAACTATTTTCACCAAAGCTACACTCAAAACGTCCTATCAGACAATGGTTAATCTCTATCATGTTTTTAGCTGTGGCTTGATTTTGATTGCAATATCCCATGTGCATATCGTTATAGTAAAGCTCAATACCAGAAAAAACCTGATAGACTGTAATGCGTCCATGCCCTGTTTCATTTGACAGCCGAAAAATTTTACAGTCCTGCCGTAGTTCATCTTCTTCGAGAGAGCCGTATAACTTTGTCCCTTCAAATTCGTCTGGCAATTCAGACCGCAATAATACTTCAATCGTACCAGAGAGTGCTTGTTTTTCATAGGTCAGCACCACCAATGCCTCCTTTTGGCTCATTATAACTAATTACCATTAAGTATATGTGATAATTTCTCCTGTGTCAAATTTTGATGAACGCCCATGCTATTAAAGATTTTTAGATGAAAATAGCCAAAATCTCCGTTTCAAATTGTAGTATTAGTAGAGGGAGAATGAGGGTAGGGTTACAGTAGCAAGCACAGCAAGCGAGTACCCGCTTGCGAATTTTGAGATTTTCAGGTCCCTTACCCGAAAATTCAAAATTGCTTGTTGGGATAATCCCAAACCCTTATGAAGAACGGAGGCGGCGCATGGCAAACCGAAAGCGGAATATCCAAATGAAATTCTATGTTACGGAGGACGAAAAACGGCTCATAGACGAGAAAATGAGCCAGCTACCCACACGCAGATATGGTGCCTACCTCCGCAAGATGGCGATTGACGGATATATCATCTATACGGACACCGCAGATATCAAGGCGTTCACCAAAGAGCTTGCTGCCATTGGCCGGAACATCAATCAGATTGCCAAGCGGATCAATGCCGGAGGCCCTGCGTATCAGGCCGATATGGACGAGATACGAGAAAGGCTGGACGAGATATGGCAGTTACAAAGACACATCCTATCAAGTCAACGCTGAAAGCAGCCATTGACTATATCTGCAACCCGGAAAAGACGGACGGAAAGCTGCTTGTATCCTCCTATGGCTGCACTGCCGAAACTGCGGATATCGAATTTTCCTGGACCCGTCGCCATGCCATCGACAAGGGAACGAACCTGGGCCGCCATCTGATCCAAGCCTTTCAGCCTGGGGAAGTCACGCCGGAGCAGGCCCATGAAATCGGCATGGAGCTTGCAAAAGAAATCCTGGGCGGCAAGTATGAGTTTGTCCTTACCACCCACATAGACAAAGATCATGTTCATAACCACCTGATTTTTAATGCGGTCAGCTTTGTGGATTACAAGCACTATCATTCCAACAAGCGAAGCTATCACGATATCCGCCGCACCTCCGACCGGCTTTGCAAGGAACACGGCTTGTCCGTCATCATTCCCGGACAGGACAAGGGCAAGAGCTATATTGAACATCAGGCCACACAGAACGGCATCAGCTATAAGGCGAAGCTAAAAGCGGCCATCGACCGGCTCCTACCAGCCTGTTCCGATTTAGAAGAACTGCTTCGCCGCCTGCAGAGAGAAGGTTATGAGATTAAGCGCGGCAAGTATATCTCCGCCAAAGCACCGGATCAGGAACGGTTCACCCGTCTGAAAACCCTTGGTGTGGATTACACCGAAGAAGCCCTTGCCGCCCGGATTGCTGGACGCTCCAGACCTTCCCGCCAGCTGAAACAGCAGAACGGGAAGATCAGCCTGCTCATTGATATCCAGAATAACATTAAGGCACAGCAGAGCGCAGGCTTCACCCATTGGGCGAAGTTGAACAATCTGAAACAAGCCGCCAAGACCATGAATTTCCTGACCGAACACGGGATAAGCAGCTATGGAGAACTGGAAAGCAAGTTGGCCGCCGTGTCTGAGCGCAGGGATACCACTCATACGGAGATCAAGCGAATAGAAAGCAGAAGTGCCGAACTTACCCTTGTGATGAAGCACGCTACCACCTATCGCCAGTTGAAACCGATCTACGACCGTTACCGTAAATCCGGCGATAAGGAAAAGTTTCTGCGGGGGCATGAGAGCGAAATCATCCTTTTTGAAGCGGCCGCCAGAGAATTGAAACGGCTGGGGGCTGTGCCGCTGCCGACAACTGAAAGCATGAAAACGGAGCTTGCTAATCTCAACGCAGAAAAGGAACGGCTCCTTACGGAGTTCAAAACCGCAAGAACCGAAACACAGGAATACGATACCGTCAAGCAGAATGTGGATGCGCTGCTGGCCGTTCCAAAGGACCAGGAACAACAGCGGCGGCATGAACTGGAATAAATTTCTTTGAAAGACGCTGGGCGCAGCTCCCGGCATCCTGTATAATGGAACTGCGGAAGGAGGTTTTACCGATGACAAGAAGCGAAGCAATCAAAGCATTTTTCTTCAAAAGCGTATTGCCCGTGACCATGGCACTGATCCTGTATTGTATCTTCAAATCTGCCTGCGTGAAGAACGGAGAGCTTGACTATGTATGGCTCTGGATACTCTGTGGGCTGCCGTTTGGACTCCATCGGATGTGCCTCTGGATCGTGCCGGGCGGCGGCTCCCTGGGTGGAGGGATCGCCCTGTTTGCACTGAACTTTATTATCGGCGGTGTGATCGGTGGTTTCGTTCTGACATGGCGGCTGATCGTGGCAGTGTGGTATGTGCCGCTGACGGTGTACTGGCTGATCGTTGGATGATTTTCTTGCGTCATGGAAATATGGAAAACTGCCGCTCGTGCCGATGGAAAAGCCATTCACAGCCTGATGGAAAAAGACAAGCCTTTTCCCACAGGTCTGCAAACAGCTTTCCCACAGCCTCACAATCCTGGCAGTTTACGCACATTCCCACAACGCCTACTACGGCGAAATTTGCTTCTCTTATAGAAATAGAAACCCTTTCATGTTAAAATTAAAATACATACTCTAAGGAGGTTGAAGCGCATGGACGAAAATAATTCCATCCAGCTTTTTGAAGATAGAAAAATACGCACCGCATGGGACGAAGAACAGGAAGAATGGTATTTCTCCGTTGTGGATGTTATCGCTGTCCTGACAGATAGTTCCAATCCAACAGACTATCTCAAAAAAATGCGTAAGCGTGACGAACAGCTTGCAAGCTACCTGGGGACAAATTGTCCCCAGGTAGCAATGATGGGCGCAACAGGCAAAAAGCGTAAGGTGCTAGCGGCAACGGCTGAACAGCTTTTACGCATTATTCAGTCAATTCCGTCACCTAAAGCTGAACCGTTCAAACTCTGGCTTGCCCAGGTTGGTCGTGAACGCATTGAAGAAACGATCGACCCGGAACAGGCAATCGACCGTGCATTGGAAACCTATCAGAAAAAAGGCTATGATACAGACTGGATTCATCAGCGGCTCCTTTCCATCCGTGTCCGTAACGAGCTTACCGCTGAATGGCAGGAGCGTGGCGTGCAGCAAGGAAAAGAGTATGCCATTCTCACCGATGAGATTACGAAAGCATGGTCCGGCATGACTACTCGGCAATATAAGAAATTAAAAGGTCTGAAAAAGGAAAACCTCCGTGATAATATGAGTACGATGGAAATTGTTCTGAATATGCTTGCAGAGGCAACAACCACAGAACTGTCAAAAGCACATCAGCCGGAAGGATTTTCTGAAAGTCAGAAGATTGCCCGTCGTGGCGGCAGCTATGCCGGTCAGGTTCGACAGGATATTGAAAAGGATACCGGGCGACCAGTCATTACATCGCAGAACGCCGCACAGCTTAATGCCGTAGTCGTTGACATGATAGAAAGTGTAGCGGAAACGGAAAAACCTGATAATGACGAAAACAAATAAAAAAGCGGGAGTACAGTCAATCGGACAAACCGAAAAGCTGTACTCCCGTTTTATGTATCAGAAAGTGTTTGAAATCAAGCCTTTTTCTCCATGTTCCAGCAAGCAGACCGACACATGAAAAATCATAAAGGCTCCCTTTGAAAATACGAATACAGGGAATTATTCTGCGTTTTTCGCCCCCTTATCCTCACAGATTTTAGACCGTTTGGAACTGTAATGCGGGCAAGCGACCAGACACGCCCGGAAACTCTGCTTGCAGCCGTGAACACATTTTTTACAGATATGGTTATACTGCCGCCTGCCGTTGTCACCCAGGAAGAACGCCCATTCCAGCCGCCATTTCTTGCTTCGGCTCATAGGCAGTCATGCTCCGGCACATCACGGCCGGGCTTCTTGCCCTCCGGTGGCTTATGCTCGGCACACTCCCGTTTGGCGTCCTCTAACCGCTCACGGATGGAAGGCTTCTCCGGCTTCGTCTGCTCCGCGTGTTCCTGCGCCTTCTCCAGTTCCTCGCCGCGTCTGCCGTTGTTGATAACGCCGTCGATCATGCCGTAGTCATCCTCCAGCGTCATTTCTGCCGTGCGGAGAGGATTGTCCTTTTCCGGCTGCTCCGCTGCCACGGCAAAGGCCCGTGTGCCGTTTCCCATGATAAGATACTTTCCATCATCGGAAATATGGTGGACACCGTAACCGGCCGCCTCCATCTGCTCCCGGCTCATGGCCGTCACCTGAAAGCTGCCCCTCGGTGTCTGCACACGCTCGCCGGTCTCAAAACGGTCTGGCAGAAAAGTGAGGTCTTGCTTCTCTGCTGGGACAGGAAGAACAACGATATTGCCATTGATCTGCATAAATCGTTCTGGCGTTTTGAACTGTTCCGTGTATTTCTGAATCAGTTCAGGGGACAGGGAGGCAAAATCTTCCTCACCAAGCCCAACCACCAAAAAAGTCCCTGCTACGATATCATAAATTTCTCCATTTTCATCCCGCAGCCCACGGTTCAGATCAAGCCCGATGAGCTTTCCTTCATCATTGCAGACCAGCGCCACCGGGTCAGAATAGGGATAGGTTGCCCCAATATCACCGCCAACCTCTGCCTGCAGGGAATGAAGGTCGGGGTCGATCTCCTTCACATAGGGTTCCTTCATAGGTTCCACTACAAGCACAGTCATCTTTTCCGAGGCAACCTTCTCCGCAGCGGACAGCATTTCATCCGCATGGGACTTCTCCGGGTCCTCCAAAGCGGCCTTGACCTCCGCCGGATCAAAATCAAGAAATTCCTCATAGCCCGTGGCATCCTTGAATTTTTCGATCTCCGAAGGAAGATAGTCCTCCTGCGTCTGCCCCAGCGCCGCCAGCTTTTCATCCAGAGCGGAAATGCGCCCTGCCATCAGGTTTTCGTAAAGTTCCTCCTTGGCAGCCTGTGCCTCCGGGTGCTCCGCCGCATACTGCGGATCGTTCTGACGGAAAAACTCGTCCATGTCAAAGGCAATATCCATAGCCCATTCAGATTTTTCTTCTTCGGGAAGATCGTCCTGAAAAGTCATTACCCGGTACTCGTCGGGGATACTGCCACGCTCACCGTCGTAATACTCATGGAAACTGTCACCCGTATCACGCACATAGCCCTGATCCGTGAAGGTGCCGTTTTCCTCCAACGCAACGTCCCGACCGTAGGCCTCATAGTCGATGTAATTCTGCAAATGCTCTGGCACCTGCATAACGTCCAGTTCTTCGATGTAATAGCGGCCCAGATCGTCATAGTCATGGATATCGGGGTAAACCTCATAGCAATCCAGATTCTCGGTGAGGTTGATGATCTCCTGCAGGCTGCCGCAATGGTCGCCCATTTCCATACCGGCCTGAAACTGTGCGTATTCGCTTTCGCTCATTTCATCCAGCTTCGACGCCAGATAATTCAGCTCGTCCAGATTCTCATATTCACCCAGCTTGCTGTAAAGACCGTCCACATAGCAGTCATAGTCCGTGATGAACCATTCCTCATAGGGCTGGCCGAAGTCATCCTTCTGGCCGATCCCGATACGCTTAAATACTTCCTTCAATTCCTCGGCGGTGGTGGGAAACTTCACCCACTCGCCCACAAGCTCGCCCTCATTGTACTTCCCAAGATTGGTGATAAAGGCGGCAAAGGGATAATCCTTGTCGTGATCGTAATACGGCATATCAGCACCTCCTTACAGTTCCGGCGCAGCCTTTTCCTTGTGTGGCTGTGCCTTGTTTTTCTCCGCACATTCCTTCTTGCCCTGTTCCAGCCGTTCCCGGATGGAGGGCTTTTTCTCCGGCTCCGCAGGGCGCTCATGGTTCCACTCGTCGCCGGAGAGAGAAATATATCCGTGTTCCGTAAAATGGCCCTGTTCCTCCTGCATGGCGTACTTGCCAAAAGGAACAGGGTCGATTGCTTTCAGAAGTTCCGGGGGTAACGGCGTATCCATGTGCTGTGCCAGATACCGCCAGCCCAGATCGTTCAGGTCGTGGATGTTTGGCTCAAATACGAAATAGTCGATGTTGTCAGCAAACTCCTTGAACTGTTCCGGTGCTGTCAGCTTGAAGGGCGAGACCTGCACCGCCGCCAACAGTTCCCGATCCTCCGGGGAGAGGGCAGCCACCGCCGCCCTCACTTCGGGTAAATGTTCCAAAGTCTTATTTTCTGCCATCAGCACCAACCTTTCTTTTCGGAAATTCCAGCTTAAAATTGATGTACTTGCCGCCCGTGTCATCCAGAATCACCGCAGCGTCATAAGCAGCCTGTTTCTTTTCAGACCACATTTCCTTGACATTGGTACGTCCCTTTTTTAAAAGGTCCGCTGCCATCTTCTTTGTCAGTTCCTTCTTGCGGCTCGTCCAGAAGCGGTCGTTTTTCCAGAGGACGAAACCGCAGGACCGATCCGAACACGCAAAGTTCTTCTTGCCCTCATAGACCGGCTGGCCGCAGCGGGGGCAGGTGCCGATCACTTCCTTCTCCGGGGCAAACAGCTTTTTGCCATCCTCGGAAATGCAGGAATAGGTGGACACGATCTCCTGGACCATCGTGCGGATACCGTCCATGAAGGTATCCGGGTCAGCGCCGCCCTTTGCGATCTCCGTCAATTTTTGTTCCCATTCCGCCGTCAGCATGGGAGAGGTCAGCGGCTCCGGCAGGACCGTGACAAGGTTGATACCGGCTTTTGTGGGGATCAGGCTCTTGCCCTTGCGTTCCACAAATCCGGCTGCCACCAGCTTTTCGATGATTGCCGCCCTGGTTGCAGGCGTGCCAAGTCCCTTTCGCTCCGCCTCGTCGGGGATATCGTCCTTACCCGCATTTTCCATAGCGGACAGGAGGGTATCTTCGGTGTAGGGCTTCGGCGGCTGGGTGAAATGCTCGGTAACGGAAACCTTCGCGCCGTCAAAAGTCTGCCCTTCGGTGAAGTCCGGGAGCGTGCCGCCGTCCCCATCCGCAGGCTTTTCTTTCAGAAAGGCACGGAAAATGCGGTCGATCTCTCGCCAGCCTTCGGCAAGGATGCGCTTGCCCTTTGCGGTGAAGGAATGGCCGCCGCAGTCAAAGGTGGCGGTGACTGCCTCATACTCATACGGACTTGCCGACGCACACAGCAGCTTGCAGCAGACCAACAGAAACAAGTTGCGCTCGCCCAGAGGCAAAGCCTTGATATCCGATTTTTCAATCTCCATGGTCGGGATAATGGCGTGATGGTCAGATACCTCCTTGTCGGAGATCATGGCCTCCACCAGCGGGAAGAAGTTTGTGCAACCATCAAAGGGCGGCAGCTTTGCCGCCAGGTGGATCACACAGGATGCCGTTTCCGCCATGTCGGAAGTCAGATACCGGCTGTCCGTGCGGGGATAGGTCAGCAGCTTCTTTTCGTAGAGGCTCTGTGCGTAGTCGAGAGTCTGCTTCGCCGTGTATCCGAACAGGCGGTTCGCCTCACGCTGCAAGGTGGTAAGGTCATAGAGTTTCGGCGGTTGCTCTTTCTTCTGCTCACGGGTAACAGAGGTACAGGTGACGGTCGCACCCTTGCACATGACCGCTGCCTGTTCCGCCGCTGCCGAATCGGTGAATTTCTCCGACACCGCCTCGGCTCCATCCAGCGTCAGGCGCAGCAGATGATATTTTTCCTTGTGAAACAGCGTGATCTTTGCGTCACGCTCCGCCAGCATTGCCAGCGTGGGTGTTTGCACACGGCCCACATTCAAGGTGCGGTGATAGAGAACGGAGAAAAGGCGCGTGGCATTGATCCCCACCAGCCAATCCGCTTTCTGGCGGCAGAGGGCTGATTGATACAGGGCTTCATAATCGGCACCGGGACGCAGATCAGAAAAGCCCTCCCGGATAGCGCTGTCCTCCATCGAGGAAATCCAGAGCCGAAGAACCGGCTTGCGGCAGCCGGCCATTTCATACACCAGACGGAAGATCAGCTCCCCTTCCCGCCCGGCGTCACAGGCATTGACGATAGTATCCACGTCGGGTCGGTCCATCAGGGCGCGTAGATTTTCAAATGCGTCCTCCTTGCCCGGTGCCAGCACATAGCGGAACGGCTCCGGCAGAATGGGAAGATCATCATAACGCCATTTCTTGAAACGCTCGTCATAGCCGCCCGCATCCATTGGGGATACCAGGTGCCCCACGCACCAGGATACGAGAAGGCCACTGCCCTCATAAAAGCCATCGGCCCTGGATGAAGCACCCAAGGCCGACGCGATAGATTTTGCCACACTCGGTTTTTCCGCAATAATCAGTTTACTCATTCTTTTCCTCCGTTTCCTCGTCCTCGGTCAGGTATTCTTCTTCATCCTCCAGGTCGAAATCATCCAGAACAGCGGGAACCTTCTTTCCCTGCTTCGGTTTCAGTACCAGGAAATAGACCGCCGCACCACCTCCGGCTGCAAGGATCAGCAGCACCGCCAGGATTGCCCCGGCATTGCCTTTCTTTTCAGGCTCCGGATTGTCTGGCTCGGCGGGCTCCACAGCTTTCTGCTCTGTGCCAATACATTCACTAAGGTTTTTTACGCAGACCGGGCAAGCGGTATTGACTGCTCCGGCCTGGCACTTCTCCGTACAGGTGCAGACAATAGGTGTTTCCGCCTTTTCTCCGTCCTCCGTGAGCGCCAGGAGGTCGGCTTCATCCACCTGGTTCAGAAAATGCACGGTTTCCTCGCCCTCGTCGTCACGGTCGATAATGAGATAGAACACATTGCCGTTCTTCGTTTCCGCTGTAATAAACTGCTTGCCGCTGGCGGTCGGGCTGCCAATATCGTCAATCAGTGACAGGTTCCCATCCGGCGTTAGGGCGGCACCACCATTCAGACCGCCGCCCAGCATCCCCAGCAGATTTTCCAGTGTTTCCGCATCCAGAGAGAAAGAACCTTCCCCGGAGCCAGCCTCGCCGTCACTTACCGTCATGTATCCGGAATAGACATAGCCGACTTTCTCCGGCAGGATGACCTTCAGCCAGTCGCCGTCCGTGCCAATCACCTTCACGGTCGTTCCATTGGGAAGCTGGGTGAAGGCGGTGTAGTCCATTCCCGCGCCCGTGCGGACATTCAAATTGCCGCCACCCGTGGTGACAGTACCGATCTGCCCGGAGTCATTTTCACTGGAACTGAACTGGATACCATCCTCGGTGACGAATACCGTAACTTGGCTGCCCGCCAAAGCGGAAAGCAGATCAGAAACATCCCCGGCCGTTTCCTGTTCAGCCACGGGCTCCGTGGTTTCCTCGCCGCCGCTGGCAAAGGCAGTGACAGAAAAAGCGGCAGTGCTGAGCACCACCGCCAAAAGAGCCGATACCATTTTTGTCATAAAGTTATGCTTCATCCTCGTATCCCTCCGTTTCCTCATTCTCGGTGTTGCCCTCCTGCAGCATACCTTCCGGCAGGGAGATCATACCGCTGGCATAGGCTTTCAGGAAGGCGGTCAGTTCCTTGTTATCCATCTTCACGGCTTTCACCATGCGGACGATTTCCAGATTTTCTTCCTCCGCAAGCTGCGCCTCCAGCGCGCGAAGGCGTTTCTGCTGTTCCGCGATCTTTTCTTTGGTTTTCGCAATGTCATTGCGGATCTTCTGTGTCGTTGCCATAAATCAAATTACCTCCATATCGTTTTTTAGTTGTAGGGCGGTCGCCCGAAAGCGTAAAAGTGGGATTGCCAGTAGCTTGTGTTGATATCTGCATATTGGATGGGGTCACCGCAGTGCAGCATTTTTCCACCGCCCACATAGATACCCACATGGGAAACGCCCGGTGTATCGTAAGTACCGACGAAAAAGATCAGGTCGCCGGGTCTTGCGTTGGCAGAGGATACCGGGGTGGAAATATTGTAGAGTCCTTGGGCTCCCAGCCTGCCCGTATTGCAGACGCCGCTTTGCGTCAGCACCCAGGACACGAAGCCGGAGCAATCAAAAGAAGTGTTGGGATTGCTGCCGCCCCAGACATAAGGATATCCGATGTACTTCTCTGCCTCGGTAATGAGCGCCGCAAAGGTTTCATCTTCCAGTGCGGAAGGCGGGATATCATAGGTGGTTGGCGGTTTGGTGTACTTGTCTACATAGCCGGAGCCTGGGAACAAATCTTCCCGGTTCCCCAGCGTCGCCATATAGACCGCATACAGGGAAAGCGTTTCTTCGTCCATGATGTAGACCGGCACATGGGAAAGGTCGAAGTTTTCCAGCTTCACATTGCAAATATAGTAGTTGTATGGTACTTCCACGTCATAGTCGTTTCCTTCGCTGTCTGTCCGTGTCTCCGTCCGATAGCGTACCTCCACCTCCACGGTCTGCGTCAGGATGTACTGCTTTTCAAAGAGCATTTGCAGTTCCTCCTGAACCTCGTCGATGGTAAACACCCCTTCATGGAACGCCGTGAGAATGGAGATCAGCACATAAGGGTCATGCTCGATCTCGTCCAGATCAAAACGGTATTCGTCATATCCGGGGTGCAGAGTCTCATAGTGGTCCAGCTCATATTGAAGTTCCTGCTCCAACTCGCAGTAGGCCGCCTCCGCAGCCAGCATATCCGCATCCTCGGAGAGATAAGAGGAAGTAAATACACCACCCACGCCAGAGCCCGCCATCATGGAACAGGAAGAAACTCCGCCAAACAGCAGAGCAACACAGGCGCCAATGCCGATCACCAGCAGCACCGTCCGGCTATGGTGCTTGATGTAGAGGAATGTTTCCTTGAAGGCGTCCTTTGCTTTCTGCGCCGCACTTTTCGCCGTGGCCGCTGTGTTCTTTGCGGTTTTCTCTGCCTGCCGCAGCTCTTTTGCATAGTTCCGCTTGATCCGCTGTTTCTGCAGAAAACGAGATACCGGGTTAGAAGCTGCCAATGCAGGATCATCATGCAGTGCCTTTTGATAAAGGTATTCGGCGTTTGCCTTAAAAGAAGCCTGCTCTGCCTTCGCCGCGTCACGCCAGGGCTTTGTGCGGTGATGGTGGACGGCGGCACGGACTTTGCCTTTTCCGTAGGCAAGCCCGCGTTCCGTCAGCACCTCGCCCTTGTGTCCGGCCTCAACACCCACATTTTCCTGTTCCACCTCATGCACCTTCGCATGGGCGGCGTGGACGATCTCATGGACCGGCCGGGAAAGCGGATTGTGCCGCAGGCGTCCGTTGGGGCGTTTCTCCATTTCTTCAAAGTGAAGCTGCGTTTTGCCTTTTCCGGCTGTCTCGTCAAAAATACGCTCGGTGCGAAGGACTTTCTTTGTGGGGATGGCTGCTTTTGCCGCATCCAATTTGTCCGCCGCACGGTCGGAACGGTCGATGTACTTTCCAAGTATGGGATCGGCACGTTCTTCCTCGGTAAATTGCAGGCGGGAGGACGGGCGCTGCCTTGCGGCAGAACCATCCCGCACTGCCTGGGTGTCAGCCTTTTCCGCCTTTCGTGCGGTTTTCTTCTCATGGTGCTCCGCCGCACGCAGGGCAAGGTCAGCAGCCGTGCCAGCAGATTCTTCCGAAGAAGCGGACAACTCCGTTTCCGGTTCCCGGCTGCTGATATGTTCCACCTCTCCCGTGGCAAGGTTTTCCGATACCGCACCGTCACGGGTCATTTTCTGCGTGATCTTATCGGTCGCTTTCAGTTCCCTCATAGGCAGTCACCTTCCTTTCCATAGGGGCAAAAGTCGCCGCAGGTGCCATTCTCAATCATGGCGATATAGCGGAAAATGGGATAGGCCTGGGGCGGGCAGACCGCATTGCCCAAAGTTTTCAGCCGCAGTGCACGGTCATCCATGCGCTCGGTCATGCGGGGGATTCCTTCCGGTTCGGCGGTCCAGAGGATACGTCCGTCCATCCTTTCGGGAAGCCCATGAGCCATTCCACCCAATCCGGGTTCAGCGCCGATGTTTCGGACACCGGCCGTTCCTGGGAGATGATCTGCGCTGAAAGGTTCCCGTCCTTCTTCGCCGGATCGAAGGCCGACGGCTTCAAGGTCGAGCGGAAACCGTCCGACGCCACCGGGGTCAGATAGAATACCGCCGCCGACAGGCTGAGGCTCCAGATCGCCCCGTTTCGGTTCCTCTTGCGGAATATCCCATTGTCCGCCAGGAACACATCCAGGCTTGCCGCGTCCCTGGCGGTGTTGTTGTCGGAGGCAAGGGGTGTGGGAAACATCAGCCGCGACGATAAAAGTTCGCTGGCGCTCATGCCATGCGCCGACGCCGCAAGCCGGAAATACGAATGGGAGAACAGCGTATCCCGCTTTTGCCAGGTCAAAGATCGTTTTGTCGAGCCCCATATTGATGAAGCCAGCAACATTTTCCCCAAGCACCCAACGGGGCCGCAGCTCGGTAATAATGCGGCACATTTCCGGCCACAGGTAGCGTTCATCCGCAAAGCCCTTCCGTTTTCCGGCGGTGGAGAAGGGCTGACAGGGAAAGCCGCCTGAGATGACGGTAACTGTTTCAAGTCCTGTTTTTTCAAAAAACGCCTCCTTCGTGAAAGTAGTGATATCCCGGAACCTGGGAACATCCGGCCATCGTGCGGAGAGGACGGAGTGCGGAAAATCCGCCCACTCACACTGGCAGACGGTTTCAAACCCAGCAGCCTCCGCCGCCAGGTCCAGACCGCCAATGCCGGAAAACAGGCTCACATGGGTCAGTTTATTCATGACCCTTCGGTGCACGGAACGGTTCGATCTCACTTTCCAGCTCCGTAAGAACCGCCTCCATATCCGCCGTGACCGTCTTGCTTCTGGCAATCAGCCGGTTCATCACATCAAAGAAGGTTTCGCCCTCCTGTTTTTCTTCCGTATGCAAATAGCGGGGATCACTCATGTTCGTTTTCTCCTTTCCCGGTTTCACCAAGTTTTGTTGTCATAATGCTGTAAAGTTCATTGTCCTTCGGGAAGTCATCCACAAAAGGCAGGATCACATTGCCGAAGAAGATCAGCCCCTCGCCGGGGCCTGCGTTGCTGATATGTGCCGCCTGCTGGTTGGAGATATTCAGGCGCTCGCAAAGGATTTTCCTGTCTCCGCTGGCCTGGTTCAGAAGGTACACAAAATCGCTGTTTTCAAAGATGTTCTCGATCTCTGGGGAGGAAAGCAGGTCCTTGATGTTCTGCGTAATTCCCGTGGGGATACCGCCCCATTTGCGAAAGCGTTTCCAAATCTCCACGCTCCAGGAACCAACCTCGCCCCGCAGCAGAAGGTGGAACTCGTCCACGAAGTACCAGGTGGATTTACCCTGATCCCGGTTTTGGGAAACACGGTTCCATACCTGGTCCTGGATCACCAGCATACCCAGGCTTTTGAGCTGCTTTCCCAGCTCCTTGATATCGAAGCAGACAATGCGGTTGTTGATATCCACGTTGGTACGGTGGTTAAAAACATTCAGGCTGCCATGCACATACAGTTCCAGTGCCGCCGCGATCCGCTGTGCCTCCGGCTCCGGCTGCCGCTTGATCTCGTCATACAAATCTTCCAACAGCGGCATATTCTCCGGGCGGGGGTCTGCGATATAGGGGCGATATACGATCCGCACGGCACGGTCAATGACCGTCTTTTCCACCGGGTCCAGACCGTTCCGGCCACCTGCCGCCAGTTCGCAGAACGACAAGATAAAGTCAGATTTCAGCGCCAGCGGGTTATCATCCTCGCTGTAATTGAGGTTGATATCCATAGGGTTCACATACTGCGTGCTGGTAGGTGAGATTTTGATGACCTGTCCTTCCAGACGGTTCACCAGCGGAAAATATTCCGCCTCCGGGTCGCAGATCAGGATATCGTCCTTTGTGTTCAGGAACACACCCACGATGGAACGCTTTGCGGAAAAGCTCTTACCGCTGCCGGGTGTGCCTAAGATCATGCCGTTGGGTGTTTTCAGCTTTTTGCGGTCAGCAAGGATCATGTTGCCGGAAGTGGCATTGAGCCCGTAGTAGAGAGCTTCGCCGCCGTGGAAAATCTCCTGTGTGGTGAAGGGAACGAACACCGCCACCGCCGAAGTGGTAAGCCCACGCTGTATCTTAATGCGGTTGACACCCAGGGGCAGAGCCGACACGAAGCCGTCCTCCTGCTGAAAGTCCAGCCGTACCAGGGAACAGTTATATTTCTGCGCCACGCTTGCCGCACGGAGAAGATCATTCTCCAGCTTTTGCTTGCTGTCTGCAAAATTTACCACCAGGAAGGTCATCAGGAACATTCGCTCATTTCTGCTTTGCAGGTCACGGAGGATATTCTTTGCCTCGCCTGCGTAGGTGGCAAGGTCAGTGGGGATGATATCCATATCGAAACCTTCCCGCACCGCCTTTTTCTGTGCGTCGATCTTCATACTGTCAATGTCGGTGATCTTCCGCTTGACCGTTTTGATCGCCTCGTTCTGATCCATGCTGCGGATATGGAGGCTGACAAGCAGCCCGCTGTCCGTATCCAGCAGTTCAGTGAGCATACGGTCATCCATTTCCGGTGCGTTGATCTGCAGAAAGGACACAGCACAGAATTTATCCGCCATCGTGAACTTCCTTGCTTCACCGAAGCGGAAAGAAGAAGGTGCGATAAAATCCTGGACCGACAGGCCGGAAGGGGCAAGCCAGCTCCATTCAAAGGCAAACCGTTCCCCGTCCGGGTGCAGGATGCCGTGGAGCATTTCCAGCCACTCCTTGCCGCCAAGCTCTTTTGCCAGAGCGCCCATGACCTTGAAATGGTTGAGGGCGTCCATGACGATCCGGGAAAATCGTGCCCGTGCGGTTTTGCTGTCCCGTGCCTCGATGGTGAGGGTCAGATACTTTGTTTTGATAAGACCGTTGTTGCCCCGTTCAAGCTGCTTGCGGAGCATTTGTGTGTAAAGCTCACGGATATGGTCGAAGTGATCTCCCTGCGCCGCGATCTCGATACGCTTCACAAAATCCTCCCGGTTCATGCGGCGGCTCACAAGGGAGAGCTGCATCCCGATAGAAGCGTCATGGGCGTTATACATATCGCAGAGGGCTTCAAAGATCGCCGTCTGGTCGTCAGGCTTTGCAAGCTGATAATTCACATCCTCGAACTCGATACACTTCGACCAGGTGTGATCGTCCAGCTTGCACAGACCGTCCGGGTACATCTGGCGGAACGGTAAGGTGTCCTGTGCGGAATGTACCTTGCCGTCGCCTCTGGCGGTTTCCAGGATACGGCTGATCTCACGCTTTTCTGCGGCGGTCAGCTTTACCGCTGGTTTTGCCGTCTGCCGTGCCTGCGGCTCTGGCTTTCGCTTTCTGAACAATGGCTTTCACCTCCTTTTCCGCCTGGGCCTGCCGCTCCAGGGCTGCGTAGAAATTGTTTGTCTGGTAAGGTCGTTCTTTCGTCCGCAGGAACATACAGCGGATGACCTGTCCGGCTACTACCTCCAGGGGTTGGCCGTGCCGCTCATACATGGCGAGTAGAAAGAACGGGAGCATGACGATAATCATGCAGAACGCGGCGGCGCTGTTGCTGGCCGTGCGTCTGAGCAAAAAGAAAAGCGGTACTCCGATGAGTGCCGCCGCTCCGAAACATATAAGCTGCCGTTTGGTAAGCCCAAACAGCACTTTGGATTTTACTTTCGTCAAATCCTTTGGAATGGTTACATACGCCAATTTATCAAGCCTCCTTAATGCGCTCCGAACAGGCTCTTAGAGAGGCTGCCGGTCTTGAACAGGGCGAAGCACAGCAGGACCGTGTAGCCCATGCAGGCCCATATCGCGCCTGAGATATTTCCGTCCGTGGCGATACTCTGTACCAAAACAGAGTATCGCCACGCACACCATGATTAGAAATGCCTGGAACGCCAATGCAAACAGGGATTTCAAGTAGTTCTGTCCTGTATGGCTCCAATCCCGGTTTGTCATAGTGGCAAGCGGGATCGGTCCAATGGAAGTTGTCAAATACACCTCGATCATGCGGCCGTAAATGACAAGCATGATACAGATGGAAAGGGCGTTCATGGTAAGCCCCACGAAAAGGGACTGGAACCACAGCCCGAACAGTTCTCCCGTGCCCAGGGCTTCAAGCTGCGCCTCCATATCCGTGATAACGCTGCTGATATCAATGGAGGTATTCCCGATGATGACACCTGCGCTGCTGTTCACAACGCTTTGCCCCACATCAAAGATACCCATGACAATATTCCATGTGTTCGTCACAATGAGAACTGCGCAGAAGGTCTTGAAAATCCACTTGAAGAACATCCAGGTATCTACATCGTGCAGATTGTTTTTCTCTGTCACAAGCTGGATCAGCTCATAACACATTACGAATGTCAGGATAACCCCGGCGATTGGAACGATCACCGTTTCAGAGAGGTTGCGGATCATAGAAAAGACGCCGCTGTTCCATGCCAGCGGCGTCTGTCCCACTTCACCGGCGATCTCGCCTACTTTGGTATTGACCGTATCGAACATGCCCGACAGGTTTCCCGTGATTCCCTCGATGAGCAGCCCTCGGAGCCATTCATCGAGTTTGTCGAGTATGCCGCCCATAAGCGATCACCGCCAGACGATCAACCGAACAGGCCGGAGAGCAGAGGTACAAGGGTGATGCCGATGAGGGCGACACCGCCGCCAGCCATCAACTGTTTCATACCCTGGCTTTTTACTAATGTGTGATAAAGAAGTAATAGAAGTGTAAAAAATTTTGCCGTTCCTATCCGGCACTTGCGCATTGTGTCGGATAGGTCGGGCGGTTATTCGGGCAAGTCCACCTTGCCAACAAAAGAATAATAAATCTCAATGTCCTGTCTGCGGGTCTTGTTCTCGTCATAGCTGCACTCATGCACAACGATTTTCTCTACAAACTCCCGCAGCAGAGTAGGGGTAAGTTCTTCAAAGCTGGTATGCCGCCGGACAACATTCATAAACTTTTCTGCGTTCACGGTGGCTTCCTGTGCTTTGGAAAGCTCCGCTTGGATAGCAGCGGCTCTTTCTTTCAGCTCCCGTTGTTCTGCTTCATAGTCTGCCGACAGCTCTGTGAAACGCTCGTCTGATATGCGCCCGGTCACGCTGTCCTCATACAGCCGCTTGAAGATAGCGGATAACTCGGCTATGCGTTTCTCGGCGGCTTCCAGTTCCTTTTTCTTGGCGGCGTTCCTGCGTTTGCCCCCGTCCTCGTTCTGCTCAATCAAGAGCTTCATAAACCGGGCTTCATGCTTTGCCGCATAGCTGGTCACTTTCCGCAGATTGGAGAGTACACCAGCGGTCAAGAGGTCGGTGCGGATAAAGTGCGCCGTACAGTCATGGGTGCGTTTCTTGTAGTTGCCGCAGATATAACAGTCCTGCTTGCGCTTGTCCGTCTGGTATCGCTGCTGGTACATGACGCTGCCGCAGTCCGCACAGAACAGTATGCCGGAGAACAAGCCCACTTCATCATAGCGGTTGGGGCGTTTGCGCTGCTTGCGAAGCTCCTGCACCCGTTCCCATGTCTGGGTGTCTATGATAGGCTCGTGGTGGTTCTCGAAAATCACTTGCTTTTCCGGGGGATTTTCTACACTGTGCTTGACTTTGTAAGAAAGTTTTTCTGTCTTGAAATTTACCAGACAGCCTGTGTATTCCCGGTTTTCAAGGATATGCACAACGGTATTGGTCGCCCACTTGCACTCATAGCCGGGGTGGTAGCGGCGGGTGCTGCCCGTCCTGCGGTATTCCAGCGTCCCCGGCGTGGGGATT
>OGOY01001296.1_pt1 | contig 26977 bp, 20 predicted proteins | sample 1552811 | NCBI WGS metagenome assembly OGOY01 (sample SAMEA2580132, study PRJEB22360) | human gut metagenome | biome: human gut; feature: human-associated habitat; material: faeces | place: Denmark | collected 2008/2010 | reverse complement strand
TGTCCTTGCACAGGTGGTTACCATGTTGCACTTGACACAATGAACGCCCCTACAGGATTGTGCGAACAATTACAATGTTACGCTCGGGCATAATATGTTTTTTTATATTACAGACTGTCTGCCCGACCGTAATTTTCCATTTTCCATTTTCAACTTTCAATTTAAATAAACTTCCTCTTGGGCGTAATGTGCTTTTAATATTACAAACCATTATGCACAATGCACAAAAGAATGTTAAAGGTTTCACAAATATTTAGTTAAAAGTTTAACGAATTTTTATGCACTTCGCATAAAATATCTTGCTCTTTTTGTTTGAAAGGTAAAAAATAATTTATTTGTATTTGCTAAATGCACAAAGAAAATTAAAATTATTTTGTTATTTTTACACTATACTAACCCCTGAAATTGTTGTATAATATAACCGAAGCAATGAAAGATTGCTTGATGAATTTTTAATATTTTAAAATATTTTAAAGCGAAAGGGGCTTTATTATGAAATTAGATACAGTTCTTGCAAAAAGAGAGAACAAGGTAGTTTATAAAGACGGTGCGCTTGCCGCCAAAGTTTTTGACGAGTGTTATCCGAAATCAGATATTCTTAACGAGGCTCTTAATCAGGCGAGAGTTGAGGAAACAGGACTCAATATTCCGAAAATTGAAGAGGTTACAAAGATTGACGGAAAATGGGCAATCATCTCCACCTTCATCGAGGGCAAAACTCTTGCGGAGCTTATGGCAGAGCATCCCGAAAAAGAGGACGAATATCTCAATCTCTTTGTTGACATTCAGGTTAAAATCCTCAGCCAAAAAGCACCGTTGCTTAACAAACTCAAGGATAAGATGAAACGCAAAATCAGCGAAACCGACCTTGACGCAACAACAAGATATGAGCTTGAAACCCGTCTTAACGGTATGCCGAACCACACAAAGGTTTGTCACGGCGATTTTAACCCGAGTAATGTTATCATTGACGAGTCGGGTACACCGTATGTTATTGACTGGTCACACGCAACACAGGGTAACGGTTCAGCCGATGCCGCAAGAACTTACCTCTTGTTCCGTTTGAATCATCAGGAAGAGCTTGCAGAAAAGTATATGAAGCTTTACTGCACAAAGACCGACACAGCCCGTCAATATGTTGACCGCTGGCTTCCGATTGTAGCCGCATCACAGTCTGTTAAGGGCAAACCCGAAGAGAGAGAGTTCCTTCTCAAATGGGCAAGTGTTTGCGAATACCAGTAATGCCGTATAAATGTATTTTTAATTCATATTTTACTCAGCAAAATTTCATTTTGAAATTTTCTCTCCTCTGTTTTTTTCATAATTGTATTACGGAAACCGAATAAAAGCAGCTCCCGCTCCAAATGCTTGGTGCGGGAGCTGCTTTTTTGATGCGAAATTTATGTTGACGGTACGCTGTAAATATTACAAAAGGTTACAAATTTTGTAATAATTCGCTTTATTTTGGTGCTTGAAATGAAGATTTTGTGAGTGAAACTGCATCAAATTTTCTGAATTAGCAAAAAATACGGGCTTTGGGGTTGATTTTTTAAAAGGGTGATGTTATAATGGTTACAATGTTGTTATCAAGGTGTAACCTGATTTGTAATTTACTGTCAGATTTGGTAACAATTTTTCGGTCAAATCTTCCGTACAGATTAAAACGGACTGTACTTTGAGTCGGTCGTTATTTTTCTGTAAGAGCTTTGACTCTCTGAAAAAATGGAGGTAATTAACGATGCAGAGAATAAAAAAGATTACTGCAATCATTCTGAGTGTTCTCACACTTTCAAGTGTATGCGTATTCGGTTCTTCATTTTCTGCCGGTGCAAAAGGCACGGGTGCAGGTCTTGCAGAATGGGCACTCAATGCCTATAACAGCGGATGGTCATATGTTTACGGCGGTTCAACCCCCGGAGCGGTTGACTGTTCAGGTCTTATCTATTCATATGCCGGCGGCGAAAGATGCGGTAATCCACAGCTTGAAACAGCTACCGAAACAGGTTCGGTAAGTGCAGGCATTCCTAATGTTCACGGTCTTGGACTTTGGCGTCCCGGTCATGTCGGTGTTTATGTCGGCAACGGTATGGAGGTTGACGCAAGAGGTGATGAATACGGTGTTTGCTATGAGGCAATCGGCGGTTACAACAATTGGACATACTGGTTCAAGCTTGCCGCAGTTTCATATGTAACAAACGGTTGGGAAAGCTTTAACGGCAACTACTACTACTACGAAAACGGCGAGTACATTGTAAATACTTCAAGAACAATTGACGGTACTACATATTACTTTGACTCACAGGGCAGATCGAGCAAGACTCCTTCAAACACTTCTTCAAGCAGTTCATCGGGTTCAAGCTCATCAGGCTCATCAGGTTCTTCAAGTTCATCAGGCAGTTCATCATCTTCAAGCAACACACCGAGTGTTTACAAGAACGGTTCATCGGGTGCTGAGGTAAAGAAGATTCAGCAAAGACTTGCTGACCTCGGCTATTATGACGGTGCAGTTGACGGTTACTTCGGTGACGCAACAGAAGAGGCTTATAAGGCATTCCAGAAAGCCGCAGGTCTTACCGTTGACGGTATTGCAGGCGATTCGAGAAATACACTTTATTCGGAGAATGCTCCCGAAGCTCCAAAAGCCGATACAACAACAAAGACTGAGGACAAACCCGAAGAAGAAACAACTGCTCCCACAGAGGCGACAACAGAGCCTGTAACAGAGGCAGTTCAGTATCAGAACGGTGACGAAAACGATGAAGTAACTGCAATTCAGCAGCAGCTTATAAAGCTCGGCTACTTTGCAATGGATGCAACAGGCTACTACGGTGAATATACAGCGCAGGCCGTTGCAAATTTCCAGAATCAGAATTCACTCGATTCAACAGGTATTGTTGATGAGAAAACATACAACGCACTGTTCAGCGACAACGCAGTTGCAAACCCAAAAACAGAGGTTGTAAGCGGCGAGGTTTCTCCGGCGGTTTCAGCCGCTCCGATTGAGATGCCTTCTTCAACAGGTGCGTCGCAGTTCATTCTTTCAAATGAAAAGAATCAGAACTACTCGGACACAGCGTCAAGCGTTGCCGTTCAGTCCGTAAAGTCTGCCGACAAGGCTCTTGCAAAGTCAAATGCCGCAAGCACACCGACTCTTGTTGCCGCTGTTCAGAGATCCGCAAATGTAGGTCTTTGGTTTGTGCTTGTTGCAGTTATCCTCGGCGCAATTGCTTTTGTATTCTTCCTTCGTGACAGAAAGCTTTCAAGATATTCAAGATATGTCGCAAGAAAGAAAAAAAGAGTCACCAAAGCCGAACTTGATGCAAGATGGTAATTGATATATAATCCGATTATTAAACAGTCGATTGCAAAGCAGTCGGCTGTTTTTGCTTAATTAAAAATTGAAAATGGAAAATTGTGGTCGGCGGTGTGCCACCGCAATCTATTCGAGAAGATACTCGGATAAAGGAATTGCATCAGATGCCCGAATACGGCATTGATGCAATTTTTGCTTTATATGAAAGTAAATGTATACTTGTAGGGGTAGCCTTGCGACTATATTTCAGACGGGAGGATATTATCCGCCCTACGACACGAATGGGGAACGGTGACATACCGTACGAATAAAAATGTGGACATTTATTGCACATTCGTGTTAAAATACAAGATGAAAAGGTGTGTGGAAAGAAAGCGGTGACTGTTAATGAAAAAATCCGAAAAACCAATCGGCAAAATAAAAGTCAAAAAGTCGATTTTCAAAAGGCTTTTCTTTCACATACTTGTGCTGTTTATTTTGGCGGTGATTGTTTCGGGTACGCTCAATTGTATTGAAAACATTCAGCGCACAAGGCGGTTTACACGACAGCTGACCGAAAGTGCGTCAAAGGTTGCAACAGAAACTTTTGAACGCTGCGATATAAACGCATTGCTTGATAATCCCGATTCCGAAGAATATCGGAAAGCCGTTAAGACCTTGAGGTGGATTTGTCAGACGAACCACCTTGAATATATGTACATTTACATTCCGAATTTTGATGAAAACAAGGTTACATATGTTATGACTGTTGCCGATGATGACAGCGAAAACGAGAATGTTTTAAATGTGAGAAGTGCAGGTGCAGAGGTTGACCACGGCTTGTGGAACGCTGAAAAAGAGGCGTGGGAAAATCCTAACCTTGTCACGGCTTACGAATATCAGAACGACAGCTTCGGCAGTTTTTACACGGCATTTTCAGCGATTCAAGGCAATGACGGCAAGCCTGTTGCATTAATCGGTGCGGACTATTCGCTGACGCAGATTTATACGGAAATCATTTTTTATACTGCAATGCGAGTTCTTGCGTTGTTTGTTGTGCTGGCAATTGTATTCTTGCTTGTAATGCGGTTTGTCAGAAAAAAGATGTATAATCCGATACTTTTGATTTTTGAAAAAATTCGAGGATACTTTTCCGACAAGGCTGACGGCACAAATACAAAGAAAGCGTTTGTGCCGATAAAACTCGGCTCTGACGATGAAATTCAGCTTTTGGCTGATTATTTCAACGATATGGCTCACGATGTAGAAACTTATGTTGAAAAAAATTCCGCCCTTGCGAGTCAAAAGGCTAAAAATGAAACCGAGCTTGAGGTTGCAAGGCGGATTCAGTACGGAATAATTGCGAGAGAAAAGAATGTTGCCTTTGCCGATTGTTTTGATGTTTCGGCAAGAATGGAGTCTGCAAGACAGGTAGGCGGCGATTTTTACGATTGCTTTGCATTGCCTGACGGCAGAATATGTGCCGTAGTCGGCGATGTGTCGGGCAAGGGTGTTGCGGCGGCAATGTTTATGGCTTTTGCAAAAACTCTTATCCACGAAAAAATGACCGAAAATGCAGAACCCGACAGGGCATTTGAAGAAATCAACAGGGAACTCTGTTCGTCAAATCCCGAGGGAATGTTTGTAACTGCATTCGCCGTGATTTTTGACAAAAACAGCGACAGCTTTTTGTACATAAATGCGGGTCATAATAAGCCTGTTGCGGTGAGCAACGGCAAGGCTGAATTTTTAGAATGTAAGCCGTGTATAATGCTCGGTGTGTTTGATGATGCAAGATATGTTGTGAACAGCGCTGAATTTGGAAACGGCGATATAATCTGCCTTTACACCGACGGTGTGAATGAGGCAACAAATGCGGATAATGAATTTTTCGGCAACGAAAGACTTGTGTCTGCCTGTCAAAATGCCGAACAGACTGCAAAAGGTGTGTGTGACGGAGTTTATGACGCTTTGACGGACTTTACCGAAAATGCGGAGCAATTTGACGATATAACAATTGTTGCAATAAAAAACAGCAAAAACAGAGATTGAAGGGTTATGAATGTTTAAATCGGAAAACAATCAGATTACAATAGAACAGGTGAGGAAGCTTGACGAGGAATATACTCTTGTCGATATCAGAGATGAAATTTCGTTTGAATACGGTCACATTGACGGTGCAAAGAATATTCCGCTTGCAAAAATCAAAGAGGATAATTCACTTTTGCCAAAAGACAAGCTTGTTGTCCTCTGTTGCAAAAGCGGTCAGATAAGTGACGAGCTTGCAGAAAATCTGCGTGATGACGGATTCAATGCCGTGAATCTTGAGGGCGGTTATTACAGTTGGTTGAGAAGTCAATTCGAGAATGAGGACTATGCAACCGATGTTGAAAAAAGCATCCGCAAAAAGTTCAGCAAGACGATTTGGAGCAGATTTACTGCGGCGATCATTGAATACAAGCTTGTTGAGCCGAACGATAAAATTGCCGTCTGCATTTCGGGCGGTAAGGATTCAATGCTGATGGCAAAGCTTTTTCAGGAGTTGAAAAGACACAATAAATTTCCGTTTGAGATTGTTTTTCTTGTAATGGACCCGGGCTACAGCGTTGAAAATCGTGATGTAATCGAGAGCAACGCCCGTAGGCTGAACATTCCGATAACTGTTTTTGAAACAGATATTTTTAATTCTGTTTATAATGTTGACAAATATCCCTGCTACCTTTGCGCAAGAATGAGGAGAGGTTATCTCTACAAAAAGGCAAAGCAGCTCGGCTGTAATAAAATCGCACTCGGTCATCACTATGACGATGTTATAGAAACTATTCTTATGGGTATGCTCTACGGCGGTCAGGTTCAGACGATGATGCCGAAGCTCCACAGCACAAACTATGAGGGAATGGAACTTATCCGCCCTCTCTACCTCGTTCGTGAGGCTGAAATCAAGCATTGGCGAGATTACAACAAGCTGAATTTCATTCAATGTGCGTGCCGTTTTACGGACACCTGCACAACCTGTTCCCCAAACAGCAACACAGGCTCAAAACGACAGGAAATCAAACAGCTTATAGCAAATCTGAAGAAAATCAATCCCCAGATTGAAAGCAACATTTTCCACAGCGTTGAAAATGTCAACCTCGATACGATTATTTCATATAAACAAGGCGATAATAAAGTTTCGTTTCTGGACAGATATGATGATATGGGGAAATAAGAGTACAAAGCTATGTTTATAAATATTAAATCAGATTACAGCACAGCTGAAATTGAAAGAATACTCAGTTCTAAAAGAAATGTAAAATATATGCGAAAGTATGTGGACTATGACCTTGGCATAAACTGGGTGTCGCATCGAAAAAATTTGCTTTGTCTGTTTTACAATTTCGGTACAAAGGACACACACGGTTGTCAATCAACGGTGCGTCCATATTTAAAAGCAAACTTTATAAATTCGACAAAGCGATTGTAATACTGTAGCGGTGGTCACTGACTGCCGCTACTACTGATTTTTTTCTTCTTTTATTATGACTGCGATATTTTCAACAATTTCTGCAATTCGCAATTGTTGTGTGTCAGGAATTTGTTTTAACGCTTCTTCAATTCGCATTTTTGCCTGATTATTAGTTGGCGATGAGTCGATTTTGGAATCAAAACAAATAAGTTCATTGATTGTTATACCGAGCGCACAGGATATTTTATACAGTGTGTCTATTGTGGGACACTTTTCACCTCGCTCAAGTCTGCCGAGATATGCAGGATAAAGACCTGCCGACATAGCAAGATTTTCTTGGCTGATATCAATTTTTAAACGATATTTCCGAATGTTTTGTCCTATCTTTTTGTTAAGTTCGGTGCGTTCCATATGCTTCATCCTGCTCTTTAGGGTACTTTTTAATTATACTAATACACATTTATTTTGCACACAATGTAATAAAAAGCATAAAATATGCACTATAGTGTTGACAATGCCTATACTATAGTATATAATCTTATTGTAATCGTTAATTGAACATTGTTGAAAAACAAATTAAAGCAATAAATAATATATTATGAATTGAGGAGAGAATTATGTATTGTCAAAAATGTGGAAAACAAATTGATGAGGGAAGTGTGTTTTGCCAGCACTGCGGTGCACAAATAGGAAATTCTGTATCGGATAATTTTTCTAACCGAAATGCAAATCTGAATTTTAATGTACAGCATACAGAGAGAAAGACTGAGCGAATTAAAAGTAAAGAAGAATTTATGGATGACTATCATACAAAACACCCTGAACGAATGGTGTATGTAGTTCTATTCATTATTTTAGAAATTGCTGCAACAATTGTCTTTATAATGAATGTATCATCTTATATAGATCATCACCGTGATGAAAATATCACAGGCATGATGATTGCTGCATTTCTCGAAATAATTGCCGTAATTTTTGCATGTGCAATTCAAAAAGTAAACTCATCGGCAAACAAAGCATATGATATGTACTTAAACAATATAAATTCCCGATCAAATAATATTGATAACAAAGAATGTCTTTTTCCATCTAATCAATGGGAATGCCCTAAATGTGGACGCTTAAATGCAGATAGTGTTAAATATTGTTTGAATTGCAGTTCGCCAAAAGTAATAACCTTTACCAAGCCGCAAACAGGTGAATGGCAATGCCCAAAATGCGGAAAGATAAATCAGAATTATGTCGGAACATGCGGATGTGGAGAGGTAAAACCAAAATGAAAAAACTTATAATTTTAATAACAGCCATGTTTATTATTTTACTGACCTCTGCCTGCGGAAAAGTAGAAAATACAGAAAGCTCCGTCGTGATTACAGACGCTGATGCTAAATATATTGAACTTGTTTATGATAATATTGAAAATTGGGATGTTACAAAGGATGATAGCGGAAAAACATTTTCAATCGACAAAATCAGCTTTTATAATTTTGCCAACGGAGAACAAATGGCATTTTACATCAATTACCCAATCGGAGGTTATTATGGATGCGGTTATTATCTTAATGTTGACGATGGTACAATGGAGAAAATAACTTATGATATATATGACCACGATATTAAGGAGTGGAGCACTTCATATATGATAAAAAACGCAACAGATGGAACAGATTGGAACAGTGATGCAGATAAAGACGAAAAACATTCAGTTATCAAAGAAGCCTTTGAAAACTATCTAAAGTCAAAACGAGAATAAGGGTGTTCAGGTACATAAACATAAAAACGGCATAACCGATTAAATTTCGGTTATGCCGTAATTTTTCACTCAGATTCCAGTTGCTAATAGTAGAAATTATATTTAAAAACAAGCTTTATAAATTCCGCAAAACGATTGTTATACTGTAGCGGTGGACCGTGTTCGCCAATCGAAACGATTGTAAAATCGGTTCGATTTAATCCAAAGCATTTATTATATAAAATTCATATTTACAAATATTTACAAAAAATTGGCTTGCTTATTTTGGCTGTTCAACCAAAACAAACGGTAGCCTTGCGACTGACGGTATAGGTGAATGGTGGTTTACCCACGCTGTTTAAAACCATACACCGTGTCGGGTGTTGCATTGAGATGTAAAAAATAGCCCGAAAAGGAAAATAATTCTTTTCGGGAAATAAAACCTGTAAAAATATAAAAAAGTCAGTAAAATCCGAAAAAAATCCGAAAATTCTCTTGACTTATTGATTATTTCAATATAGAATAATAAAATGTACCATAATGGGGATATGTACCGAAGAGGTCGGGAAAATCCGCAAAAAACTTTATCCGACAAGGGGATATTATCACAAAAATCCTTTTGTGTCAAGAGCTTTTTATGAGCAGATTTTCAGTACCGCTTGCCCCGTTTCATAGATTTTTTAAGGAGTGATACGCCTATGGTTAATGTCAAACCCGTAAAGCTTGGCAACACCGAAAGAATGAGTTTTGGTAAAATCGATGAAGTAATTGATATGCCTAATCTTATCGACATTCAGAAAGCGTCATACAAATGGTTGCTTGACGAAGGTCTTAAAGAAGTATTTAAAGATGTTTCGGGCATTACCGATTATCAGGACAACCTTGTTCTCGATTTTATCGACTACACACTTGATGTTGATCACCCGAACTACAGCGTAATTGAGTGTAAGGTTCGTGATGCAACATATTCAGCTGCTCTCAGAGTAACCGCAAGACTTTTGAACAAGTCAACGGGTGAAATCAAAGAGAGCAATGTATTTATGGGCGATTTCCCGCTGATGACCGCAAGCGGCACATTCGTTATCAACGGTGCTGAGCGTGTTATCGTTTCACAGCTTGTAAGAAGCCCGGGCGTTTACTATAAAATGGATCACGATAAAACCGGTAAGGAACTGTATTCAACAACAGTTATCCCGAATCGTGGTGCATGGCTTGAGTATGAAACCGATGTAAACGATGTTTTTTATGTTCGTATTGATAAGAACCGTAAGCTTCCCGTTACATCATTTATCAGAGCACTCGGTCTTGGCACGGATGCCGAAATTCTCGACTATTTCGGTGACGATGAAAGAATGAGAGCTACTATCGAAAAGGATGCCGCTTCAAATGTTGAAGAAGGTCTTATCGAGGTTTACAAAAAGCTCCGTCCGTCTGAGCCTCCGACAGTTGACAGTGCGCAGACACACATAAACAACCTGTTCTTTGACCCCGGTCGTTATGATATGTCAAGAGTAGGCAGATATAAATACAATAAAAAGCTCGGTATTGCAAACCGTCTTGAAGGTCAGGTTCTTGCAGAGCCGATTGCCAACCCACGCACAGGCGAGGTTATGGCTCTTCGTGATGAAAAAATCACAAAGGAAAAGGCTTTTGAAATCGAAAACGCAGGTGTTAAGATTGCCTATGTAAAGGCTGCCGATGAAACAATCGTTAAGGTTATTTCAAACGGTATGGTTGACATTGCTTGCTATGTTGATTTTGACGCAGAGGCAGAGTGTGATATCAAGGAGAATGTTCGTTTTGATGTTCTTTGCGAAATTCTTGATTCCTGTGAGAATGAGGATGACCTCAAGGAAATGCTCAGAAGCCGTGCAGATGAGCTTGTTCCTAACCACATCACAGTTGATGATATCTTTGCAACAATCAACTACCTCAACTGTGTTGCTCACGGTGTCGGTAATACAGATGATATCGACCACCTCGGCAACAGAAGAATCCGCTGCGTAGGCGAACTTCTTCAGAACCAGTTCAGAATCGGTTTCTCCCGTCTTGAGAGAGTTGTAAGAGAAAGAATGACAACCCAGTCACAGGATATGGAGTCGCTTTCGCCTAACTCACTCATCAATATCCGTCCCGTAACAGCGGCAATTAAAGAATTCTTCGGTTCTTCACCGCTTTCACAGTTCATGGATCAGGGTAACCCACTTGCAGAGCTTACCCACAAGCGTCGTCTTTCAGCCCTCGGTCCGGGCGGTCTTTCAAGAGATCGTGCAGGATTTGAGGTTCGTGACGTACACTACACACACTATGGCCGAATGTGTCCTATCGAAACTCCTGAAGGTCCTAACATCGGTCTTATCTCATATCTTGCTTCATTTGCCCGTATCAACAAGTACGGCTTTATCGAAGCTCCTTATCGTAAAATTGACAAGGAAACAGGCGTTGTAACCGACGAGGTTGTTTATATGACAGCCGATGTTGAGGATAACTACGCTGTTGCACAGGCTAACGAACCGCTTGATGAAAACGGCAGATTTGTTCATTCAAGAGTCGTAGGTCGTTACCGTGACGAGTTCGTAGAGTATTCTCCCGAAAGATTCGACTTCATGGATGTATCTCCTAAGATGGTTGTATCTGTTGCTACGGCTATGATTCCGTTCCTTGAAAACGATGACGCAAACCGTGCTCTCATGGGTGCGAACATGCAGCGTCAGGCAGTTCCGCTTCTCCGCAGTGAAGCTCCTATCGTCGGTACAGGTATGGAGTACAAGGCAGGTACAGACTCAGGCGTTTGTATCCTCGCTGAGGAAGACGGTATCGTTATGAGCGTTGACGCCCGTAACATTCGTGTACAGTATGACTCGGGCAGAGTTCAGGACTTTGAGGTTATCAAGTTCCTCCGCTCTAACCAGGGTACATGTATCAACCAGCGTCCTATCGTGTCAAGAGGACAGAGAGTTAAGAAGGGTGAAGTTCTCGCAGACGGTCCCGCTACCGAAAACGGTGAAGTTGCTCTCGGTAAGAACGCTCTCATCGGCTTTATGACATGGGAAGGTTACAACTACGAGGATGCTGTTCTTATCAACGAAAAAATCGTTCGTGATGATGTTTATACATCAATTCACATTGAAGAATATGACACAGAGGCAAGAGATACAAAGCTCGGACCCGAAGAGATTACAAGAGATATCCCGAATGTAGGTGAAGATGTTCTCAAGTATCTTGACGAGGACGGTATCATTCAGATCGGTTCTGAGGTTAAAGCAGGCGATATCCTTGTCGGTAAAGTAACTCCAAAGGGTGAAACAGAGCTTACAGCCGAGGAAAGACTCCTTCGTGCAATCTTCGGTGAAAAGGCAAGAGAAGTCAGAGATACATCTCTCCGTGTGCCTCACGGTGAATGCGGTACTGTTGTTGATGTTAAGGTGTTTACCCGTGCAGACAGCAGAAACGAACTCCAGCCCGGTGTAAACAAGGTTGTAAGAGTTTACCTTGCACTCAAGAGAAAAATCAGCGTAGGCGATAAGATGGCAGGTCGTCACGGTAACAAGGGTGTTATTTCAAGAATTCTCCCAATGGAAGATATGCCGTTCCTTCCTGACGGTACTCCGCTTGACATCGTACTTAACCCGTTGGGCGTACCTTCTCGTATGAACATCGGTCAGGTTCTTGAGGTTCACCTCGGTTATGCCGCAAAGGCACTTGGCTGGAAGATTATGACTCCTGTATTTGACGGTGCTCATGAGCAGGACATTTTCCAGTGTCTTAAAGACGCAGGTTACAGCGAGGACGGTAAGACATGGCTTGTTGACGGCCGTACAGGCGAGCGTTTCGATAACCCTGTAACAGTAGGTTATATGTACTACCTCAAGCTCCATCACCTCGTTGATGAAAAAATCCACGCAAGAAGCACAGGTCCTTACTCTCTCGTTACACAGCAGCCACTCGGCGGTAAAGCCCAGTTCGGCGGTCAGCGTTTCGGTGAGATGGAAGTTTGGGCACTTGAGGCTTACGGCGCTGCTTATACACTTCAGGAAATTCTTACAGTTAAGTCGGACGATGTTGTCGGCCGTGTTAAGACCTACGAGGCTATCGTTAAAGGTCAGAATATTCCTGCTCCGGGTATTCCTGAGTCATTCAGAGTTCTTATTAAGGAACTCCAGTCACTTTCACTTGATGTTCGTGTTCTTAACTCTGACGGTGAAGAAATTGACATTAAGCAGAAGTTTGATGAGGACGAGGATATTGTTGATGCAACAAATCCGGAATTTGAAGAAGACCATGTAATGACATCAATGGACGGCTACACTCTTGACGAGGGCGGCGAAGAAGGCAATATGTTTGACGATTCACTTGCTGATGTTGAAGAGGACAGCTACACATCGGATGATTTCAGCGATGACTTTGGCAGTGACGATATGTAAGGAGGAAATGCAATGATAGATAATAATGTTTTTGACTCAATTAAAATCGGACTTGCTTCTCCTGAGCAGATGAGAGAATGGTCTTACGGCGAAGTTAAAAAGCCCGAGACAATTAACTATCGTACTCTCAAGCCTGAAAGAGACGGCTTGTTCTGCGAACGCATTTTCGGACCGACAAAGGACTGGGAATGTCACTGCGGTAAATACAAGAGAATCCGTTTTAAGGGTAAAATCTGTGACCGTTGCGGTGTTGAAGTAACCCGTTCAAAGGTCAGAAGAGAGCGTATGGGACACATTGAGCTTGCCGCTCCCGTGTCGCACATTTGGTATTTCAAGGGAATTCCTTCAAGAATTGCCCTTATGCTTGATATTTCTCCCAAGCTTTTGGAGAATGTACTCTATTTCTCACAGTACATCGTAACAGATCCCGGCGACTGCCGTGACCTTGCAAAGTATCAGTGTCTTACCGAGGGTGAGTACAATGATATGCGTGAGAAGTATGAAGATGACTTTGAGGCAGGTATGGGTGCCGAGGCAATCAAAAAGCTCCTTGCCGAGATTGACCTTGATGCTCTTTCCGCTTCACTTAAAGAAGAACTTGAAACTGCATCGGGACAGAAGAGAGTAAGACTCCTTAAAAGACTTGATGTTGTTGAAAGCTTCAGAATGTCGGGCAACCGTCCCGAGTGGATGATTCTCGATGTTGTTCCGGTAATTCCGCCGGATATCCGTCCTATGGTTCAGCTTGACGGCGGTCGTTTTGCAACAAGTGACCTTAACGACCTCTATCGCCGAGTTATCAACCGTAACAACAGACTTAAAAAGCTCCTTGAGCTTAACGCACCTGAAATCATCATCCGCAACGAGAAAAGAATGCTTCAGGAATCCGTTGACGCACTCATCGACAACGGCAGACGAGGCAGACCCGTTACAGGACCTAACAACCGTGCCCTCAAGTCACTTTCGGATATGCTTAAAGGTAAGCAGGGCCGTTTCCGTCAGAACCTTCTCGGTAAGCGTGTTGACTACTCAGGCCGTTCGGTTATCGTTGTAGGACCTGAACTCAAAATGTATCAGTGCGGTCTTCCTAAGGAAATGGCACTTGAACTCTTCAAGCCGTTCGTTATGAAACGCCTTGTTGAAACTAAAGCAGAGCAGAATATCAAATCAGCAAGAAAAGCTGTTGAGCGTGCAAAGGACAATGTTTGGGATGCACTTGAAGTTGTAATCAAGGGACACCCTGTTCTCCTCAACCGTGCTCCAACACTTCACCGTCTTGGTATTCAGGCATTTGAGCCTGTTCTTGTTGAAGGTCGTGCTCTTAAACTTCATCCGCTCGCTTGTACAGCATACAACGCTGACTTTGACGGCGACCAGATGGCTGTCCATGTACCTCTTTCGGCAGAGGCACAGGCAGAAGCAAGATTCCTTATGCTCGCAGCAGGCAACCTTCTCAAGCCTTCTGACGGTCAGCCTGTTACAGTTCCTACACAGGATATGATCCTCGGTTCTTACTACCTTACACTTGATAAGGACGGTGAGAGAGGCGAAGGAAAGGTATTCCGTGATGTTGATGAAGTTATGATGGCTTATCAGACAGGCGTCATTGAGCTTCACTCAAAAATCAAGGTTCGCCGTGAGCTTGAAATTGACGGAAAAATCGAATCCGGTATTGTAGACACAACAATCGGTAAGATTATCTTTAACAATCCTATTCCTCAGGATCTCGGCTTTATCGACAGAAGTATCCCCGAAAACAGATTCAAGTTTGAGGTTGACTTCCTCGTTGGTAAATCGGGTCTTAAGAAGATTATCGATAAATGTATTAAAATTCACGGTCCGGTAAGAACAAGCGTTGTTCTTGACCACATTAAGGCACAGGGTTATAAGTATTCTACAAAGGGTGCTATTACCGTTGCCGTTTGTGACGCAGTTATTCCTCCTCAGAAGAAGGCGATTATTGCCGAGGCAGAGAAGGAAGTTGATGTTATTCGTGATGAGTTTATGATGGGTCTTCGTTCAAACGAGGAGCGTTACGAAGAAGTTCTTCGTATCTGGGAAAAGGCTACTAACGATGTAACCGATGCCCTCCAGAAAAACCTTGACCGCTACAACCCAATCTTCATGATGGCTGACTCAGGTGCCCGTGGTAGTATGAGCCAGATCAGACAGCTTGCAGGTATGCGTGGTCTTATCGCCAATACATCAGGTAAAACAATCGAAATTCCTATCAGAGCTAACTACCGTGAAGGCCTTAACATCTTGGAGTACTTTATTTCATCTCGTGGTGCTCGTAAAGGTCTTGCCGATACAGCTCTTCGTACAGCCGACTCAGGTTACCTTACCCGCCGTCTTGTTGATGTATCACAGGAAGTTATTATCCGTGAAGAGGACTGCGGTACTACAGAGGGTCTTGAAATCTTTGACATCAAAGCAGGCGAATCAAATGTTATCGAAGGACTCCACGAGCGTCTTATCGGAAGATATCTCCTTGATGACTTCTGCGATTCTAACGGTAATGTTCTTGTTTCAAAGGATGTTATGATGGGCGACAAAGAGGCTGACATCATCGTTAATTCGGGTGTTGACCACATCAAGATTCGTTCGGTACTTGAATGTCGTGCAAAACACGGCGCTTGCCGTAAGTGCTACGGTTCTAACCTTGCCAACCGTCAGCCTGTTACTGTCGGTGAGGCTGTTGGTATTATTGCCGCTCAGTCAATCGGTGAGCCCGGTACACAGCTTACAATGAGAACATTCCATACCGGTGGTGTTGCATCTGCCGAAGATATCACACAGGGTCTTCCGAGAGTTGAAGAGCTTTTCGAGGCTCGTAAACCAAAGAGCCTTGCAATCATCAGTGAAATCGACGGTGATGTTCGTTTTGAAGAAATCAAAAACGCAAAGCACGCTGTTATCTTTAACAAGGAAACAGGCGAAGAAAGAGCTTACCTCATTCCTTTCGGTTTCCGTGTAAAGGTATTTGACGGCGACCACATCAAAAAGGGTGACAAGATTACCGATGGTGCTGTTAATCCGCACGATATACTCGATATTCTCGGACCCGAGGCAGTCATGAACTACCTTATTTCGGAAGTACAGAGTACCTACCGTTTACAGGGTGTTGAAATCAACGATAAGCACATTGAGGTTATCGTTCGTCAGATGATGCGTAAGGTTAAGGTTGAGGACGCAGGCGACACAGGCTTTATGTCAGGTCAGACCTACGACAAGAACGAAGTTCTTTACGAGAATGAGCAGATTAAAAAGCGTATTGCCAACGGCGAAGAAGGTCTTCGTGAGGCAACATTCACTCAGCTCCTCCTCGGTATCACAAAGGCCGCTCTTGCAACAGACAGCTTCCTTTCAGCCGCATCATTCCAGGAAACAACAAGAGTTCTTACAGATGCCGCTATCAAGGGTAAGGTGGATCCGCTCGTCGGTCTTAAAGAGAATGTTATCCTCGGTAAGATTATCCCTGCAGGTACAGGTATGCAGAGATATGCAGATGTTCAGCTTGAGAGTAATTCTGAGGCAGAAATCGTTGAGAATGACGATACAGACGATGTTATCGTTGCTCTTGAAGACGATGAAATTATGGACTTCTGATTTAACTGAAAACATATAATGTATAAAAAACCACGGTATGTGCCAAATGGTACATACCGTGTATTTTTTCGTTTGCAAACTGTCTGCCCGACCGCAATTTTCAATTTTCCATTTTCAACTTTCAATTTTAAAAAACTTTCGCTCTGGCATAATATGTTTTTTTACATTACAAACTATCTACACGAATTGGGAACGGCGGCTCGCCGTATCACAAATAAAAAAGTCGGGAAACAGAAATTTTGCATTGAGAATCTGCTGCCCGACTTTAATTTTTAATTTGTAACTATTTTCTGCCGAGAATGTAATCTGTGGAAACTTTGTACAAATCAGCCAGTTTAATTAAATGCTCAACAGGAATTGACTGAAATCCTCTTTCGTAGCGTGAATAGACCGTTTGCTGAATTCCTAAATATTCGGCAACTTCACTTTGTTTCATATCATGATCTTCTCGCAAATCACGCAGTCTTTTAAAATACATATTATCACCTTGTATAGTATCTATCGGTACTATTGACTTTATCATAAATGGGTGATATAATGATTTTATAGTACTTAAAAGTACTAAAGCATTTAACTTAAAAGCACGCCGCAGTTTCAAGTGAGAAAAACTGCGGCGTGCTTGAATTTTAGGTTATAAAATTCTCAACATAATTTAATTCACGAAAATATCTTTTCTTCTGTCAAAATAAACCTTGTTGACAATTGCCATAACAATCGGTAAAACGCACTGACCGACTGTTGATGCATCGAATGCCATGTAATCTGTTGTGCATGAAATTAAAATGGCATAAATAATCGCAATAGCAATATTAAGACCGTAAAGTGCAACAATCATTTTCGGACCGTTCTTTTTCAATCCTGAAAGCTGAAAACGGGTTACGATCATAAAAACGGCAAGTACAAGAAGCAATATGCCATACACGATGTCAACCGCTTTTACACCCGGATAAAGTGAATATACGGTAAGCGGATCAATTTGCTCGGTTTCGTAAATACTGCCTGTCATGTACAAAACAGCATAGCATACATTAAAGAACGCACCTGCAAAAAGTGCAAAGTAAATCAGAAATTTGTACCAACCCATCTGATGTCCGTTGAATTTATCGGGATACTGTGGGTACTGCTGATACGGTTGATTGTACATCGGTTGCCGATACTGATTCGGTTGCTGATATTGATTGTAATTTGGCTGTTGATATTGCTGATTAGGTTGTTGATAATTAGCCTGCTGATTGTTAAAATCAGGCTGAGTGTTTTGCTGTTGATTGTTTGTGAGCGGTGTACCGCATGACTGACAGAATTTTGTGCCGTCAGGACATTGATTTCCGCAATTCGGACAAAACATAGAATCCCTCTCTCAAGTAAAATCAGAGATTAAATCTCCGAAAAAATTTTACCATAAATAATTACAATAATCAACAAAATTCTCAAAATGTACATTAAATAACCCTCCGAAATCATCGGAAGGGTAAATCTTTTATGATTTTATCTGTTTAAGCCCGATTTTCTTTTGTCAAGATAATCCTGAAGAATTATTGTGGCGGCAACCTCGTCAACGACATTTTTACGCTTTTTTCCTCTTGTATTTGTGGTGTTGAGAAAATTGTGAGCCGTAATTGTTGTTCCACGCTCATCCTGCATAACGCATTCAATGCCTGTTTCATTGCTCAGATTTTCGGCAAACGCTCTGGCATTCTGTGCGCTTTCGCCCTCACTGCCGTCCATATTTTTCGGAAGTCCCACAACAATAAGCTCGGCTTTTGTTTCTTTGGCTGTATTTGACACCTTTTCAAGCAACTGTTTCGGTGACTTTTCAAAAATAACCGTATATGGCGACGCTAAAAACTCGGTTTTGTCGCATACGGCAATGCCTGTGCGTGCTTTTCCGAGGTCAACTGACATTATAATCATTTTGTTTGTCCTTTCACTTTGGTTTACTCCATTATAATGCAAAATCAGAATTTTAACAACGGCTTTTTTTAATGTCGAACAATCTTTTGCGTAATTACTTTATTAAGTTTTTTCAAAGCTTTGTTTCTACAAAAGAATATAAAAATTCTCATTCACAAAAAGACAAAACTGTTACCCATAATATCCTATAATAAAAATACAAAAAGAAGTAAATCATTAAAGGGATGTTGATTTTTATGGAAGCAAAAACTACTTTGGCTCGCAGACAGGACTCTGTTCAGGGCGATTTTATGCGGAAAATGCTCACAAACGCAGGTTGTCTGCTCTGCGGAATTTTGGTGTCACGGGGAGCGGTTCTCGGAAGTCTTGCACCGTTCGGGGCGTCATTTGCGGCGGCAGTTCCGAGAAAGTATCTTTTGTCATCACTCTTAGGCACGGCATTCGGCTATGTCCTGCTCAAACCCTCGGACAGCTTTCGTTACCTTGCCGTTGTGGCGGCAATAGGCGGTCTGCGGTGGCTGCTCGGTGATCTTGACAAGGTTACAAAAAGCAAGGTTTTTGCTCCGCTTGTGGCATTTGTTCCGATTTTTGCAACGGGTGTTTCGTTGCTTTTCGTAAGCACAAGCACGCTGACAACCTTTGCCGATTGCGTAACCGAGGCGGTAATTGCAGGTGCGGCGGCATATTTTATCAGCACAGCACTGCACCTTGCAGGCGACAACAGAAGTTTTGAAGTTTTTTCGCAACAGGAAACCGCAAGCGTGGTTATGTCGGGGTGTATCCTGATTCTGGCTTTCGGCAGTATTGCTTGGCAGAATATCTCGCTCGGCAGAATTATTGCAATGCTCGTCATTTTGCTCTGTTCACGCTACGGCTCGGTTACGGGCGGTGCAATCAGCGGAATTTCAACAGGGGCGATTTTCAGCATTGCGTCAAGAGAGAACGGCTACATCTGCGGCGGTTTTGCATTCGGAGGACTTATGGCGGGGCTTTTTTCACAGCTCGGGAAATTGGGCTGTGCGATTGCCTTTGTAATCTCAAACGGTGTGATGTGCCTTGCGTTCGGTTCGCAGTTTGGAACACCGTCGGGTGTGCTTGTTGAAAGCCTTGCCGCAAGTGCGGTGTTTATGGTTCTTCCGAAAGAGGTCGGCAATGTGATTTCGCCCGTGTTTTCAAGCGACAAAAATACATCGCTCGGAGAGGCTCTGCGAAAAAATATTGTTATGCGACTCGACTTTGCCTCAAAGGCAGTCGGCAATGTGAAAAACGATGTTTCAAAAGTTTCTGAAAAGATGAAAAAACTCTATTCGCCCACATTTGACGCTGTTTGTGAGGGTACAAGAAATGAAGTCTGCGAAACCTGCGGACTGAAAATGTACTGCTATGAACACAAGGGCGGTGTTACCCGTGACGATTTTGCAAGGCTTGAAGAGTATCTTGAATCGAACGGCACAATAGGCGAAAGAGATGTTGAAAAATCTTTTGTAAAAAACTGCTGTAAAAAAGGCGAAATTGCCCGTTCAATGAACGCAAACTACCGTGAATATCAGTCGGCGCTTGAGGCACAACAAAGGATTACCGATGTGCGGAGCGTTGTTGCAGGGCAGTTTTCCGGAATCGGCGATATTCTCCACGATTTGGCTGATGAATTTCGCAACACAATGCGGTGCGATAACGAATCTGCACAACGGATAATCAGCGCCCTCACAAGCCTCGGTGCAATTGTTGAGGAGTGCATCTGCCTTGTGTCAAACGGCGGAAGAATGAGCGTGGAACTTACGCTCTCGAATAAGTCCGAAAAGCTTTCTAAGGGCGAGGTTATGCGTGAGATTTCACGCTGTTGCGGAAGAAGATTTGACCTTCCGACAATCAGCCGTGAGGGTAACAGAATCCGTATTGCAATGTGCGAAATGCCCGTGTTTGATGTTGAAATCGGAAGCGACCAGCACACCGCCGACAACGGTAAGCTCTGCGGTGACTGCATAAATTATTTCAATGACGGTTTCGGCAAAACATATGCGCTCGTGTGTGACGGTATGGGTACGGGCGGCAGAGCTGCCGTTGACGGCAATATGGCGGCGTCTGTTATGACAAGACTGCTAAGGGCGGGACTTTCAGCCGACAGCTGTTTGCAGATTGTGAACTCCGCCCTCATGGTGAAAAGTGAGGACGAATCGCTTTCAACGGTTGATGTCACAAGTGTTGACCTCTACACCGGCAAAACCACCTTCAAAAAAGCAGGCGCACCCGTAACATTTGTAAAGAAAAACGGCAGGGTAACGGTTCGTGAAATGCCGTCGCTCCCTGCAGGAATTCTAAACGGTATAAAATTTTCAACCGACACGGTAAATCTGACAACGGGGGATATGATTGTTATGGTATCAGACGGTGTAATTACGGGCGATGACAAATGGCTCGAAAAGCTTATTCGCACATGGAATGAGGGCAGTACCCAGGATCTTGCAAAGGCTGTTGTTGACGAGGCGGTAAAGCACCGTAAGGCCGACCGTGAGGACGATGTCACCGCCGTTGCAATCAGAATTACGGAGAACGGACATTGATTCAAATTGGGTTAAAAATTGAAAAACGGAAAATATAGCGAGGTTAATCGGACACACGCAAGTAAAGACACAGAATTTATGTAAAACAAATTTAGTAAATGTCACAAACCCGTAGGGGCGTTCATTGGACGCCCGCTTGATGAATATTTATGTTTATATAATATGTTTTGATATAACATAAACTGTGTATTCAATTTTGCACGCAATGCGTGCAATCGTGTGCAACGCACACGAAGGGAAGAACACGGTTCGCCGCTACATTTTAATATCCACACAAAAACAGGCTGTACGCAATCTGTACAGCCTGTTGCTTTATGGCTTTCTTGTGCCGCAACCGCATGTTCCAACATAATTTTGATTTATCTTTCCACACTTTGGACATTGCCAAACATCGGTTTGAGCTGAAATCGGTTCAAAATTCGGCTTTTGACAACTACAGTTTGAGCAGTATCTTATGTTGGCAGGATTTGAATTTCCGCATTTCGGACACAGCCATTTTGTACTTACATTCGTTTTTTTGCGGCTTTCTTTTGTAATATAACTGTCAAATGCTTTATTTGCCGATGCGTTTACTTTTTGAATTGCACATGCAAAAATTATTGCAATTATTTCGAGAAATGCCGCAATCATCATACCTGTGAGATTTTCATCACGGTGATGATCTATATAAGATGATACATTCATTATAAATACGATTGTTGAAACAATTTCTAGAATAATAAATATAACTATATATACTATTCGTTCAGGGTGCTTTGCGCGGAAATCGGCAATAAATTCTTCTTTGTTTTTTATTGGTTCTTCATGCTTTTCGGTATGCTGTACATTATAATTTTGATTTGCATTTTGATTAGAAAAATTATCTGATACAACATTTCCTATTTGTGCGCCGCAGTGCTGACAAAATACACTTCCGTCAGCAATTTGTTTGCCGCATTTTTGACAATACATAAATAATTCCTCCTTAAAATTACTGTGAAAATTCACAGCTCATATGAGAATTATAATGCAGATTTTCACACTTGTCAATTAAAAATCTAAAATTTCTCATAATTTTAAACAAAAATTCGCAAAATACTTATAATTAAGTTATTAAATATATGAGGTGATATTATGATTGGTGAACGCTTACAGGAACTTCGCAAAGACCACGGCGTGTCGCAGGCACAGCTTGCAGAGCTTTTGGGCGTGTCACACTATACGATATCATCATACGAATGTAACCGCAGTGATCCCGATGATAATTCAAAAATAATCATTGCAAAACTTTTTGATGTGTCGGTTGACTATCTCATCGGTCTGATTGACGAACCGCTCTCGTTTAACCGCAATATTCGCTCTGTTTCTCTTCCGCAGTCATTTACAAAAGAGGAATGTGGCGATGTGCTTGACTATATAAAGTATCTCGAATTCAAAAAGAGTAAAATTAATGAATAAAAACAACCCTTATCCGTTTGTGAGATAAGGGTTGTTTTGGAATTTGTTGGTGTTAATGGATTTCATAAAAGAACTTGAGTAGGATATAATATGTTTGAAATTTATTATTGGGGAACGAATTAGGCTTTAAAATGCAAAAATATTCCCCAAGGTGCATTGACTGTTGGGGAGAATTGTATTATACTTTTACAAGATAATGTACCCCAAAGGAGAATTATAATGGCCGCAAAATACAATGAAATACAAGAGTTACTAAGAAGCCGTGCTGACCTTAATGCAAGGTTAAATTTAATGCCGTATGACGGAACTCCCGAAATTAAGGAACGAGGTAATGAAAAATATCTTTATGTGAGAAAGCGTGTTGCAGGAAAACAGACATCAACTTATGTAGGTGCATATACGGAAGAATTATATAATTTGCTCCTCCGCAATGCCAGAGAAGCCCGTGAAATCAGGAAAGAACTTCGCAGTATAGATAAACAACTTGCAAATGCGGGATATTCAGAAGATGAACTTTCTTCTGATGTTATAAACAATATTGCGTTTGCCCGTGCAAATATGAAAATGAATATATATGATCAGGCTGTCCTTGAGGGTGTTGCTACATCATTCCCACAAACTGAAGAAATCATAGATAACGGTAAAATTTCCGGTGTGACTGCAACAGATGTTCAGAAAATTTTGAATTTAAAACACGCATGGGAATTTATTTTGGATCGTGATGTAATAGCAAGTCGTTCCGATTACTATATGCTCAGCCATATAGCAAGAGTTGTTAATGAAGGATTTTTTGCGGAAGGCGGAAGAATTAGAGGAGTTCCGGTTACTATCGGAGGTTCTTCATATGTTCCACCGTTGCCTAATGAGTTGGATGTAAAAGAAAAAATCCGTGAAATTATAGAAGAAAGTGATGAAGTTATCAATACGGCAATTAAGTTGTGCCTTTATTGTATGAAAACACAAATATTTCTTGACGGTAACAAGCGTGCCTCTGTAATTTTTGCAAATCACTATCTTATTTCACACGGTGGCGGATTTTTGGTGATTCCTGAAAAGGAAGTGCCTGAATTTAAAAGACTGCTTGTAAAATACTATGAGGGTGAAGATATAACCGTAATTGCAGATTTTATGAAAAAGTATTGTTGGAAAAAGATAGAGTAAAAACAAAAAAAGAAAGTACCCGTTTGAGTACTTTCTTTTTTGGTGCGCCAACAGGTGTTTTATCTATCTAAGTTATTCTACCTCGCTTGTTGCGGTTTGTTCAAAGCTAAAAATTCATCAACGCTCTCGCTAAAAACAGTCCGCCGGACTGTTTTCTTAACGCTCGCCTTCGAGTCCCTGTTCACGCATAACGGTAAAATAAAAAGAAAGCACTCGTTTGGGTACTTTCTTTTTTGGTGCGCCAACAGGGACTCGAACCCCGGACCGACCGGTTATGAGCCGGTAGCTCTAACCAACTGAGCTATTGGCGCGTATTCTGTTTTCATTTGACAAATAGTTTATGCAATGTCAAATATCGTAATCAGCTTACGCAAAGAATATTATATCAAACTTTCCTTTGATTGTCAATGATTTTTATGCCGTAATATTCATTGTGGTTTTGCACAGTAAATTTAAATAAACTTACTTTTCACTTGTTCAAATCAACTGCTTGTGTTATAATTGCCTTATACGGACGGTGAAGATACACTTGACCGAAAAACAATTTGGAGGTTTTTAATATGGCAGAAATAAAAGCGTTCAGAGGAATGCGTTACAACACGGAAAAAGCAGGTGAAATTTCTCAGCTTTGCTGTCCGCCTTATGACATCATAAGCGAGGAACAAAGACTCGGTTATATCAGTGAAAACGAGTACAATATCATTCGGCTTGAGCTTCCGAAAGAGGGCGAAAACCCGTATCAGACAGCAAGAGAAATCCTTGATATGTGGCGGAACAGGGGTGTTCTTGTGAGCGAGGACAAGCCTGCAATCTATGTTTATGAGGAAGAATTCACGGCTTACGGCGAACGCAAGAGCATCAAGGGTATCATCGCCCGTGTTCATCTTGAAGAGTTTGAAAAGGGAATCATTCTTCCACACGAGTTCACTCTTTCAAAGGCTAAAGAGGACAGACTTAATCTTATGAAGGCAACAAACTGCAATTTCAGTCAGATTTATGCCCTTTATATGGACAGCGAGCATACAACTCTCGCAACAATTGATAATGAATCTAAGGACACACCAAAGCTTGAATTTACCGATGGTGAGGGTGTTACTCACAGACTTTGGATTGTTACGAATGAAAATGTAATCGCAAAGCTTTGTGCAGATTTTGCCGACAGAAAGCTCTATATTGCAGACGGTCACCATCGCTATGAAACCGCTTTAAACTATCGAAACTACTGCCGTGAAAACGGTCTTTCAAAGGTTGGCGATCCCTGTGATTATCAGATGATTTACCTTGTTGACATGGAGCATCCGGGACTTGTTGTATTCCCGACACACCGCCTTGTGCGTGATTTGCCGGACTTTAATGTTGAAAAAGTTCTTGACGGTTGCAGGGAATATTTTGATGTTACCGAAATGAACGGTACGGACAATATGGAAAGCGAGCTTGCAAAGCTCTATGACGAGGGCAAAAAGGCATTCGGATTCTATGTCGGAAACGGAAAATGGTACAGGCTTGTGCTGAAAAATCTTGATATTATGGACAAGCTTCTTCCCGAATTGAGTGAACCGTCAAGACAGCTTGATGTTACCGTTCTCCATTCACTTGTGCTTGAAAGAATTTTCGGCATTGATAAGGAAAATATGGCAAATCAGATTAACCTTACATACACCAAATTTTTCTCAGAGGCTGTTGAGGGCGTTGGCAACGGCAAGTTCCAATGCTCGTTTGTGCTTAATCCGACAAGAGTAACCGAAATCCGTGATGTTGCCGCCGCAGGTGAAAAGATGCCGCAGAAGTCAACATATTTTTATCCGAAGATGATTACAGGCATGGTTATGAACGATATCGGAGTTGAATAATGAACGAAAAGATGCGTAGAAAAGACAGGGAAACCACCGAAGAAAGAGCCTATGAAATCCTTAAAAACGGTGAATACGGCATTTTGTCAACAATCGGCGAGGACGGCTATCCCTACGGTGTGCCTGTAAATTTTGCCGTTGAGGGCAACAAAATTTATTTCCATTGCGCTCCGAATTCGGGTTTGAAACTGAAAAATGTTGAATACAGCAACAAGGTTTCGTTTTGCACGGTTCAAAACAACAGAATTGACGGTGCAAAACTGACTTCAAAATACGAAAGTGCGGTTGTGTTCGGTACGATTGCAAAATCGGTAAAAAACAAGAACAGAGGTCTTGAACTGATTGTTGAAAAATATGCTCCCGAATTTATCGAAAGCGGAAAAAGATGCATAGAGAAATCGGGCAGTATGACAGGTGTTTATGAAATCACAATCGAAAAAATCACGGGCAAGGAAAATAAATAGTTTATTTATAATTGTTTAAGGGCAGAATATGAAAGAGGTGAGTATATGAAAATTCTTGTTGTCTTTACGGGCGGTACAATCGGCTGTGTGCGTAAAGGTGAGGTACTTTCGCCCGACAATGAGCAGAAATATATGCTCACGCAGATGTATCTTGACAGGTACGGCGATGTTGATTTTGACACGGCTGAGCCTTATACCGTCCTCAGCGAAAATCTTGAGGGCTGTCACATGAACCGGCTTGCCGACTGTCTGCAAAGCTATGATTTGAACAGCTATGACGGCATTGTTGTAACTCACGGAACGGACACTTTGCAATGTACATCTGCATTTCTTGCTTATATTTTTGACGGCTTAAATGTGCCGATTGTGCTTGTTTCGGCAAATTATCCGCTTGATGATAGCCGTTCAAACGGCTTTGAAAATTTTGTCGGTGCGATTGACTTTATAAAATCAGGCAGCGGAAACGGTGTTTTTGTTTCGTATAAAAACGCCGATTTGCCCGTGACAATTCACAGAGCGTCAAGACTGCTTGCACATTCGGCATACAGCGACGAACTGCACAGTATTTTTGACGAGAGCTACGGAAAAATTCAGAACGGAATTTTTGTGAAGAATACCCGTTATAAGGCTTCAAAAAGCGAGTTTGCTTTTGATGAAAGCGTCCGACTTTCGGATAACAGCAATGTGCTGAAAATTTCCGCAACGGTCGGTATGCAGTATCCTGAAATTACGGAAAATGTAAAAGCCGTTTTACTTGAGGGATTCCATTCGGGTACGCTGAATACAGACGGTAAGGCTTTGAACGACTTTTGTCAAAAAGCAAAAGCAATGAATATTCCCGTATTTTTGACGGGTGCGTGCAAGGGCTTTTATTACGAAAGCAAGCTGAAATTTGACGGGCTTAATATAACAGTTCTGCCTCCTGCATCACCGATTGCAATGTACATCAAGCTGTGGCTTTTGCCGAAAAGTGAATTTGACAAGGCTTTTTTGCCCTGTGCAGAAGATTTTTAATGTTAAGTTTTATAACATTTTAATAAATTAATCATATATCAGAAAATCATTATTCCAAACATTTTCCTAAGGCA
>OGOY01001292.1_pt1 | contig 27002 bp, 14 predicted proteins | sample 1552811 | NCBI WGS metagenome assembly OGOY01 (sample SAMEA2580132, study PRJEB22360) | human gut metagenome | biome: human gut; feature: human-associated habitat; material: faeces | place: Denmark | collected 2008/2010 | reverse complement strand
GTTCCTGGGCCTGGAGCAGATCCTCAAGAACAGCCTGACCACCCTGCCCATGGGCGGCGGCAAGGGCGGTTCCGACTTTGACCCCAAGGGCAAGTCCAACAACGAGATCATGCACTTCTGCCAGTCCTTCATGACCGAGCTCTATCGCCATATTGGCCCCAACACCGATGTTCCCGCCGGCGACCTGGGCGTTGGCGGCCGCGAGGTTGCCTACCTGTTCGGTCAGTACAAGCGCCTGACCAACGAGTGGACCGGCGTCCTTACCGGCAAGGGCCTCTCCTTTGGCGGCTCACTCGCCCGTACCGAGGCCACCGGTTACGGTCTGGCCTACTTTGTGGACGAGTACCTCAAGAGCCGCGGCGACTCCTTCGAGGGCAAGAACGTCGTCGTTCACGGCTCCGGCAACGTCGCTATCTACGCGGTCCAGAAGGTCACTCAGCTCGGTGGCAAGGTGCTCGCCTGCTCCGATACCCACGGCTGGGTCGAGGATCCCGACGGCATCGACTACACCGTGCTCGAGCACATCTACAATAAGAAGCGCTCTGGCCACGACAAGGGCGTTACGCTCGCTATGTACGTTGACGAGAAGCCCAACGCCGTGTGGCACGAGGGCGACGGCCGCGGCGTGTGGCAGCTGTCCTGCGACATCGCGCTGCCCTGCGCTCGCGAGAACACGCTGCTGCTCGAGGACGCCCAGGCGCTCGTCGCCAACGGCTGCAAGGTGGTCGGCGAGGGCGCGAACATGCCCACGACCATCGAGGCCACGACCTACTTCCAGGAGAACGGCGTCGCCTTTATGCCTGGTAAGGCTGCCAACGCCGGCGGTGTTCTCGTGTCCGGCCTGGAGATGAGCCAGAACGCCGAGCACCTGTCCTGGACCTTCGAGGAGGTCGACGGCAAGCTCGAGCAGCTCATGCGCGGCATGTTCCACAACGTGGACGACACCGCCAAGGAGTACGGCCAGGAGGGCAACTTCGTCATGGGCGCCAACATCGCCGGCTTCCTGAAGGTCGCCGACGCCATGCTCGCCCAGGGCGTCTGCTAAATTTTCGCTCGACATAGCATGTGATGAGGCTCCCAGCTATCCGGCTGGGAGCCTTTTCTATCCCGGAGGACTCCTCATAACTTGCGGTGAAATACGGACTGTTTTGCGTTCCAGAACGGCTTATCAGTCCGTATATCACCGCAAGTTATGTATGGGTGGGTGGATTTTGTCCTAAAACGGTGTGCGGCCCCTCGTTTGGTACACTTAAACGTACTGGACAAGTGAAGAGATGGGGGAGAACGTGCTCAAGTTCGGTACCTACGTCCGTGTTGGAAACGCGGCCGAAGCCTATGAGCTCTTACAGAAGAACCGCAACAACAAGATTGTGGGCGGTGGCATTTGGATGCGCCTGGGTTCGCGTCGCGTGGCGACGGCGATTGACCTTTCGGCCTGCGGACTCGATCAGATCGAGGAGACCGAGACTGAGTTTCGCATCGGTGCCATGTGTACCCTGCGCCAGCTCGAGCGCCATGTCGGGCTCAACGCGCTTGTCAACCATGTCTTTGAATTCGCCGTCCACGATATCGTGGGCGTGCAGCTGCGCAACACCGCCACGGTGGGCGGCAGCATTTACGGCCGCTTTGGCTTCTCGGACGTTCTCTCCGCCTTCCTCGCGCTCGATTCCTATGTTGAGCTGACGGGCGCCGGCCGCGTGCCGCTCGCGGAGTTCGTTGACATGGGCTACGTGCGCGACGTTATTGAGCATGTCGTGGTCGTTAAGCACGATTACCGCGCAAGCTATGAGGCCGTGCGCAAGGCCGCGACCGACTTCCCCTCCTTAAACGTCACCGCCGCCTGGTGGAACAACAGCTGGCATGTCACTGTGGGTGCCCGCCCGCTGCGTGCGACCCTGCTGCAGGGCGAGGCATGCGGCCTTACTGCCGAGCAGCCTTCCGAGGACGAGCTTCGCGCCCTGGCCGCATCTGTGCGCGCGCTGAGCTACGGCACCAACCTGTGGGGCTCGGCCGACTACCGCCGCCGCATCTCGGCTCCGCTTGCCGTCCAGGCCGTGCGCCGCGCCGCCGGCATCGAGCTTTCGGCCGCGCTTGCGCACGAGCTCGAGGGCGTGCAGATTCCTAAGTTTGCCACGGACGAGTATTCCTGCCGCCGCGTGCCCGGCGTCGATTCTAGCGAGGTGCGCTAATGGCTGCCAAACTCATCGATCTTTCCTTTACGCTCAACGGCCGCAAGGTCAAGGTTCAGATTGCCCCCGATACCATGCTCTTTGCGCTGCTGCGCGAGCAGGGCTGCGCGTCGGTGCGCTGCGCCTGTGAGACCACCAACTGCGGCCTGTGCACGGTGTGGCTCGACGGCGACCCGGTGCTGAGCTGCTCGGTTCCCGCCGCCCGTGTTGAGGGCCGCTCCATCACCACGCTCGAGGGCCTCAAAGCCGAGTCTGAGGCGCTGGCCTGTGCGATGGCTGCCGAAGGCGCCGAGCAGTGCGGTTTTTGCGCCCCCGGCCTCATCATGAACGTGCTGGCGCTCGCCCGCGCCGCCAAGGAGGACCCAAGCCTCGTTGCCACGCGCGAGGAGCTGTCGCGCCAGCTGGCCGGCAACCTTTGTCGCTGTAGCGGCTACGAGAGCCAGCTGCGCGCCATCGTACGCTTTCTTAACGAGTCCGGCGTGCGGGTGGGCTTTGAGATGCCCGAGCTTCCCGTCAACGACACCAGCTCTGACGGCGTCTCCTACAAGCAGATCACCCACAAGCAGCCCAAGAAGGATTCGAAGGCTCTGCTCGAGGGCCGTCCCGTCTACACGGGCGATATGGTGCCCGCCGGCGCGCTCATCGTCAAACTCAAGCGCAGCCCCTATGCCCGCGCCAAGATCCGCTCCATCGATACGTCTCGCGCCCTTAAGGTGCCCGGCGTGGTGGGCGTCTACACCTACGAGGACGTGCCCAAGCGCCGCTTTACCATCGCCGGCCAGAGCTATCCGCAGCCGAGTCCCTACGACCGCCTGATCCTCGAGAACCTGGTACGTTACCAAAACGAGGAGGTGGCGATCGTCGCCGCCGAGACCGAGGAGGCCGCCGACAAGGCTCTTAAGCTCATCAAGGTCGACTACGAGGTGCTCGAGCCGCTGCTCGACTTTACCCAGGCACTCGATAACGACATCGTGGTCCACCCCGAGGGCGACGTGACCTTTATGTTCCCGCAGGGCGGCGATGTCCCGCGCAACCTGGTGTGCAGCGGTACCAGCGATTATGGCGACCTGGACGAAGCCTTCGCCCAGAGCGACATCGTCTTTGAGCGCACCTACACCAGCCAGGCCACGCAGACCGCGCCCATGGAGACCTTCCGCGCCTTCGCGACGACCGACGCGTTCGGCCGCATCTCGGTGACCACCTCCACGCAGGTGCCCTTCCACGTGCGCCGCATGGTCGCGCAGTCGCTCGACATTCCGCAGTCGCAGGTGCAGGTCATCAAGCCGCGCATCGGCGGCGGCTTTGGCTCCAAGCAGACGGGTTGCTGCGAGATCTTCGTGGCGTTCGTGACCCAGCAGACCGGTCGTCCGAGCTACTGCTGCTACACCCGCGAGGAGACTATCACCGCGGGCAACTCGCGCCACCAGATGCAGATGACCGTTAAGTTGGGCGCTATGAACGACGGCACCATCACGGCCATCGATCTGCACACGCTGTCCAACGCCGGCGCGTACGGCGAGCACGCCACCACGACGATTGGCCTTTCGGGCCACAAGAGCCTGCCCATCTACAACCATGTGAAGGAGCCGCTTTAGCTGGGACGCCGTCTACACCAACACCAACCGCGGCGGCGCGTATCGCGGCTACGGTGCCACCCAGGGCCAGTTTGCCGTGGAGAGCGCCGTCAACGAGCTCGCCGACATGCTGCACATGGACCCCGCCGACCTGCGCCTTAAGAACATGGTGCGCGAGGGCGAGATCATGCCGCAGTACTACAACGAGAAGCTCAACGCCTGCGCGCTCGACCGCTGCCTGCTGCGCGCGATGGACATGATCGGTTGGCGCGACAAGCCGCTAGCCGTCGACCTGGGCGACCGCGTGCGTGCTCTGGGGTGTGCGCTCACCATGCAGGGATCGGGCATTTCCAACGTGGATATCGCCGGCATCGACATGCGCTTGGAAGAGGACGGCTTCATTACCATCGGCACCGGCGCCACCGATAACGGCATGGGCGTCGACACGATCCTGGCGCAGATTGCCGCCGAGGAGCTGGGCGTGGAGAGTTCGATGATCGTGGTGCGCGGCGTTGACACCGATGTGTCGCCGTTTGACGCCGGCTCGTACGCGAGCTCGGGTACGTACGTGACGGGCCTTGCCGCCAAGAACGCCGCGACCGAGCTGCGTGAGAAGATCTGCGCCAAGGCCGCCCAGATGTGGGACGTGGATGCCGCCGACGTGGTCTTCGATGGCCAGTACGTGCGTCTGTCTGACGAGCGTGCCGCGCGCGAGCAGAACCGCTACCTCACGCTGCGCGACTTTGCCAACCTGTGCGTCAAGAACATCGCGGGCGGCGACGCGCTCACCTCGCATGCCTCCGCCTGCCTGCCCGTTTCGCCTCCGCCGTTTATGGCCGGTATTGCCGAGGTCGAGGTCGACAAGGCCACCGGCAAGGTGACTGTGGTGGACTATGCGGCAGCCGTCGACTGCGGCACCGTGATCAACGAGGCGCTCGCGCGCGTCCAGGCCGAGGGCGGTATTGCCCAGGGTATCGGTCACGCGCTCTACGAGATCGTTGAGCACGATGAGCGCGGCCGCCTGCGCACCGGCAACTTTATGAGTTACAAGCTGCCCACGCGCCTGGATATCGGCAGCATTCGCGTGGCCTTTGAGCCGAGCTACGAGCCGACGGGCCCGTTTGGCGCCAAGTCGATCGGCGAGGTCGTCATCAACACGCCGCTCGCCGCCGTGGCCTCGGCCGTGGCACACGCCACCGGACATCAGGTCCGCTCGCTGCCCATCACGCCCGAGAAGGCCCTGCTGGGGGAGTAGCGGGTCAGCGAACAAGTCGTAATTGGCGGGGCGGGGCAACTCGCCCCGCCTTTTGCACTCATGGTGAGGTCGTGAGTTAAAAACGTGTGCGTGCGTTTGCCGCTCGTATCTGCTATCATTCCTAGTCTGTGCGCTCATGCGGGCGTGGCGGAATTGGTAGACGCGCCAGATTTAGGTTCTGGTGGGATTCCCGTGAAGGTTCGAGTCCTTTCGCCCGCACCAACGCATCTGCGTCGGCTTCGGCCGTCGCGACTCTTTGTTGCATAAAGGTACCAGCACCTCAGATAAGCTGGGCAGTATGAGGAGGAACGTGTTGAACATCACCGCTTCTGACGTCAAGGACGCCAAGCTCACCGCTACGGTCACCATCCCGGCCGCCGACGTCGACGCCGCGATCAAGAAGGCTTACAAGGACACCGCCAAGAAGTACCGCTTCCCGGGCTTCCGTGCCGGCAAGGCCCCCCGTCCGGTCATCGACTCCGCTCTTGGCGCCGAGGCTACCCTCGCTCAGGCCACCAACGACCTGATCGCCGCCAACGAGCCCGCCGTCCTCAACGAGCTGGACATCGTCCCCACCAAGAACGGTGACTACAAGGAGCTCGACCTCGCCAAGGATCACGAGGACTACACCTACACCGTCGAGTTCTCCCTGCGTCCTGCTGCCGAGCTCTCCTCCTTCGACGCCGTCGAGATCGAGATGCCCCCTGCGGAGGTCACCGAGTCCGAGATCAACAACCAGGTCGAGATGCTCCTCAACTACCGTGCCACCTTCGAGGACGTCGAGGGTCGCGCCGTCGAGGCCGAGGATTACGTCACCGTCGACCTCAAGGCCGTCGAGAACGCCGACAACTTTGCCGCCGAGGGCCGCATGCTCATCGCCGGTAGCGACAGCAACCCCAAGGAGTTCAACGAGGCCCTGATCGGTGCCAACGTTGAAGACGTCAAGACCGTCACCTGGACCGACGAGGTCGAGGAGGGCGAGGAGGCCGAGACCCACACCGTCGAGGTCACCGTCAAGGGCATCAAGGTCCGCAACACCCCCGAGCTCACCGACGAGCTCGTCAAGTCCGACTTTGGCTTTGACAGCATCGACGCTATGCGCGACGCCATCAAGATCGAGATCGAGCAGGACAAGGCTTCCCGCCTGCCGGCCGAGAAGGAGAACCGTTGCGTCTCCGCTCTCGCCGAGCGTCTGCAGCTCGACGAGATGGACGCCGACTACGAGCAGTCCGTCTTTGAGGAGCTCGGCCAGAACTTCCTGTCCAACCTCGCTGCCCGCGGCATGACGCTGGACACCTGGCTGCCCGCTTCCGGTCTGACCATGGAGCAGTTCATCGGCGACCTGCACAAGCAGGCCAACGACGTTGCCCGTGAGTCCCTGGCTCTGGACGCACTCGCCCGCGAGCTCAAGATTGAGGTCACCGAGGATGACATCAACGCCGAGTTCGAGAAGGCCGGCGTCAAGGACGTCGAGGCTTCCAAGGCCGAGTTCATCGCCGATGGCCGCATGCCTGCCGTCCGCGAGTCCATCCGTCGCTCCAAGGCCGTCGACCACCTGGTCGAGAACGCCAAGGTGACCGAGGTCGACGAGACCGCCAAGGACGCCGAGTAATTCTCGCCACCTTGCCCGCGAGCGCATGCGTGCGCCCGTGATGGGGTAAAGTTATACACCGGTTATCCGGTTGCTTCGTACGGTGCCAGCCAATGCATAGCATGCGGGCACCGTACGTTTATCTAGAACCAATTTGGTCCGCAAGAGAGAAATGGAGATACGTATGATCGCCAAGTTCGATTCCGCCCTCGTGCCATACGTTATCGAGCAGACGCCGCGCGGTGAGCGCAGCTATGATATCTATTCGCGCCTGCTCAACGACCGCATCATCTTCTTGGGCGAGGAGATTAACTCCGTGAGCGCCAACCTGGTCGTTGCCCAGCTGCTGCATCTTGAGAGCCAGGATGCCGAGAAGGATATCTCGCTCTACATCAATTCGCCCGGCGGCGAGGTCTACTCCGGCCTGGCGATTCTTGACACCATGAACTTTATTAAGCCGCAGGTCTCGACCATTTGCGTCGGTATGGCCGCGTCCATGGCCGCCGTGCTGCTTTCGGCTGGCGCCAAGGGCAAGCGTTTCTGCCTGCCTCACTCTAAGGTCATGATTCACCAGCCTAGCGGCGGTGCCCAGGGCCAGCAAACCGAGATCGAGATCGTGGCCGAGGAGATCAAGAAGACCCGCCGCGAGCTCAACCAGATCTTGTCCGATGCCTCGGGCCAGCCCATCGAGAAGGTCCAGGCCGATACCGAGCGCGACAACTACCTGACCGCTGCCGAGGCCCTCGATTACGGTCTGATCGACCGTATCGTCACCTCGCGCGATCTCGCCGCGAAGGACGCCTAGGATGGCAGGAAACATGCAGGACAACTTTGACGAGAACGGCAATCCCATCCGCTGCTCCTTCTGCGGAAAAGAGCAGGGCCAGGTCCGTCGCCTCGTAAAGGGCCCGACCAACATCTTTATCTGTGACGAGTGCGTCGCCGCCTGTTCCGAGATTCTGGAGGAGTCGCTGGCTTCGGACTTTATGGACGCTGCCCGCAACGGCAAGCTGCCGGGTTTCCTCAACGACCACGGCCAGGCTGCCGGTCAGCCTGCTGTTGATCCCGAGGCCGAGGGTTTTGAGCTGGAGGACGACGCCCGTCAGGTCATTTCGCACGTGCCGACGCCGCACGAGATCTATGACGAGCTTTCGGCTTATGTCATGGGCCAGGAGGACGCCAAGCGCGCCATGTCGGTTGCCGTGTACAACCACTATCGCCGCGTGATCGAGGGCGGTGCTGCGGTGTCCGCTTTTGATGCTGGCATGGGCTCGCAGTTCGATGACGATATGGACGAGGTAGAGCTCGCCAAGTCCAACATCCTGCTGCTCGGTCCTACCGGTACCGGTAAGACCCTGCTCGCCCAGACGCTCGCGCGCATCCTCGAGGTGCCGTTTGCCATCGCCGACGCCACTGCGCTTACCGAGGCCGGCTACGTGGGCGAGGACGTGGAGAACATCCTGCTCAAGCTCATCAACGCCGCCGATGGTGATATCGAGCGCGCACAGGTGGGCATTATCTACGTGGACGAGATTGACAAGATCGCCCGCAAGGCCGAGAACCTCTCCATCACCCGCGATGTTTCGGGCGAGGGCGTTCAGCAGGCACTGCTTAAGATTCTTGAGGGCACGGTGGCAAGCGTTCCGCCCACCGGCGGCCGTAAGCATCCCCAGCAGGAGCTGCTGCAGATCGATACGACCAACATCCTGTTCATCTGCGGCGGTGCCTTTGTGGGTCTGGACAAGATCATCGCCGACCGCGTGGGCAACAAGGGCGTGGGCTTTAACTCCGAGATCGCCGGACCCACCTCGGTCGACGAGAACGACCTGCTGCGTCAGGTGCTCCCGCAGGACCTCAACGCCTTTGGCATGATCCCCGAGTTTGTGGGACGTACGCCCGTCGTCACCCAGACGCAGGCGCTCGACGAGGACGACCTGGTGTCGATTTTGACCGAGCCCAAGAACGCCGTGGTGCGCCAGTACCGTAAGATGTTCCAGCTCGAGGACGTTGAGCTTGAGTTTGAGGACGCCGCCCTGCACGAGATCGCCCGCATGGCGCTCGCCCGCAAGACCGGCGCCCGCGGCCTGCGCTCCATCTGCGAGGACGTGCTGCAGCAGACGATGTTCGACCTCCCCAGCGAGGAGGGCGTTTCCAAGGTCATCGTGACCGAAGCCTCCGTAAAGGGCGAAGAGCAGCCCCAGCGCATCTACGGGTAAACCAGCCTAAAGCGTGTTTGCAAATAGCCTCCGACCACCCGCGGTCGGAGGCTATTTTATATATACGCAATAACCCCAACTACCTGTGTTATTCTGTGTGTTTGTTTAAGCCTCAGCGAAGTCATATCAGACTGAAGTAATCGATACCTAAGGGGAGGAATGTAGGCCCTGGCGGGCCTACATTCCTCCCCGGCGGGACAGGGAGAGATATATGGAAGAGATGCCCAAGAACTACGATCCGTCGACCAACGAGCCGGCGATCCTGCAGAAGTGGCTCGACGGCGGCTACTATAAGCGCCGTGAGGGCGTGGGCGACTGCACCGTCACCATTCCGCCTCCCAACGTGACCGGCAAGCTCCACATGGGTCACGCCACCGACGACTCCATCCAGGACGCCATCATCCGTATGGCCCGCATGCGCGGCAAGTCCACGCGCTGGGTGCTCGGCACCGATCACGCCGGTATCGCTACGCAGACCAAGGTCGACAAGAAGCTCAAGAGCGAGGGCATCAGCCGCCTGGAGATCGGCCGTGACAAGTTTGTCGACGCTTGCTGGGATTGGACCCACGAGTACGGCGGCATCATCGTCGAGCAGATCAAGCGCATGGGCTGCTCCGTCGACTTCGACAACGAGCGCTTCACTATGGACGAGGACTACGCGCAAGCCGTGCGCAAGGTCTTCTGCGACTGGTACCACGACGGCCTGATCTACCGCGGCAAGCGCATCGTCAACTGGTGCCCCAACTGCACCACTGCCATCTCGGACGACGAGGCCGAGTACAAGGATGAGAAGGGCCACCTTTGGCACCTGCGTTACCCGCTGACCGAGCCGGTCAACGGCCAGGATTACATCGTTGTTGCCACCACGCGCCCCGAGACCATGCTCGGCGACACGGGCGTCGCCGTCTCCCCGAAGGACCCCGAGAAGGCCGCCTTCGTGGGCAAGACCGTCAAGCTTCCCATCGTCGACCGCGAGATCCCCATCTTTGAAGATTGGCACGTCGACGCCAACTTTGGCTCCGGCTTTGTCAAGGTCACCCCGGCCCACGACCCCAACGACTACGCCATGGGTCAGGCCCACGACCTGCCGCAGATCAATATCTTCGACGAGCACGCGGTGGTCGTCGAGGGCTATGGCGAGTTCACCGGTATGACCCGTGAGGAGTGCCGCGAGGCCGTCATTAAGTGGTTTGAGGAGCATGATCTGCTCGATCACGTCGAGGACCACGACCACTCCGTCATGCACTGCTACCGTTGCGACGCCGCGCTTGAGCCGTGGCTGTCCGAGCAGTGGTTTGTGGCCGTCGATAAGCTCAAGGGGCCGGCGCTTGACGCCGTCAAATCCGGCAAGGTCACCTTCCACCCCGCGCGCTGGACGCAGACCTACACCACCTGGATGGAGAACCTCAAGGACTGGTGCATTAGCCGCCAGCTGTGGTGGGGCCACCGCATCCCCGTGTTCTACTGCGAGGACTGCGGCTGGGAGGACGCCCTTACCGAGGACACCGATGTGTGCCCCAAGTGCGGCGGTCATCACGTGCATCAGGACGAGAACGTGCTGGATACCTGGTTCAGCTCACAGCTGTGGACCTTCGCCACGCAGGGCTGGCCGCAAAAGTCGGAGCTGCTCGAGGGACATCACCCCACGACGGCGCTCGTCACCGCGCGCGACATCATCGCGCTGTGGGTCGCCCGCATGGTCATGAGCTCGCTGTACTTCCTGGACGAGGTGCCGTTTAAGGACGTCGTCATCTACCCGACGATCCTTGCCAAGGACGGCAGCCGCATGTCCAAGTCCAAGGGCAACGGCGTTGACCCCATGGACCTCATCGGCATGTACGGCGCCGACGCTATGCGCTTCAACCTGCTGACGCTCTGCACCAACAACCAGGACGTCAAGTTCGACGCGAACATCGACAAGGAGACCAAGAAGCTTATCGACAGCCCGCGTACCGACCAGGCTAAGTCGTTTGTGACCAAGATCTGGAACGCAAGCCGCTTCCTGCTCATGAACATGGAGGGCTACACGCCCGGCGAGCCCGTCGTTGAGACGCCGGCCGACGCCTGGATGTTCAGCCGCCTGGCCAAGGCCGTCAAGATGGTCACCGAGGGCATCGAGAACTACACCTTTGGCGACATGGCCCGCGGCGTACAGCAGTTCTTCTGGAACGAGGTCTGCGACTGGTACGTCGAGGTCACCAAGGCCCGCCTGAAGGGCGAGGGCCGTCTGCAGGCGCAGCGCAACCTGATCTTTGTGCTCGATACCTCCATTCGCCTGATGCACCCGCTCATGCCGTTTGTCACCGAGGAGATTTGGGACAACATGCCGGCGAGCGTGCTCGATCTGGACGCCGAGGGCAACGTGAACCGCGCCGAGGCGCTCATGATCGCCAAGTGGCCGGAGCCCGCCGACTACGCCAAGTATGTCGATGAGCCCGCCGAGCGCGCGTTTGAGCTGTGCCGCACCGTCGTTTCCGCCGCCCGCGCCACGCGTTCGCGTTATCGCTTGAGCCCCAAGGCCGAGCTCGACGTGGTCGTGCGCGCCGGTGCCGAGGATATCGAGAAGCTCGAGAGCCTGCGCTCGACCATCGAGCCGCTGGCCAACACTTCCTCGCTGGTCATGGGTACCGACGTCGAGAAGCCGGCTGCGAGCATTGCCGTGGTCGATAGCGGCGTCGAGGCCTTTGTGGTGCTCGAGGGCAAGGTTGACCTTTCGGCCGAGAAGGCGCGCCTGGAGAAGGAGATCGCCGCGGCCCAGAAGGAGCTCGCCGGCTGCGAGAAGACACTCGCCAACGAGGGCTTTGTGGCTAAGGCCGCGCCCGCGGTGGTCCAGAAGAAGAGGGACCGTGCAGCTGAGCTCAAGGAGATCTTGGCGGCGCTGACTGCTCAGGTTGCAGACTTCTCGTAGTTCTTACTGAGGGGCGCGTCCCGACGCTTTGCTCGCTACTGCGGACAGTCCTGCGCAAGACGGACAGCACATTAAGTGCTGTCCTTTGCGTGCGGAACTTGTATCGAGCAAAGCGTCGGGCCGCTCCTAGTGCGGTTACATGGCTGCTTGCAACTGGTAGGTTAGGGCCACCTGGTTGTGGCCTTGATCTTGCTGCAAGCGGATAAAGTCTGATATTGTCAACGCGAGGGGCTCATTCTTTTTGGTGGGCCTCTTTTTCTGTTATTGGGGGACTTTGGGTTATGGCTAAGCGTTCTGGGTCGTATGTCGTTCCTTTCTCGTTTGAGTTGCTTTCGTTTGGTGAGGCTGTTGGGCTGGCTGCCGATACGGGGCGGATTTCTGGGGATGCTGGTCCTCTGCTCGAGACGGTTGTCGATATGCTCGATGAGTTGGGGCGTCCGGACGAGTATTTCGATTGCATTCAGGTTGCCGGTACCAATGGCAAGACTTCGACTACGCGTTTTTCGGCTGCTATTCTTCGCGGCGAGGGGCTCAAGACCGCGCTGTATACGTCGCCTCAGCTGGTGCGCTATCCCGAGCGCATGGAGGTTGACGGGCGCGTTGTGAGCGATGAGGCGTTTGCCCGTGGCGTTTCGGCCGCTGTTGAGGCGGGGCATCGAGTGAATGCCCGTCGTGTGGCGGCGGGGGAGCGCGCCTATACCATCACGCCGTTTGACCTGCTGACGGCTGCTGCACTGGTGGTGTTTGCCGAGGCTTGCGTGGACGTGGCCGTGCTTGAGGTCGGCATGGGCGGACGCTGGGATGCTACGAGTGCGACCGATCCTGTCGCCGTGGCCATTACAGGCATTGGGCTCGACCATACGAAGGTCCTCGGCGACACGCTCGAGGCCATTGCGGGGGAGAAGGCTGCTGTTATTAAGCCTGGGCGTTTGGTTGTTTTGGGCGAGGGCACGCATGAGGCAAGCGTTCAATGCGTGATGGATGCCCGTTGCCGTGAGTGCGGCGTTGTGCCGCTCGTGGTGAGCCATACAACGACCAAACTTCCGGCACACGTGGGCGATACGGTGGAGTTTAGCTGCACCACGCCGCGCGCGATCTATACGTCGAGTATGGTCAAGCCGGCGTATCAGCCGCAGAATGCCGCGTGCGCGATTATGCTGTGCGAGGGCTATCTGGGCCGCGAGCTCGACCACGATGCGCTCGACGCTTCGCTTATGGGCTGCCCCACGCCGGGTCGCTTTGATGTGCTGGGAACCGATCCGCTCAAGCTGATCGACGCCTGCCATAACCCCCAGAGCTGCGAGAACTTTGTGAGCGCGCTGGATGAGATCGATCCGTGCGTAGAGAATCGCCCCACGCTGCTGTGCGCTGCGCTGGCCGACAAGGACGTGGCGGGCATCGTCGACGTACTTGTTCCGGCCTTCCCTCGCGTGATCGTGACGCAGACCGATTCCGACCGCGCCCTGCCGGCAGAGGAACTCGCCGCCCTGGTGGACGCCGATAAGCTCGCAGGCGTGTACCCCAGCGTATCTGAGGCCCTCGCGGCCCTCGATGTCGCGCGTGAGCCCTTCGTAGCAGCCGGCACCATCACCCTGGCCGGCGAAGTAGCCGGTCTGCTCCGCTAACCCATCCCCTCATCAGTTGCGGTGAAATACGGACTGTTTTACAAGCCAGAGGCCTCAAACAGTCCGTATATCACCGCAACTCAAATTAGCTGCCCTGGGGTGCCCGTTTACGAAGCCATTTATGCCGCTTAACCTGTAGCATATTGCAAACCTCCATCGGCGAAGGATACGCTCAACTTAACTTGCCAATCGGACCAGTGCTGTTTGGTCCGTTGAGCGTGTCGGGAGGAAACATGAACAGAAGGCATGTCAACGCGGCCATTACCGCGGGTTTGGCTCTGACGATGACGGTCGGCTCGGTGCCGCCGCAGGCGTTCGCCGAGATGATGCAGGGTGATACTACCCAAGTCGTTGCCGAGCAAAGCGATGCGACGGGTGCGGCTGCCACGTCTGCGGACACCGGTCAGGCAACCTCGCAAGACCAGAGTGAAGACAAGATCGCCTCTTTTGCCAGCCTGAACGAGCTACATGTTGCCGAGGGATCCGACGTCACGCTGCCCCAGACTGTAACGGCAACCTACGAGAGCGGTACCACCAAGCAGGAAAACGTCACCTGGAAGTTGAACGGCGCTGATGCTCCGGCAACTCTGGTACAGCTGCCTGCCGGCTCGTATGAGTTTGAGGGTACCGTCGACGGTACCACGCAGACGGTCAAGCAGCGCGTGGTTGTCGAAGCTGTTACGGCGGACCCGGCAGTGGTAGATCCGGCGGCAGTAAACGCCCCCGATGCCACAAAGACGAGCAACGAAAGCGGCGTTACCGTTGAGTCGATCGACGCCAACCCGATTGTGGAAAAATACGTCGGCGCGGATTACTACGGCCAAACATCGTACGTTAAGGTAAAGCTTTCGGATGGCACCGAGACCTCGGCTTATGTTAATTGGGACGAAAAGTCGCAGGCGGCATTTGATACGGTGACAGAAGAATCCGAAGTTCCCATCACCGGCCAGATTGACGGTGTCAGCGTGAACGGCAATTGGATTACGCTCGCGGAGCCGTACAAAGTGAGTGGTGTGCTCAAGGTGTACGTTCCCCGTTCAACCAGTAATGGCTCATGAGTATGGACTGCAGCTGGTATTGCTCCCGCGCTTCCGTCCAGCATTTCGGTCAATTATTCAAATGGTCAATCTTATACATGCCCTGTTGAGTGGAATGAGATCTCGGCTGATCAGTACCAAAAGGAAGGAACCTTTGTTGTCGAGGGACATTTGAAGAGCTATCCCTCTATGCTCGCACAGTGCACGGTCGCAGTCCGCTCTGTTAAGAGCGTCCAGACCGAGTTGACGTGTACGACCCTAACTGGTGAGGTCCCGTCTCTGCCGTATTCTGCTTCGGTTGTCTTTGATAGCGGGGCCACCGAGCAGATCCCGGTGTCTTGGGATTCTTTCGACGCGTCGCTTTACTCTAAGGTGGGCTCGTTTACGGTTAAAGGTAAACTAAACGGTTTTGATTACCGTGAGGTTACCTGCACCGTTACCGTCAAAGATCCTAAGGACGTACTCGATCTTAATTCTCTGAGGTTCGAGCGCGTGGTCGGCGACATTTCTCCTCTTAGCACGTATGTCTATTTCCCGTTTACGCAGTCAAATAACACTACATACACCCAAGGTTATCAGGTTAACTGGGACAACGCCGACGTGTCTCAATTCCAAAAGGCAGGCACCTATACGGTCACGGGCACGCTTGTGACATATAACGAATCTTCAGCCGCTAATGGCCTAAAGGTAACTGCTCAGGTCGAGGTCAAAGAAGTTGCCTCTATCGACGCTCTTGCTCCCGTTAACACGCCCGTCGGCGTACGTCCTACAACGGGCGGCGGTCTTCCCTACAGCGTTGAGGTTGCATTCACCGACGGTACAAAGAAGCAGTGCAACATTGCGTGGGACCCTATTTTGGACACGCAGGTGGCAAGCGAGGGGTCGTTTAAGCTTTCCGGTTCGCTGTCGTATTGGACCAATACCTCATCTTCATCGTCTACTCAGGTGGAGCTGGGTGACAGCAACCGAGTCACGGCGACCATCTCCGTCCGCGCCCTGCAGATGCCTTCCTCGACATCGACAAGCACGCTTATCGGTTGCCAGCCCAATATGCCGGGTTCAATCGAGGCCACGATGTGGAATGGCTCGCGAGGCAATTTCCCCGTTCAGTGGTCGACGATTAGTCAGGAAGCCCTAAAGAACCTTGGCCAGATTACGGTTAGCGGATACTTTACCGGCTCTAACATTCCGGCTACGGCGACGGTCAACGTCTGCGATCTCGAGGACAGCAACATCGGCAAGATTGCTTATGTTCCCGGCGCCGGACTTCTGGCTCCGCGCTACACATCCACGCTGTATTTGTCGGATGGCAGCTCGTTCTATCCCCAGTATTCGTCGGGGCAGCCTTATAGCTGGGATGAGTTTCCTCAAGAACTGCTGGACGGCAAGCCTGGCGAGTACGAAATTACCGGTACTATCACTGGCTCGTTGGCAAAGATCCATGCGACAGCGGCGTGCGGCGAGGTCAAGGGCGTTAACAACTATAGCGATAACGGTGTGACGCTTGGACAGTCGTACGAGGACTGGCGCGTTATCTATCCCGGCGAGGAAGTCAATCTGGACTACTTCTACGTGTCCGGCGTATTGCAGGATGGAACGACTTTTGACAGTCTTGGCGTCAACTGGGATACCTACGATAGGTGCCCCCAGAAGGACTGCACGATTACCGGAACGGTCGTCGGAACGAATATCCCCGTGAAAGTGCACGTCATCGTGACTAAAAACTGGGAGGCTCAGCCACAAACCATTACAGTGCTCAAGGGCAGCGACGGTACCGCTATGCTTCCCAGCTATGTCGATCTTGTCAGTTCTGATGCGGCAGAACATCCGGACTATTCGCATAAATACGCCGAGGTCAAGTGGAACACGAAGGGCTTCGATTGGACCCAGGGCGGCGTGGTACGCGGCACTGCAACAATTAGCTTTAATGCAGGGTACGGCATGCAGACTGTCGACCTTCCGATTACTGCCACCGTTAAGATCGCGAGTAAGGCAACCTCGGTTCAGGGCGGAACCATATGGACCGTCCCCGGCACCAAGCCGATGCTGCCGGAATACCTTGAGGTTCGATACGACAACGATGTGTCTTCTGAGTCCCAGCGCGAAAAGGTCACATGGGACCGTGTCGCCGAAGACGCGTATGCCAAGGACGGTTCGTTTAAGGTGAAGGGCAAGCTCCAAGGTGGTGCCGAGGCGACAATCACTGTTGACGTCTGTTCCGTCACCTCCGTTAGCGTTCCTGAGCGCATTAATACGGCCAGCGGTGTTTTCCCCGAGCTGCCGTGGAATGTCTCGGTTGCCACGAGTGACGGCAAAACTCATAATGCCCAGGTTCAATGGGATTACGTTCGTCCCTCGGTTTATACCGGAGAGCCGGGTCAGGTCACGACAGTGTCTGGCACGCTGTTCGCAAGCGGCCTCGACGGATACGGTGACGGCACCAACACCGGTCTCACTGTTCAGACCAAGATCGTTATCCAAGGCGTTGAGAAGGCAATCGATAACGGCGAGACCGCAGTGACCACCAAGGCCGGTACCGCTCCGACCATGCCGTCCAAGATGGCGGTCGAGATGAGCGACGGCTCCGTTTCGACGGCGGCTATTGATTGGGACCCGATTTCGCCCGAGAAGTACGAGCAGCCTGGCACGTTCTATGCGACGGGCCACGTGGTCGGCTTTGACGCCGCTGCTGTTATGGCGCTGCTTGACGATGACGGCCAAAAGGTCGGCGTTGATGAGAACGGCAACGTTACTGCTAAGGTGACGGTTGCCGACAAGAAGGCGAAGAAGGTGGCGCTGCAGCCCGAGGCCGTTGTGGTCAACACCACGGTCGGATCGATGCTGGAGCTGCCCGATGCCGTGTCCGTATATTACTCGGATGGCTCAGCGCGGGATACTCGGGGCAGTTTAGGCGGCATCGAGATCGAAAAGTGGACCGACACCGACGGCATCGACCTCTCCAAGCCGCTCGCCAAGAAGGGTACGTACAAACTCGTCGGTAAGCTCAAGGATGTCGACAACGTCAACGCCATCGTGTACGTCAACGTCTCCGAGGCGCCGCGAACCATCACCAAGCTCGAGGCCAAGTCGTTTAGCGTTGCCAAGGGCACGTCCAAGCAGGATCTGTACGCGCAGATGCCCAAGCAGGTCGTGGCGACTTACTCCGATGGCTCGACCGATCTGCTCGACATTGACGTGTGGGATCTTTCTAACGTCACGGACGAGCTGCTCAGAGGAACCGGCACCGTGGAGATCACGGGTACGGTTAAGCTCAACGGCGCCAAGGTGACCTGCAATGTGACCGTGGTGGATCAGAAGGCCCAGACGCCCGACCACGTCGAGCCGATCGATGTTGTTGAGATTGCGGACAATGCCAAGGTCAGCGACCTTATGGATAAACTGCCGTCCAAGGTGACGGTGGTCATGAAGGACGGCAAGACCAAGAAAGAGACGTCCGTTAAGTGGTCTCAGGTCGACAGCCTGGGCCGTGCCGGCACCGAGTTTGAGGTCACGGGTCTAACGGACAACGGTATGACCGTAAAGGTGAAGGTCAAGGTAACCGCGCATATTGTCGACATCGATGTCGCTGAAGACATTGTGGTCGTGCGCGGCACCAAGGCGGACGACGTTTTGGCCAAGCTGCCCGCCACGGTCACGGCGATTTACTCGGATGATACTGAGTCCGATGTCGACGTGAAGTGGGACATCAAGGGTCTCTCCGACAAGGACTTTGCCAAGGAAGGTAAAGTTACGGTTAAGGGCACGGTTGCCGGCACGGATCAGAAGGCGGAGTGCACCATCAAGGTCGTCAAACCGCTTCGTGAGATTCCTGATCACCTGGCTGGTACGGTTGACGCTGTGACGCTCGACGACGGGGCGAAGCCCGAGGCTGTTGTGGCCGCCCTGCCCAAGACCGTGAAGGTCGCCATGAAAGACGGATCCGAGGTCGATTCGAAGATCGACTGGACTGCTCCCAAGGACGCCGTCACCATTAAGAATGACGGTACAAGCTTTGTCGTTACGGGCAAAACCTCAGTTGGCGGCTTTGAGGTAAAGGCTACGGTCAACCTGGTGCCGGTCGTTGAGAGCGTCGTCGACGTTAAGCTTTCGGTTGCCCGCAATACGGCTGCTGCTGACATTGCGCTGCCGGCTCAGGTGACTCTCAACATGTCCGATGGCTCGACGAAGACCGTGAACGTCACGTGGGATAAGACCCCGCTCACGGCAGATGCCTTGGGCAAGCTGGGTGACATTGCACTTGAAGGCGCGGTCGAGGGCTCTTCGGTCAAGGCCAAGTGCACGGTCACGGTCGTGAAGAGTGATGCCGAGATTCCGGCGTCCGTTGAGCCTCTCGCGGGAGTTGACGTTCCCGAGGGCTCGTCGGCCGATGCCGTGCGAGATGCGCTCAAGGGCGTGAAGGCAACCGTTCGCATGAAGGACGGCAAGACGACGGCGGAGTCTGAGATTACGTGGACCGAGGTTCCTGCCGCGGCCGACGCGTACGGCAACAGCGTCGTCGCCAGGGCGTGACGGTGAACGGCAACCTGCCGGTCGAAGTCGTCGTCACCTCCACGACGACGATCAATAAGGTAGCCGAGGTACCGCAGATCACGGTTGAGCGCGATGCCAAGGCCGATACCGTGACGGGGCAGCTGCCCAAGAAGGTCACCGTGACCTATTCCGATGGTCACACAGACGAGGCCGCGGTCACGTGGAATACGGATGGCCTGGACAAACATCTTGCCGCCGTTGGCGAGTACACGATCGAGGGCTCCGTTGAGGGCACGACGCTCAAAGCGACCTGCAAGCTGGTCGTTGAGACGCCGGCAAGCGAGATTCCCGTGAGGCCTGCGACGTTCGCTCCCGTTGAGGTGTTCGAGGCAAGCTCTGCCGCCGATGTGCTGAAGGCGCTGCCCAAGAAAGTCTCCGTGATGATGAAGGACGACAGCCAGGAGGACTACGACGTCGATTGGGAGAATGTTCCCGCACTGGATTGGGGTGCCGATGATGTGACCGTGGGCGGTAAGGTTCGCGGTACGGAGCTTACAGTCAGCTGCATGGTACGCGTTAAGCCGCGCCCGGCGGCCAAGGGCCTCGTTATCGTTGGCCAAAACGGTAAGGCCACGACTGCCGAAACCGTGCTCAAGGTAGAGCGCGGCAAGGCAATTGACCTTGCTGCCGCGGCGAGCAATGCGGCTGATGGCGCGCTGCTGCGTGGTAACGTGACGTGGACCTCGTCCGACCCGACGACCGCTACGGTCGAGAACGGTAAGGTCAAGGCCCTCAAGAACGGAACCGTCGTCATTACCGCGACGATGCCCGTTGACGGCGACGCCGCGGTGATTGCGACGCTTGCCGAGGATGGCACTGTGGAGACGCCGGCGCCTCAACAGCTCACTGCTTCGGTGACCGTTGAAGTCGTTGAGCCTGTTGTTGTACAGGAACCGACAGGCGGCAAGGATAACGGTGCCAAGCCCGATGCCAAGGATTCTTCGGGCAAGAAGGATGGCAAGAAGGCCGCTAAGGGAAGCCTGGCCGAGACGGGCGACAATACTGCCGTGACCGTCGCGGCGCTTGGCGGAACCGGCCTGCTGGCTCTTATCGCCGCAGCGATCGAAAAGCTGCGTCATCGCGCGGAGTAGCGTCGAGAGCGTAGCGCTTTAGGTCACAAGAAGGCCTCCCGGTTCTCGTTGGGGAATCGGGAGGCCTTTCGTTTGACTGTAGGGCAGCTAATTTGGGACGGGCTTTGTCTTGAGCGGACTGCTCGCCACGAAATGGGCCTATCTACTACGTTTGACCGGTTACCCTCGACCACACGGGAAATCATAAAATTAAAACCGCAGGTAGATGGCTTGCTGGTTTTTAAAAAAGACCCGCATGGTCGACCCATGCGAGTTAAACGTAGTAGATGGCTCGTTTTCGTGGCACTGCGTTAACGGGATGTGCCAAAGGGACTGTCCCTTTGGCACATTGGCTAGTCTAGGCGGACCGGATCGTGGGGGTAGGCGTTGAGAATCTCGACGCCGTTCTCGGTCACCAGGGCTAGGTCTTCGATGCGGACGCCGGTGCGGCCGGGGAGGTAGATGCCCGGTTCGATCGAGAACGTCATGCCTGGCTCAACGACCTGCTCATTGACCAGCGAGACGTCGCCCGGCTCGTGGTCCTGCAGACCAATCGAGTGGCCCAGACGATGCGTAAAGTACTTGCCGTAGCCTGCGTTCTCGATCACGTCGCGCGCGACGCGGTCCAGGTCGCACATGCGCACGCCCGGGGCGATGAGCGCCTCGGCGGCCTCGTTGGCGCGGCGCACGATGTCGTAGATATGTGCCGTCTCCTCGTCCGTCTCGCCCCAAAAGAACGTGCGTGTCATGTCCGAGCAGTAGTTGCGGCGACGTCCGCCAATGTCGAACAGCACCACGTCGCCTCGCTTGAGTACGGTGTCGTCGGGCTCGTGATGCGGGTCTCCAGCGTTGGCGCCAAAGCTCACGATGGGCGGAAAGCTAAAGCCCTCGCAGCCGTGCTTGCGATACAGACTGAGCATCTGGTCGGCAATTTCGCGCTCCGTCACGCCCTCGTGGACGAGCTTGATAACATCGGCCATCACAGCGTCGTTAGCGGCCGAGGACGCGCGCATGAGCTTCTGCTCGGTGGCATCCTTGTAGGTGCGTGCGTCGGTGACGGCAAAGTCGCCCAGGAAAAACTCGCTGGCGGCATGGCGCTCCATGAGGGGCATCAAAAAGCCGGAACGCATGACGGTGTCGATACCAAGCGGCTTGTCTGGGTCGATCTCGCGCGCGATGGCATCGGCCACGACATCGGTATCGGTGTGGTAGGCAACGCGGGCATTGTCGTACTCGGGCAGCTGATGCAGGGCGTTGACCAAGATTACGGGCTCGTCATCGCGCGCGAGCAGCACACCGCAAAAACGCTCGAACATATCGGCATAAAAACCGGTCAGGTAATAAATCGACCACGGGTCGTTTACGAGCAGCTGTGCGCCGGGGTGCTGAGCCTCGAGCGCATCGAGCACGCGCGCCACACGCTGGTCATCGACATGTGCCATGAAACATCCTTTCGCTAGGGTAGTTAATTTGGGACGGGGCTATTTTAGCTGCCCCAATATGCCAGCTGATACTTCTTCTGGCCTCGAATAATTCGTCGACAGTCAAGGGTAGCTAAAATAGCCCCGTCCCAAATTAACTACCCCTGGTCTGCTTTCAAAACTATGCCGGATTACGGGGCTGGATTGCTCTTGGCTGACCATGACCAAAATGGAAAAAATAAAACCGCAGGTAGATGGCTTGGCGAAAATCGAAAATGGTCGGTGTGGTTGGTGGTTATCGATTTGGCCCCGTAAACCGGGGTAGTTTTGAAATAGCACTAACCGAGTAGCAGCAAAATGCACGATTCTCAAAGAAAGTTGCGGTGGAATAGTTCCTGGATGCTGGGGTTTTGGCGGAAATCAGGAACTATTTCACCGCAATTGAGGAGGGCGGGGTGGATGGCGGGGTAGCTAAAAGAGGCCCGTCCCAAATTGGCTGCTTAGGCGGGGTCGATGTCCATGCTGGCGATGAGGTCGATGTTGGTGTCGAGAAGGTCTTTCAGCACGACGTCGCCCATGTGGATGGGGGCGTTGACGACTTGGCCGCGGATGAGGGCCATTGCCTGGGCGTGGAGCGCCAGCGGGATGGCCTCGGCCGTGCGGACGGGGAGCAGTGCCTCGTCGCCGCCGGAGACGGCCACGGTCGTAGCGAGCACGCGCACGGGGCAGGTGAGCTCCTGGCGGGCGAACTTATCGCCGCGCGGGCAGCTGTTGCCGGTCACGGAGCGCACCGCTGCCACGGAACCGTTGACATCGCGTTCCACCTCAACGGTCAGGAGGCATTCGGATGGGCAGGTCGTGCAGTTGAACTGCAGCGTTTTGGTTACATTTGTGCTCATGAGCTATGCCTCCTCAACGGGGTCGACGGACAGGACAATCTCGCTGGCGCCCAAGTCGAGCGCGCGCTGAATCACCTTTGCCGGTAGCGGGAAGCTTTCCATGACGCTCGGCTTAAACGCGCGGACCTTGCCCGCAAACAGCTCTTCGTCGCCTGCGAGGATGCGCACGCGGGCGGCATCGACTGGCCGGCGCATGCGGAAGTTGAGCTTGGTGAGCCCGACGGTTGTGATGCGCCCCGGAAGCGCGTAGCCGGCAATGCCGGCGGGAGAGACCGTGAGCTCGCAGCTCGCGCTCGCGGCGTTCGCCCCGGCACCCGCTGCGCTACCCAACGCCCACTCCGCCGCTGCCGCACCGGCACGCTCGGACTCGGTCGTCACGTTGTCGGCCAGGTCGTGTACGTGTAGCACGTTGCCGCAGGCAAAGATGCCCGGCACGCTTGTCTGCAGGCTCTGGTCCACCACGGCGCCGCGTGTGTGCGGGTCAAGCTCAACGCCCGCGGCAACCGAAAGCTCGTTCTCGGGAATCAGGCCCACCGAGAGCAGCAGTGTGTCGCATGAAACGATGCGCTCGGTTCCCGGTATGGGCGCAAGATGCTCGTCGACCTGGCTTACTTCGACGGCCTCCACGCGATCGTGTCCGATCACGCGCGTCACGGTTGTGGACAGGTGCAGCGGAATGCCAAAGTCGTCCAGGCAGTTCTTGACATTGCGGCGCAGGCCGTTGGCGTACGGCATGAGCTCGTACACGCCCTCGACGGAAATCCCCTCGAGCGTGCACCGGCGCGCCATGATAAGCCCGATGTCACCCGAGCCCAAAATGACGGCGCGCGAGCCGGGCTTGAGATTTTCGATATTGATGTATCGCTGCGCCAGGCCCGCCGTAAACACGCCGGCGGGTCGGCTGCCGGGGATCTTGATCTCGCTGCGTGTGCGCTCACGGCAACCCATGGCAAGGACGATTGCGTGCCCGGTGAGCTGCAGCATGCCGGCAGGGCTCATGAGCGTGACGGTGTGGACCGCAGTGTCAACCGCAGACTCGCCTGAATCAATCCCAACCACCATGCTGTTCAGGAACAGCGTAATGTCGGTTGCGTGCACCTGGTCGATAAAGCGCTGCGCGTACTCGGGACCGGTGAGCTCCTGTTTAAAGTGCGACAAGCCAAAGCCGGGGTGGATGCACTGGCGGAGGATGCCGCCCAGGTGCTGCTCGCGCTCCACGATGGCCACGCGTGCCTCTGCCTTATGCGCGGCCAGCGCGGCCGCCATGCCGGCAGGTCCGCCACCGATGACGACCACGTCGAAGGCCTGCGTAGGTACCGCCTCAACGGCATCGCTATCAATCGCGCTCGATTTGAATTCCGCCATCCTAGAGTACCCCCTTCAAAGATCCCTCAACGAGCCACGAGCCAGTGTCCTCCAGCAGTACTTCGTTGGGGTCGCACCCCAGCTCGCGGGCAAGAATCGCCACCACACGGCTCTGGCAAAAGCCGCTCTGACACCGACCCATGCCGGCACGGCAGCGTCGCTTGACGCCCTCGAGCGAAACCGCGCCCGGGCGGCGTCTGATCACGGCCACACTCTCGGCCTCGGGCACCGTCTCGCAACGGCAGACGATCTGCCCCCACGCGGGATCGGACTCGATCAGCTCCTCCTTGCGCGCCAGCGGTGCACGGTCAAAGTCGTCCGGCGCGCGGCGAATTGGGTTCCAGTCCGCCCGCTCGTGCAGCTCCACGCCCGCCTCACGCATCACAAGCTCCATGCGCTCGGCAATGGCCGGCGCGCTTGCGACGCCCGGCGACTGAATGCCCGCCGCCTGGAACAGCCCCGGCACCACGGCCGACTGTCCAATAAAGAAGTCGTTCGTTCCCTGAATGACCGGACGCCCGCCGGCAAATGCGCGCACCACGCGGCGCGTATCCAGATCGGGCACCAGCTTGCGCGCACCGGTCAGCAGCGCGTTCACATCGCTCGCATAGGTCTGCGTGTCGCCCGGCTCGCGTACAGCGGCAGTTGCGGTGATCACGGTGTTGCCGTGCACGGTGCCCGTCACGATAACGCCCTTCGACACCGGCGTCGGCACGGGGTAGAGCGGCATGAGCGTGCGCGGCTCCTTGTCCAGCACCACGATGTTGCCCTGACGCCAGACCAGCTGGAACTCCTCGGCGCCCGCCATATGCGAGATGACGGCGGCGCCGTTGCCCGCGGCGTTGATCAGGTAGCGGCAGCGCACGTTGCCAGCGGGGGTCGCCAGCGTAAAGCGCGCGTCGTCGCCCGAGCCCGCGACTTCAATCGCCTCCACCGGGGCGGAGCGCATAAATGTCACCCCGTTGGCCACGGCGTTCTCCAGCGCGGCGATGGCCACTTCAAATGGGTCAACGTAACCGGTCGAAGGGCACCACAGCGCGCACGTTGCCTGGGCACTCGCGCGCGGCTCCAGCTCGTGGATGCGCTTGGGGCCGACAATCGACAGCTCGGGCACGCCGTTGGCCAGGCCATTCTGGCGCAGCTTCTCCAGGTGCGCGCGGTCCTCGTCGTTGAAACCCAGCACCATCGACCCGGTGCGGCGGAATAAAAATCCTAGCTCCTGCGCCCACGTACCGTACAACTCGCAGCCACGGGCGTTGACCTGTGCCTTTACGGTGCCCGGCGCCGGATCGTAGCCAGCGTGCACCAGGCCGCCGTTGGCCTTCGACGCGCCCAGCGCGATGTCGTTGGTCGCCTCGACCACGCAAATGGAAAGGTCAAATCGCGCGAGCTGCCGCGCGATGGCGCACCCGGTAATGCCCGCGCCCACAATCGCGATATCAAACGTTTCTGTCACAGTGCCTCCCAGACGAGTTGACAGGCCGTCAATAAGACTATCCTACGGTCCGCACACCCCCAGTGCGGCGGCAATGCGGCGAACAGCCCCGCAACACCCGCCAACGGCAGGCGGGGGGGGACCCGGTAATGTCGACAACCTCGTCTGCCGACAACTACGGCAACCGTTCGTCTCGATCTGTAACAGTTAGACGAGGATTTGGGTTCCAGATGTTACAGATTGAGACGTTAGTCTGGCGGGTCCTCCGTTTGTCTCGATCCATAACATCTAGACCCGGATTCCGTTCCTACCTGTTGCAGATTGAGATGTTTGTGTCCGCGCCGGCCCCGTACCCAGCCGTAGTCCCATATAAACAAACCCCGTGGTAAACTTGACCGGACTGTTAATATTCCGAAAGGTACCCGTAATGTCCAAGTACATCTCCGAGCTCATGTCGCCGCAGCTTATGGGCGTCGTCTATGCCTTCGTTGGCTTTATCATCGCCCTGTATGTGCTGTCGGTCGTCTATGTGTTCATCGATGCTCGCCGCCGCGGCGCCAGCGCCTACGTGGCATGGGGCATCATCGCCCTCATCCCGTTTGTGGGCCTCATTGCCTACCTGGTCCTGCGTCCGCACTCCTACGCGTCCGACCGCGAGGAGCAGGAGCTGGACATGGCCCTGCGCGAGCGCCAGCTTGCCCAGTACGGCACCTGCCCGCAGTGCGGCGCGCCCATCGAGAAGGACTTCGTCGTCTGCCCGGTGTGTGATACCCAGGTTCGCAACGTCTGCCCCAGCTGCCATCGCCCGCTCGATGCGCACTGGAAGGTCTGCCCCTACTGCCGAACTCGCATCCAGTAACGCATCCATCGCCGGGCCGGCCGCAAGTCCCGGGCATGCCGCAAGCCACGCGCGCCCCACACCCCGCCCCCACACGATGAAGCATGCGTAGAAAATCGCCCGCCGTGCCATTAAGGTGCGGCGGGCGCTTGTATACCAAGGCAACCTGCCTATAATGATGCAAGTCAAAAACGCCGAGCGCATCGCACGCACTTGCATCAGGCATCCGAGAGGAGAAAACATACCCATGAAGGCACTCTACAATGACGGTTCGGTGGCCGAGCTCCCGCAGGACGAGGTCACGCACGTCATCCGCCACTCTGCTGCGCACATCATGGCGCAGGCCATCAAGCGCCTGTACCCCCAGGCCGACTTTGCCTACGGACCCGCGACCGACAACGGCTTCTACTACGACGTCGACCTGCCCGAGGGCGTCAAGATCAGCGAGGACGACTTCCCCGCGATCGAGGCCGAGATGAAAAAGATCGTCAAGGAGAACCTCAAGTTTTTCGTGTACGAGAAGCCCCGCGCCGAGGCCATCGCCCTTATGGAGGAGCGCGGCGAGAAGTACAAGGTCGAGCACATCGGCGACCTGGACGATGATGCCCGCATCACCTTCTACCAGCAGGGCGACTACATCGACATGTGCGTCGGCCCCCACATCTGCTACACCAAGGCGCTGAAGGCCTTTAAGCTCACCGGCGTCTCGGGCGCTTACTGGAAGGGCGACAAGGACAACAAGATGCTCACCCGCATCAACGGCGTCGCCTTTGCCACCAAGGAAGAGCTCGACGAGCACATGCACATGCTGGAGGAGGCCAAGAAGCGCGACCACCGCAAGATCGGCCGCGAGATGGATCTCTTTATGATGCGTGACGAGGCCCCCGGCTTCCCGTTCTTCCTGCCCAACGGCATGATCCTTAAGAATACGCTGCTGGACTACTGGCGCGAGATCCACCACAAGGCCGGCTACGTGGAGATCTCCACGCCGCTCATCATGAACAAGCAGCTCTGGAAGACCTCCGGCC
>OGOY01001253.1_pt1 | contig 27618 bp, 21 predicted proteins | sample 1552811 | NCBI WGS metagenome assembly OGOY01 (sample SAMEA2580132, study PRJEB22360) | human gut metagenome | biome: human gut; feature: human-associated habitat; material: faeces | place: Denmark | collected 2008/2010 | reverse complement strand
CGTGGTCCACACCGACCGCGGCTGCCACTACAGGTGGCCGGGCTGGGCGGCGATATGCGAGCGCCACGGCCTGGTGCGCAGCATGTCGAGGAAGGGCCGCAGCCCCGACAACGCCGCGGCCGAGGGCTTCTTCGGCCGGCTCAAGCAGGAGTTCTACCACGGCAGGGACTGGTCCGGGGTGGGCTTCGAGGAGTTCCGGCGGCTCCTGGCGGGCTACCTCGCCTACTACAACTCGGGCAGGATCAAGCGGAGCCTGGGGTGGAGGAGCCCGGAGCAGTACCGCAGGGACCTGGGGTACTCTCTCCGTAGTGTCTAAGAAATTGTCCGCACCCCCGATTGATAGCAAAATCAATGTCGCCCTGGTCGAACTGGTCGTCCCCAGGCCCGTCAAGTTCATCAGAGAAGAAGTCAAGAGACGCACCTCCGTGACGGCTCTGGGGCAGAACGCCTGAGTAGTGAACTTCGGAAGCATCGGCACACCAGCCGGTGCTGTGGCGGGACCAGTCAGCGCAGTCGCTGGCGCCGGCACAGCCTCCCATGGCCCCCATGAGACCAAAGTCCGTGACGTAGCGACGGTAGGTCACCAGGGAGCGCTCCACCTCGAGCAGGAGCTCAACGAGCTTCTCGTGAGGGACCTTGGACGAGCAGGAAAATCGCGGAACTTTGGGGAGGGAAGGCGTCTCGGCCGAACGACCGACAACGCTCCGAGCGTCGGCGGCCCTCACGCGCCTGAGCTCCTCCAAGATGGCATCGCAGGCCTGGCCGAAGCGCTCGGTTTCCGCGTGCCTGTCATCTCTCTCGGAAATTGCTCGCGACAGCGTGCCCTCATCGTCGTCCACAGACGAGACGAACATTTGGCTCAGCCTCTGGAAGTGCTCGTCCGAGACAAGTTCTTCCGGCCTTGACTCGCCCAGAGATTCATCATCGGGAATATCGGGGGCCTGGACGCCGCCGGCGGATTCCGAGGCTTCCCCAACGGGAACTGACGACAGCCGCAAGACGAAACCCTCGGCCAGCTCGCACTCCCGCGCATAGGCTCGCCCCATGGCGTCAGGATTGTTTTTGCCTACGCTTGACCGCAGGTAGGCCACGGTTTGTTCGACCCTCCTGAGCAGCAGCTCGCTCGAATCGACGTCAAGAAGGGCCCGTAGCGCTCGTCCACCTTCGCGGGCCCCACGAGCCCGAGCTCACGCCATGCCCTTGCGAGCGAGACTTTGCAGCACGTATCAACAAGATCATCCAGGTGTTGTCTCAACGGTGATGCAACGCCGTCCACGTCGATGCTGACGCACAGCCTCAACGCCTCCAGGAAGAGCATCTGGACGTCCGCGGGACTCGGCTGCCAGTCCTCCAAGTCACCCAAGGGGGACTTGGCCTGCGCCATCTTGCTTGTAAGGTCGCTAACGACCTGTGCAACGTCAACGCTCACGGCGGCCTCCTACAGGTCGAGGGCCTTTCTTGCCGCGGCGAGGGCGTCACCATCGGGATAGAAGTCGGCGCTCATACCGCCGACAAGGTCCTGCGGAATGTTCTGTAGATCCCTCAGGCAGCCAAAGGGAAGAAGAATCCTTTTTGCACCAGCGTTCTTGGCAACCCTCATGATGTCCTCGAGGTTGCGGATGTCGTCCATGGTGCCGGAGAGACGCAGAATGCCAGGAATGGCCATCGAGGGCGCAACGGGCCTGTTGGTGGCCACAGAGCAGAGACCCACAAACTCGGCAAGGGAGACCTCGTCCGAAGGGCCCTTGCCCTGTAGGTCATTGTAGAAGAGCAGCAGATCAGCCTGGTCTGCAGACACGCCTGGACCAAGGCGACGGGCGTTCTCGCGGAAGAACTCGAAGGCCGCGTTCATGGCATCGCGAACAGGACCGAAGTGACTCACGCCCTCCATCTTGAACTTCGCATCACCGCGCACGCCCCTGTTCTCCAGCTTGTACACCGCAACATCGCCGGAAAGGGAACGCCCGACGCCGAAGACATGGCCGGGCATGAGCGGTCCCTCTGGGATGAGCGTCTCGTCGGGCTGCTCTGGCACATGAATGACCTGAACAGACTTTGGATTGTCCGCATCGATGTAGCCAAGGTTTACGTCCTTGAACTCTATGCCGGCCATGATCTTGAGCTGCTCCTTCACACGGCGGCGGCCTTCGATGGCATACTCAAGGACCCACCGGACGTCCTCCTTGCCCATGCGCTCATCAGGGAAGATGAGCTTGGCCAGGCCAGAAAACGTCTTTCGGACGGCAATCTCGTCTCGTTTGTTAAAGTCGCTGTTAAGGCGGAAGAAGTGATCGAGGATGTGCGTGAAGTCGCGCTTGCGCATCTCCCTGCAGAACTCGGATAGGCAGTCCGTAATGAGTCCGTAGTGGTCCGTCAGGATGCTCTGGCGCATCTTGGGAACCTCCCAGCCGGGCAGGTAGTAGTGAATGCGGTCGAAGAAGGCCGAGTCATTGTTGAACTCAGGCGGAAACGGGTCAAAGAGGTGCGTGGTCTTGAGCACGTTCTGCACCGTATCGTTGATGTTGCCCTCAAAGACCATGGAGGCATCGGCGTTGAGGGCATCGCGACCACGGGCGTAGCTGCCGCTGGCCATGAAGTCCTTCATGATCTGCACGGCATTCTGGTCCTTGAAGCGCATGCCTGCGACCTCGTCGAAGGTAACGCAGTCCCATAGGCCCACGAGGCCGATGCGGTCATCTCCCCTGCCGTTCATACGACCGAAGAGGTTGGCCGTCGTGGTCTGGCCGCCCGAGAGCAGAATGGCGTAGGGCGAGACCTCCTTGTAGATGTGGCTCTTGCCCGTTCCGCGCGGTCCAAGCTCGCACAGGTTGTAGTTGTGCTCCACAAGAGGCACCATGCGCTCGACAAAGTGCAGGCGCTCGCGCTCGGTCAGGGCGTCGGACTCGTAGCCGGCAGAGCGCAGGAGCACGCTGAGCCACTCGTCGCGTGTAAACCCACTGCGGTGGCTAACGAACTCGTCGATGTCCAGGTTGGGCATCTGGATGGGCGTCAGGCTCATGACCGAGAAGGGCGAGTCCTCGGGTCCCCGCTTGCCGCCCTTCTTCTTGGGGCGCCTGGACGAGCCCTGGCCAAAGGCGTCGTCACCAAACTCGTCCTCGGCCTCGCCGGGCCTGCGATACTCAATGCGCATGATGCACCAGATGCCTCCCTGGAGAATCTTGGTGTAGTTGCGCACGTACTCGTCGGGCATAACAAAGGGCTCAATGTTGAGGTTGGTGAAGCGCGCGACGTAGAAGTCGCTCTTCTCGTCGAGAACCGCAGAGACCTTGTCGATAACCGTGTACTGGCCAAGCTCTCGAATCTTGGACTTGATGGTCTCGGACTCGTCGGGGCGCACGTAGTTCTCGGTCAGAATCTTTCGGATGCGCTCGACTCCCTCTTCTATGGCGTCGGAGTCGTCAGTTGAGCAGTACATCCCCAGCAGGTACTCAAGAACGAAGCTGGGTACGTTAGCCGTACGCTTCATTAGGGCCGTGAGGTCCTTGCGCACAATCTTACCCGAGAAACTAGAGATGAGCTTGTTGTCGAGCTCATCTCTCTCGAAGGGGCCGAATGGGTCAGAAACGACCTCATTCTCCTCTGGCTCATCGGCAGGCGTTTGGACGTCATCGGTTTGGGCTTGCAACGGGACCTCTTCCACGGTTGTCTCAGGCTCCCAGGCCTCCGGAATAGGTGGAAGATCGTCCTGGCTCACGTTGGGTACGGCCCAGGATTCATCGTCATAGATGTCGAAACCGCTGTCGCTCATGAAAGGGCCTCCTAGAATCCAAAGACGTCAAGCGCAGCAAAGGCGATGTCAAGCTTGTACTCCTCGCGCCATGCCACAGCGCCATTGTCCCTCTGTCGGCAGACAAGAATGCAAATGCCCTTGGAGGGAAGACCGGCAGCCACTCTGATAGCAAAGCGAACCTTAGTCACGCGGTCCTGGGGGTTGGCAGAGGCAAGGTCTGCGCGCACGGCCACCACGTCGCTCATGGCGTTTCCCGAGGAATCGGTAAAGCAGAGCTCATACTCGGCCGGAAGGACCTTGCCAACGGCAGGCTCATCCTGGATGAGCTCAATCGAGAAGAGCGAGTTGGTAATCCGACGTCCCTCCCCCAGCACGCGGACGCTGGCCAGGGCCGTGTCCTCAAAGTCCTTGGATCCAGCCCGAACACGCCAGAAGCCAACGACGGGAACGCACAGCTCCTGAAGGCTCAGACCCCCGTGAACATAGCGGCTCGTGCCGCCCGGCGACTTGATGCGCACGGCGCCACGCGGCGAGAAACCCAACGCGTCGGAGCCCAGGCGTCCCATGGAGACCGGAATGAGCAGCGAGCGATCTTCGTCATCGACGCAACCCTCATCGGAGCCGCTGACAACGAGATGCCGTTTGCCGCGAAGAATGGGGGAAGCAGGCAGGTCGTCGCCCCCAACCTTCTGGGACTCCTGAATCTCACGCGCCGTATAAAGGAAGCCGTGATCGGCCGTGATGACCACACGGGCGGACGGGGCGTCGGCGCACACGCGGCGTGCAAGCCCCACGAGGTCCTCAATGGCATCGGAGCACGCATCGAAGACGTCGCTCTCGGTGGCCAGGCTCTCGCCAGTGGCGTCAATCTTGTTGTGGTAGAGGTAGACAAGCTCGGACCCCTTAAGAAGAGCCTTGCGCTCGGCGGCGGGAAGGCTCAGGAAGTCCTCAGCCCTGAGGGCCCTCGCACTCGAAATGACGCTGCGTGTCATGGACTCGCGCTGCTGGGTGCTGCCAGTGGGCATGCCGTCCGCCAGCACCTCGCTTCCGTCAGAGGAGAGCGCCAAAGAGTTGTGAGGAAGAAGAGCGGGCATGCCGCACTCGGTGACGGAAGGAAATACCGCCTGCATGCTGCCCACCTTAACAACACCGCCACGCTCACGCTCAAGCCCGCTGGCAATATCAACGGCGACTTCGTAGCGAAGAGCATCGCTTACGATGACAACGCAAGTCTTTGCAGACCCCGCGTACTCGGGCAGCACATGCCAATAGAAGCCCTCCTGGCGAGGCACGTCCTCCACATAGCCGCTGTCGGCCCATTCGGGCGCGCAGGCTGCAGCCCAGCAGGCGTTGGAGTCAGAGAGGAACCAGTTAGCGTAAAGGTCCTCCGCCCACGAGGCGGCCAGGCGCGCGGGCTCTTCCACGGCGTCGTTGCCCTCGAGCAAGCACGCTTCGTAGGCAACGCGCATGCGTCGGTAGGCGGAGTCCATGGCGCACCAATCGGAGGTGTAAGCCTCCCAGACTTCCCCTGGCCGTCCCAGGTGAAAGCCTCCCGCATGAGCCTGGCGGAACTCGGCCATATCGGCAATAGTCCCCAAGAGGTCGTAGTAGCAGCTTGTCAGACCGTACCAACAGAGACCACGGCGGCGCGAGCAGGCGGCATGAGCCTCGGAGGCTCGATCGGAACCGTGAGCCATAGAGCTCAGAAGCGACCCCAGTATGGCCTCGTCCACGCAGGGGAAGACATCAAGCTCACCAAGCTCAGCCACGGCCATCGAGGAGAAGCGTGCCGGGAGGCCGCACTCCCCCTCCACCAGCCGACAGACGTCATAGAGGTCCTCAAGCTCACGTTCTCCCGCTCCAGCCCACTCTCTCAGAACCGCAACGCAGGACGGCGCGAACTGAGCAACGATATGGCCCTCAAGCCCCTTGAGTGCCTCAGGGCTCACCTGGGAGCTTGCCGCCGTTAGCAGCACATGGGATGCCAGCGACTCCAGAGCCCCCTTCTCGCAGAGGGGGCCATCGTATCCAAGGAACCGCTCCAGAAAGGAGGCCAAGGCCGCAGCGGCATCATATTTGCCAAGGAGCTTCGAGAGGCCATCCGCCCCCTCGCGGAGCAGCACGCAAAGCGCGCCGCGGGCGATAGCGCCCACCGTAGCGCTTTCCGGGGTCCCACCGCCAAGGGTCACGGCAAGGATTCCACGCTCAACGTCCTCGGCGGTGGCCGCGGCGGGCACGCACTCGCGGAACTTCCTCACGCGCGTCTTGGCGGAGAAGAACGACTTGTGCGCAGCCAGGGCTTCGCGCACGTCATCGGGATTGGCGACGCCAAGCTCGTCTGCAAGAAGCGAGAGATAGTCCGCCTGAAAGTGATCTGCATAGAGCTCCACGTCGGCGAGCCAGTCACCCTCGAGGCAGCCGCGGCCACACCTTCGGTACAGCAGGACATCGCTCGTCACATCGTCCCTGGCAATGGTCTTCTTCGCCGAGAAAAGAGAGCCATCCTCGGCCTTTACAAAACGCACGGGACGCAGGAAGCCCTCGCTCGCAGGCATGACTCCATCCTGGACGCCAGCCCCGTCAAAGCCCTCCGTCGCCAGTTCGTCAAAGCGATCCTCAAACTCGCCATCGGAGTCATGCCAGACGATGACGCGTCGAGCCGCGCCCGCAGGCAAGGGCTCCAGGAACCTTGCCCTCAACTGATCCATCACGTCTATCCGAGCCATCATTGACCCCTTACTTGATCTTGGCCAGGACGGCATCAAACTTGGCATAATTGACCTTAACGCCGTCATCGAGGTCAATTTTGATCATCTGGTCCGCCAGGTGATGCAGCCTCTCCTCGAAGGCCACGGTCTCGGACAGCTGGTCGTTGAGCTTCTTGATGCGCTTCTCTATGCGCACGCGGTCGCCCTTCTGGGCATCGGCCAGCCTCTCCTCCTCAAAGCCAATCTGAGCACGATAGCGCTCCTGTTGCTCGTGCACGTAGTCAGTACGGATGCGCGCGAGAAGATCAGGCTGGTAGCGGTGCATGTAGAAGAGGCATTTGAAGCCATTCTTCTTGCCTGAGTCAAGCTGCCAGTAGATGGGACGCTTCTTGTAGGTCTGGCAGTGGTCCTTGTAGAAGTCCTTGAGGAAGTACTGTCGGATGACCTCGCGAGAGGAACCCGAGCCACCCAACGAGTCCGCAATGAAGCGTAGGTTGGCCTCGAGGGTCTCCTCGCCGTAGACGACGGTAACAAACTTGACAAAGCCGCCCACGATGTCGTCGTCAAAGTACTCCTCGTCCGTGATGGGAAGGACGTTGTCCGCGTCAGGCATGAAGGTCACATGCTCGGGGTCGGGCATCTTGGCCAGATAGTCCGCAACACCCGCCCCCTGATCAGCCAGCACAAGGCCGTCAACGTCCAAAGAGTAGCGTCCAAACATACAGCCCACGGCATAGCTGATGAGAGAGACAATCTCATCCCTGCGGGTACGAACATACTTGTTGCCCTTGTAGCTCTCGGGAATCTCCTCGACAGTATCAAAAATGCGTGCGACCGAGACGTACTTGTCCTCGACCTTGATGGGCACCTCGCCCTCCATGTGGTAAATCTTGGCAAAGATGCGGTTGAGCTCCTCCTCGTTGGCGCGAAGCTGCTCAAAGCGCTCATTGACCTCGGCCTTACGGGCCTCGTACTTGTCTTCCAGCAGGGTAGCCATGAGGGGCCGCCTTTCTATCATCAGGACAGCAGGGCCCCCAGCCAAAGAGATGGCAAGAAATCCGTACCCACGCTGGAGGCAACATGAATTTTCATGATACTACCCACGATAGGAGTTGTCCCAAGCGAGCGGTAAGTGGTATCAAACCAGCAGTTTTCGCTGGTCCAAGACCTGAGGGCATATAGGAAACGGAGCTGTGACGTCGTCAGCCGCACCAATAATTTGTTGCACAACAAATCTCGGCTAGACAAAAGATGGCCCAGCCGTAATTCAACAAATTGTGTCAGAGGAAGACCTAACGTCGCACAGTCCAAGTCACCAATCGAAAAAGCCTGCCGCCGTTCCAATGAACTGACGGCAGGCAGAACCTCAGGGGCAGAACGCACCCTGGCACTACTCCGCCACAAGCCCCATACGCTCAACGATGTCTGAGTAGCGGTCGCCGCCAAGGACCTCCCCAGCGGGAAGGCTGTTGCCAAACCCCTCAACCGCCTCATAGCTCTTCCGCTCAACGGTTATCTCGATGACGTCGCCCTTCGAGCACTTTGCCTTAAGCAGATAGAACTCGCACTGGCGGAACATTCCCTCCATGTAGCAGGACAGCGCGACGCGGTTTGCGGGGAGGTGACCGTCCTTCTTCTTTGGCGCGTCCTCCACCAAGCGGGCCAGCGCCTCGTCATCGGTCAGCAGCGCCATCAGCCTCATGAAGTCGGCAATCATGGCCGCAGAATCCTCGGGTGACGCATCGGCAATCTTTGAAGAAAGGCGCGCGTGCCCCGACGAAAGGCCGACGGCTTTAACCCCCAGCTTCAGAACCTTCTCGCAGGGGACAAGCTGCACGCCCTGGTCAACGTACTTCTGAAGTTGAGTGAGGGCGCGGGAAGGAGCGAACTTAACCTGAACGGTGATACCTGCTGCCTCGACGTCCTTGGAAATAGCCTTGCCATACTTCTTGAAGTCCATTGTTCCTCCCAAAGTAAGGGGCAAATAGTGCGCTAAACCCAAGCTAGCATCGAATTGGCCGAATCTGTTGCGCAACAAATACGTGCGGTGAGCGGTTGAAATCCGCCCGTCAAACGACTCGCTTCAATTGACCCATGGCGACAAGAGGATCGCCCAGTCCAACGGAAGTGAGGAACAGACAATGCAGGGCCAAGAGTTCAAGAAGCCAACGTACCAACAGATAGTCGAGCAGTGGGCAAGAGAGAGGGAGCGGCTGCAGTACGTGCAGCCCTACACCGCAAGAAAGGCCGAGCAGAAGGCCCTCCTGTTTGCACCCTGGATCGCCGAGACGCCACTGGACAAGATTGAGCCAGCCCTGATAAGCGAGGCGCTCATGCACCTTGGGGCAAAAGGCGGCAGGTCCAGGAAGGGGCTATCCACCGCCACGCTCCGCGCCGCGCACCTGGCGGGCAGCCAGGCGGCAGACTGGGCGGTGATGCGCGGGCTGGCGAGCAAGAACCCGTTCAAGGGCGTGGCAAGACCTCGGGCCAACTACCGCCAGTCGCAGTTCCTCACCCAGGGACAGGCCAACAAGCTCGCTCGGGCGGCAAGCCGCTCGTTCAACAAGTGCCTGGCAAGCGGCGACGTTGCCCGTGCATCCTACTCTTTGGCCGTATGCCTTGCCATTGCCACCGGCCTTAGGCGTGGCGAGATCTTTGCCCTCGACTGGGACGACTTCAACGAGAAGACCATGCGCATAAGCGTAAGCAAGGCCATCAAAGGAGATGGGTCGTTGGGCAGGCCAAAGACCGTGGCAAGCGTACGAAACGTTGCCATTGGCGAGAAGCTCTGCAAGCTGTTGCAGAAGATGCGCGCCTGGCAGGAGGAGCACTTCCCCGAGAAGGATTGGTCGCAGAGTGCCTTCATCATGTGCAGCGAGGGCGGCAGAATCGCAAGCCTCAACGCGTTCGAGCACTGGTGGCGCGCCTGGGCAAACAGGGGCGGCTGGAAGGGCCTCCGCTTCCATGAGCTGAGGCATACCCATGCAACGCTGCTGATATCCAACGGCACCGACGTAAAGACCGTCCAGATGCGGCTGGGCCATTCCTCAGCTGAGGTGACGATGTCGTGCTATGCGCACGCCCTGCCCATGGCCGACGGGTCCGCCGCAACCATGCTCGATTCAACGCTGTTCTCTCGTTAGACAAAGCCTGCAGGGGACCTCGCGTCCCTTGCAGGCGAGAGCACCATCTTCGGCGGCTCCGCAGTCGAGAAGCTCGAGCTCATGCGGGCCGAGCTCGAGCCTTTGGGCCGCAGCTACGACGTGGTGGTCGCCAACCCGCCGTACATGGGGAGCTCCAGCCTGGACAGGTGGATGAGCGCCTGGGTCAAGAAGCGCTACCCGGAGGCCTACCGGGACCTGTGCACGAGCTTCATCGACCGCGGCTTCTCTCTGAGTCGGACAGACGGCTGCTCGGCCATGGTGACCATGCAGTCGTGGATGTTCCTCGGCAGCTTCGAGAGGCTGCGCGGCAAGATTCTGCGGGGCCACTCCATCTCGTCGATGGCACACCTCGGCACGCGCGCGTTCGGCCAGATTGCGGGCGAGGTCGTATCCACCACCGCGACCGTATTCGCTAACGCGAAGTCCGAGGTCAGGGGCGCGTACTTCCGCCTTGTTGACATGGGCTCCGAGGCCGAGAAGCGCGAAGGGCTCTTGGAAGCCCTTGCGGACCCCAGCTTGGGCTGGTTCTACCGTGCAAATGCTGACAAGTTTAAGGCCATTCCAGGGAATCCGATTGCGTATTGGATGAGCAGCGCAACTCAATACGCATTCTTAAACGGAGCGAATTTAGCCTCGCTAGTGAAAATGCCTTACGGATTCAAGACTGGAGACAACGAACGATTCCTCAGGTTCTGGTGGGAATGTTCCTTTAAGAGCTTCACGTGTTCCGCAATGTCAAAAGACGACGCTATTAGCAGTGAAGCTAAATGGTTTCCTTACAACAAGGGCGGTTCATTCCGGAAGTGGTATGGCAATAACGAATATGTACTGAACTACGAGAACGGGGGTGAGGAAGTCATTGCCCAGGCTCGTCAGGATAATAGAAACGCGGCAGATTATGATTCCAAGCTGCTGTTTTGTCCAGTCGTTTCATGGTCGCGCATTTCAAGCGGGCGGCTTCATATGCGCTATTCGCCCGGGGGCGCGATTTGCGATATGACGGGATCGGGCTTCTTCGGTAGCCCCTCCACGCTCTCGTATTTGCAGGCATTGTGCAATAGCTCCGTCATGGTCAACATTGCCGGCATTCTCTCTCCGACGCTTGATTTTCAACCGGGTCAAATCGGCAACTATCCGGTAATGGGCATCGGAGAGACAAGCGATGTCGTGCTCTTAGTTGAGTATTTACGTCGCATCTCAAAGGCTGATTGGGATGCTGCTGAGACATCCTGGGATTTTACAAGACATCCTTTGCTCTAGCCCATTAGCCGATGGTGGACGCAGTGTCCGCCATCGGCTAACGGGCTCCCAGGTAAGTGGATGACGCCTGAAGTCTCGGGAGGTTTCAAGCGAGTCCCAGTCGGCCTTAGATATGGTCGTACAATCCGCTGCGATTTCTGAGCTTGGAGACGCCAACAGCGTATCCAGTTCAACGGGATAGGTGGCAACTTGACCGACTTGAAAATCAAGTGTTGGAGAGAGGGCTTTGGCAACTTCATTGCAAACCGAGCTATTCAGATAGCCCTCCAGCCCCAGAATTAATCTTTTGTCGCCAAAGAAGGCTGGGGCCACCTCGTTAAAGATGCCGCCAATGTGCTTGTACCTAAACGCTAGGCGACCTGATGATATTTTTGACCAAGTCACGCATTCTCTAAAATAGCAATCTTGATTCTGAGGACGGGCGGCAAGTTGACCGTTGTCATTTTTGTAGCGCTTGATTGCGTTGCCATCGTTTTCCCAATTAACCACGTATTCCGAGTTGCCGAACCACTTGCGGAACTCCCCACCCTTGTTGTGCGGAAACCAGCGACAGCCTGAACCCATTGCCTCCTCCCTGTTATTCGCGTTGTAAAAAATGCGCTTCTGCGAAGGTTCCCACCAATACCGCATGAAGAGGTCCTTGTTTCCCGTCCCAAGACCCTTCTTGGGTTGGCAAATTGCCTCCAGAGGAATTCCAGACTTAAAAGAGTCGAGTAACCCGACACTCGCCCAATACGCGATGGGACTGCCGGGGATCTTGCTGAACGAACCAGCATCGCGGCGGTAGAACCAGCCGCAGCTCGGGTCCGCGAGGGCTTCCAAGGCCCTTCTCTGATTGTGGATGGATTGAAGTGATCGAATCCTGCAATTCAGGTGCAGGCCCAACCGCCGAGGTATAATTCCCCAAATTCGAAAGTCTCTTAAATTTGGGGAACAGCAATTATCGCCATCGCAAGAGGAGCTGGCAATGAAGCTCATAGAACGTTCGACGTATCTGTCGGAAATGATGGAGTTGGCAGATACGCCCGACATCAAAGTCATCACCGGTGTCCGAAGGTCCGGCAAATCAAAGCTCATGGAGGCTTTGGCAAGGAAGATATTGGAGCAGCAGCCAAGCGCCAATATCATCCACATCAACTACAACCTCACGGACTATGAAAGCATCGCGGAATACCATGCGCTGGAGGCCTATGTTGAGGAGAGGTACGAGGCCGATAGGCAAAACTACCTGCTCATCGATGAGGTGCAGATGTGCGAGTCCTTCGAGAAGGCAATTAACAGCCTTCACGCCAGGGAGAGGTACAGCATATTCGTTACCGGATCGAATGCCTTCCTGCAGAGCAGCGACCTGGCAACCCTGTTTGTGGGTAGGACGTACGAGATCCCCGTCTATCCCTTCTCGTTCAGCGAGTACTTGTTGTACTACCCATCTCAAAACGTCTACGGCAGCCTGACCAGCTATATCACAGATGGCGGGATGGCTGGCTCATACCTGTACAAGACGGAGGAGCAGAAGAGACGCTACATCAACTCCGAAGTTCTTAACGCTCTGGTGGTCCGCGACATCGTCGCCAAATACAGGTTGAAGAACGAGCGGCTGCTCCATGCGCTTATCGACTATCTGGCAGACAATGTCGGAAACCTCACCTCATTGCGTACCATCGCATCCACGCTTGAGGCGAACGGTATGAAAGCCGATCATAAGACAATCGGTAAGTACATAGAGTCTTTATGCAAGGCATTCGCCTTCTATCGGATTCGCCGCTACGACATTCGCGGGAAGAAGTACCTGAAATCGGAAGACAAATACTATCTCGTTGACCAAAGCTTCCGATTTGCACGCCTCGGGACCAAGAACATGGATTACGGCCACGTGCTAGAAAACATCGTTGCCATGGAGCTCCTACGCCGCGGATACGAGGTCTACGTAGGAGTTCTGTACAAGAAGGAAATTGATTTCGTAGCAATCAAGCAGGGTGCGAAGCTATACATTCAGGTTGCGAACGACATATCGGAAGAGCGGACATTTGAGCGCGAGGTGACGCCTTTGCTGGCGATTAAAGATGCCTATCCGAAGATGCTGATCGCACGGACGTATCAGCCCGAATACCAGCATGAAGGAATACGAATCATTGATGCTGCCGACTGGCTGCGGACGTCAATTCCCCAGAAGTGAAAGAGATTGAGATTTGGGGAATAGAACCTCGATTCAATCGTCCCTCTGCAAGCTAACTCAATGGAATTCGGAACCTCAAACGTTCCTTAGCTAGAACTGGACGCAATGGGTGTTGGGGACTGATGAGCTGTCGGTCAGGGAATGGCACGATTTTGTCGTCTCGGCTCATCGCCCCATAATTTCTGCGACTTCCTAGCCGTCTTGATAGCTTGCCTTGCAATTGTTGGCAAGACGGTTAGGAAGTTGTCGCAGTCAAAACCGGTAAATTGAAGTCTATAAAGGGACCTCGCGTCCCTTGCGGGCGCAGGGACAATCTTCGGCGGCTCCGCAGTCGAGAAGCTCGAGGTCATGCGCACCGAGCTCGAGCCCTTGGGCCGCAGCTACGACGTAGTGGTGGCCAACCCGCCGTACATGGGGTCGAGCAACATGGACAAGTGGCTCGCAGCGTGGGTCAAATCGAAGTACAAGGAGGTCTGCCGAGACCTGTGCACCTGCTTCATCAAGCGAGGAATGTCCTTGGCAAAGGAGCGCGGCTACGAGGCGCTGATCACATCGGATACCTGCATGTATCTCTCCTCATTCGAGCAGATGCGGAAGACGCTCATCGAACGGACGACCATCATCGCGTTCATCGATACCCGTGGGAGCAATGCACACCCCGACGTCTTCGATGCAAACGCTGGTTGGGTTCTCTGGAACGCGCACAGCCAGAGTGAGCGTGGCGCCTACTTCAAACTTAACCACCCGATTGCCGAGAAGAGCGAAAGGCTCTTGGAAGCCCTTGCGGACCCCGCTTGCGGCTGGTTCTACCGTCGCGATGCCGACACGTTCAGGCAGATTCCCGGCGCGCCCATCGCATATCAGATTGATGCAGGCGCCCTTTGCGCGCTTAGTTCCACCGAGAGAATCAATGTTTTTTGCCGGATTGCGGCTGGGATTACAACTGGAAATAACGAACTATTTGTTCGCAACTGGTGGGAAATATCTAGATGCAACTGCGATCTCGAATGCGAATCGTTGGATGCCGTCCGTACGAAAACCACATGGTATCCGTGTGATAAGGGAGGGCAATTCCGACGTTGGTATGGCAACAGAGAAGAAGTGGTGAATTTCTCCATAGTTGGTCAAAAGAAAATGCGAGAGCAACCTGGCTACAGGCCCGTTAATCTTGACTACCAATTTCTGAAATGCTGTTCCTGGTCAGATATTACATCTGACAGGGTTTCATTCAGATTGAATGGCGGAAAAGCGCTTGTGGTTAGAGCTAGTAGCTGCGCTTATTCAACAACAGGTGGGCTTTCGCTGTTGGCAGCTTTCTTCAATTCGACAGTATCTAGTTACTTGCTATCTGTGCTAAACCCAACCCTGAATTGCAGCGCGGGCGTTGTCTCCAGTCTCCCCTCAATTCCGATTGGAGAAGAGTCCGAAAAGGCGGGGCGCATGTCTTCGTTAACCGTAGCGCTTTCAAAGGCTGACTATGATTCGTTTGAGACCTCCTGGGAATTCAAACACCATCCTCTTATATAGAGTACGGTTGCCGCCGGCGGACGACATTCCCGCCGGCGGCTAAATTGTTAAAGCAGAGGATGTCTTGCAAAATCCCAGGATGTCTCGAATGAGTTGTAGTCATTCTCCGAGAGCTTTATGCAGTCGGCGACTTTGTTGACAACAGCGTTTTCGCATTCGATTAAGAGCGGGTATCTCGAAAGTTGCCCAACCTCGAACATCAACGTCGGAGACATTATAGATGCGTAGGCCTTTCCTACAGACGAGTTGAGGAAGCCTTGTATGTACCCAAGCGGTACGGTCCCCTCAAAAATCGATGACCCGGCGCCATCGAACATGTAGCCTTTCGGTGTCACGCGTAGGGCTAGCCTTCCGCTGGAGACAACGCTCCAACTAATGCCCGGCTTAAATGAAAATTGGATGTTCCTCAAAACGGCTCGTCTAAACGCCTTCAATTCCTTGCCGTCATCTTCCCAATACACAACGAAGTCATAGTTTCCAAACCACTTACGGAAGTCGCCTCCCTTTAGGTAGGGAACCCACACCGAGCCATCATACTTATCGATGCTGCCTACACTCCGACATCCGGTCCTTGAGAATGAAGACTCTTGCCAAAGCCTTAAGAAGGTCTCGTTATCTGCAGTCTTCATTCCCTGTTTAAGAGTAGAAACGGAGTCGAGAGTCTTTCCATCGGTAAACGCTCTGATCATCGCATCGCTCGCCCAATACGCGATTGGGCTACCAGGAATCATGCTGAACGAGTCGGCGTCGCGGCGGTAGAGCCAGCCGCAACTAGGGTCCGCAAGGGCTTCCAAGGCCCTTGGCTCCTGCCACTGCGGACGGTCGAAGTCCTCGAGGCGGACGTAGGAGCCAATCACCCCAAGGCGGCGGCATGCGTAGACGAACATCGTGGTCGGGACGGTGACGCCCGCGAATCCATGGGTCGACTGCTGAATCATTGAGCAGATAGACCCCTCGGCAAGCAGCTGTTTGCGGAACTTCTCAAACGACGAGATGAACATCCACGACGATGCCGTGATCATGCTGATGTAACCGTCGCCCTCCGCAAGTCGCTGACCCCTGCTGAAGAAGCACGTGCATAGGTCGCTCTTGGAGATGGGATAGTTCTTCTTCACCCACTTCGAGACCCAGGCATTCATGTTGCTCGACCCCATGTACGGCGGGTTGGCCACCACCACGTCGTAGCTGCGGCCCAAAGGCTCCAGCTCGGTGCGCATGACCTCGAGCTTCTCGACTGCGGAGCCGCCGAAGATTGTCCCTGCGCCCGCAAGGGACGCGAGGTCCCCTGCGAGGGCATCCATATCGTCCTTTGTCACCGTGAGCAGGCTACCGCACTCGTCCAGATGAGCCACGGCATCGAGCAACTGAGGGCGAGCGCTCAGGTTAGGAATGTACTGCAGCTCTTCGGGCTCAAACTCAACGCGGGAGAGCACCGTGATGCGCGGAGTGACGCCACGGCGCAGGAAGCGCGAGTCAAGCTCACGCGCCTTCATGGTAAGCGCGAACGATGCCATGGCGGCGGCACGCGGATCGATCTCCATGCCGGAGAGGTTCTTCTCCAAGATGAGCCTTGCGGCGTCACGCGCCCTGTAGCCCTCCTCCTCGTAGATCTTTGCCAGAAGATCGAAGGCATACACCAGGATGTGGCCAGAGCCGCACGCAGGATCCACCACCGTGATGTCCTCTGGGGTCGTCACGTGCTTGAACTCGGTCTCATGGTCCTCGTCGGGCTTCACGAAGTATGGCATGTGGTTCGTCAGCTTGGAGCCCGGCCTGTTGAGCATCCATAGGCGACCCAACGAATTCTCGGTGAGGTAGCGCACGATCCAATTGGGGGTGAAGAGCTGCGTTGCCGGGGCAATGTCTTCCCGCTCGGCCTTCTTGCCCTTCTTGAAGCCGGCAAACACCTCGTCCTTGCGCTCGCTTACGTAGTACTGGTACATCCAGCCCACGATCTCGACGCCCTCGGTCCAGTCCTCCTCCGGAATGTCAGAGACCATGTGCATGATGGGGCCGTCCCTATAGAGCAGACCTTGGGGCAGCAGAAGCTCCATGGCGGAGCCCACCGGCTCAAATACGTCTGGCAGGCAGTCGTGGAGCTGTTCGCACTGCAGCAGGAAGAGATAGCGGAAGAGGGCCTCATCGTCGCCGGAAGCCTTGAGCTCGGCCACGCGCATGGGGTCAAGACCATCCATCTGCAGGTCAAGCGCCTCATCCACCGCCTGGCTTCCAGCGGAGCCGTCAGCGCGCGTGAACATGCGCACGCCGCTGGGCAGCCAGCCGCGCACCTCCATGAAATGGATGGCGGCTATACGGTTGAACCAAGTGTAGGCCGCCTGGTCAAGCAGCGCCTTGCGGCCCCTCTGGGCGCACAGGAAAAGAAGCTCGTCTCGCTGTGCCGTCTCCTCCGGTGAAAGGGGAATGCCCTTCACAACCTCGGCGCCTGCGGGGGCGCCGCCCTCGCAGACATCGTAGCGGGCAAGCTGCACCTCCACGCCTGCCTCCAAGATGGAACGGACCTTGAGGCAGCATGCCTTGATGGCGTTGCCGTTTACAGTCATGGGTCTCTCCTCTCCGGAGGTCGACTACCGGATTCTGATCTGATCGTTGCCCTGAAGCTCCTTGAGAAGCTTCTGGCGAATGGTCTCAACGTAGGCGTTAACGTCAGCCTCGCTCTTGAGGACCTCGCGCGGGAAGTACATGGAGCGGCTCAGCTGCTTGATGCGCAACTTGGGCGCAATGGGCTTGGTGACGGACTCGGTGACCGTAGTCACAAACTTGCCCTCGGGCGTCACGGTTGGAGTCCTCACCTGGCTAGCCCTGCGCTCGCGCTCCGCATCGACGGCGTCGTCAATCTTGGCATAGGCATCGTCCGACCACTTGTTGAGCTGGAACTCCAGGGCATCAATTTCACTTGCTCCGCTGGCGGCATGAGCACTGCTCTTGATGCGCTCCCTCAGGCCGGCCGCGTCGCCCATTGCCCTGCGGGCGACGGAGGAAAGCTCGCCCTGACCGTCCGCATAGCGCTGGACGTCATCGACGACGCCATCGAGCTTGTCGAGCAGAGACTTACGCCTGCGGCTCAGGAGGCGGGAGGCAACTTCCTCGACGGGATGTATGAATCCACCAAGGCTGCTGATGCGGCCATAGGGGCTGGGGTCTCGCAGAATCTCTACCACGGAATCGATGTTCTCCAGGCAGGAGGGGTCCTCGTCCTGAAGGTTAATCCTCTCGGGCTTCACGGCGGCCATGAAAGAGACGGCACGGTCAAAGGCGGCCTTCTGGGTCTTGAAAAACTCCCTCACCGGCTCAAAGTCCTCCATGGCATCGAGCAGCTTGTCCTCCGACTGGGTGAAAGCACGCAGCAACGCCTCGGGGTCGGACTTGCTCTTGAGGATCTCGGACGCCTCGTGAGCCAGGGCCTCGGCCGCCTCCTTGCCAGGATACGGAAACTTGCCGGGAAGTCCGTGGGAGTTGGCGCTCACGAGCTCGGAGCACTCGCTGCGGGCAGCCTCAAGGGCTTGCGTGACCGCGTTTACGAGTTTGTCCTCATCGGCCGGAACGGGCTGACCATCCGTAAATTCGCTCAGCAGGTCAGATGCCTGGCGAACAAGGGTGGAGCTCATCCGCACGCGCTCGCGGATGCGGGCCTTCTCGGCTTCCTTTCCGCGAAGCAGGCTGGGCAGGTGGGGATCATCGGCGCGCAGGGGCTGATCGGCATAGGTGACTGTGGCCCGTTGGTCCGCTATCAGGGCCGCGGCCACGTTAGCCACGTCAACTTCACGCCAACCATAGGGTTTCTGCTGATACCTGCGCTGCACGTCAGCCATGGTGGTCGTGGCGTGCACGCGCCCCTGCAGCTTGAGGAAGTCCGCCATGTCGGCCTCGGCACGAGAGTTCCCGCCATCTATGCCGGCAAGAGTGCGATCAGACTGGCCCATGAGCATGAGGCGCACCACAGAGTCATCCTTTGCGGGAGCGCCAACATAGTCAGCCTTGGAGAAGGTCTCTGCAGCCAGAAGCTCAAGAGTCTTGTCCAGCACTGCCTTGGCGCTCGTCTCGCGAATTTCCACCATACGGCCCCATACGGCAACGCGGGCGTGTGTGACGGCTTCGGCAAGCTGGAGGGCAGCCTCCTTCTCGTCAAAGTTTGCCTGTCGGTTCTTTGCCTGGATGATGTTCAGGGTGCTCGGCTGAAGGTTCTGCATGTTGAGCGTCCGGACGTACTTTCTCGTCTTGGCAACGTTCTCGAGCATCTCGTAGTAGTCATAGTCGCTCGAAAGCACCACGAGGGCGCGATCGGAGGACTTGAGAGCCACCTCTGTGTCACTTGCGCGACTGAGATCGTTCAAGAGAGTGATTACGTCAAGCGTCATGCCGTTCTGGCCGGGACCATAGATGCCCCCGTCCACGTAGCGATCAATGGGGAAGTCATTTGCACCACAGCGAAGCTTACGCTCCTTGTAGATGCTGTCGAACAGAATCTTGCGAACAGTCTCCACCACATCGGCGGAGTTAATCTCCGTCTGATTGATGGCGCGCGCGATGTCCTGTTCCTCGTCGGTGAGGAAGTTGTAGGCGTCTCCCTGGCGCGCAACGTAGTTCTGGCGCACGAGGCGGTCAAGCGAGGCCTTCACGCGCTCCTTCAGGGCCTGCTTGTCCACGTCCACGGAGTCAATCATGAGGATGGACAGGTTCTCGACGCTTGATTTGATGTAGTCGATGTAGCGGATGAGATAGAGAAGCTTCAAGAGCTCGATGTCAAAGGGCTCAAGGCCCTTGCCGCCCTCCTCGGCAGCGCGTGCGGCACGGTCGATAACCCCCAGGATGCCGTGCTCCAAGTCCTTAGAGATAGTGTCAAAGAAGCGCCAGAACGGAACAAGGGCACCCACCTCAGAGTTCTTGACCGCAATGGCCGACTCCTGGAAGGCAGAAAGCATGGAGCGCTCACCCGTGGACATGTGCTTGGCCTTCACACCGTGCTTTCGCACCTCGGTCATGACGTCAGGCAGCACCTTGAACTGGTAGCCTACAAAGGGGTAGCTGGAAACAAACTCCCTCTCCGAGGCGTACCCCACAAGGTCACTGCGGGAGCCCTCAAAAGAGAAGTGGTTCTTGAGCACGGTGGCATCGGCAGAGTAAAGGGACTTAAGCTGGACCTCGGCGGTCGGTGCCTTCTCCAGGATGCGACACTGGATGACCTCATCCACACTGGAGCTTGAGAGGGAGAGACGCGTGTTGAAGCGCCCCTGAATCTTCGAGAAGTCGTTGCCCACGACCATGGTGAGGTTGTCGATGGCCTCCTGGCTGGTGACCATGACCCACACGCGCCCGCCACAGGTCGCGCCCAGCTCTTCGACGAGGGTCTGAAGGCTCAGCATGAGGCTGGTGTCGCTCTCGTTGGTGATGAACTGGCCGACCTCGTCCACCATGAAGAGCAAGCGATAGTCGCCGCCATGAGATGACGCCTGTCCCTCAACGTAGGCCTTGACCTTCTGGGCAAAGTCATGGGCAGAGAGAAGACCGTCATCCTCGGCGTCCATCCAGCGGCGAGCAGTGGCCTCGCTCATTCCCATGACCTCGCCAAGGACCTTTATGACGTCGTCCTCAAGGTAGACGTAGGAGGGGCGGTCCTCGAGCCAGGAGACGCCCGTGCGACGCTCGTAGGCATCGCGGAACTCCCGGGTCTTGCCCTGCTCCTCAATGTGCTCCTCAAGGCGTGCAAGCTTGAGGTCCTTACCAAAGAAGCCCCGGGCCTCGTAGAACATGCGCTCGAAGCCGTAGAGCAGGGCCGTGGGGGCCTTGTCCCCCTTCTTCCAGTCGCCGGCCATGCTGTCTATGTTGAAGAGGATGGCTTGCGTAGGGACGGAGCAAGAGCGCAGCATGCTACTCTCCACGAGGGGGTCTTGCACCTTGCCCTCAAAATACGAGAGTGCAGGGCGGCCAGCCACCTCGCGATTAGGCAGCAGGTAGGAGAGCATCTTCAGGAAGTGCGACTTACCAGATCCAAAGAAACCACTGATCCAGACGCCGATCTTGTCCGTAGGGACGTCGATGGCACGCTCATAGCTCTCGAAGAACGTGGCAAAGTGTCGCTGAAGCTCACGAGTGACAACGTACTCCTCGAGCTCCTGTCGAATGGACTCGTCGCTCTCGTCCTGGACCTTGACGACGCCGTTGATGGAGCGGTTGATGTCCTTTGCGAAGATTCCCTCTATGCTCATGGCTTTGCTCCTCTTTGCTTCTAGGAAATGTCAAAGGCGCGGTAGTAGTTGTCGGGCGTAAGACGTCCAAAGAGACGGAAGCGCTGACCGTCGAACTTGCCGGGGAAGGCCAGCACAACGGGCACCTCTCCGAAGTCGGCTAGCATGTTGTTCAAAAGGTCATGGGCCCGAAGAACCGGGTAGACTTCGCCCACGCCGGTCACGAGCACCACGTCGCCCGCCTCAAAGGGGGCCGTACGCGCAAGAATGCCCTCGGCGGCAACGTCTGGTGAGAAGGACTTGGTAGAAAGGTCATCTGCCAGCCAGGCGGAACCACGCTTGGACTCGATGCGCGGGATGGCGCGCAGGATGCGACGCTCCTCCAGAGACTCAAGCATGAGGTCGTAGAGATTCACCGCCTTGATTCGAGCGCGAAAACAGCCCTCGGCGGATTGGAGAACCAGGTCCTCAAAGAAGGCACGGGCCTCCAGCTCAAGCGCAGGGTCATAGCAGAAGGAGTGGAAGCCTATCTCATTGCCAATGCTTCGGTTGTGAAGAAAGTTCTCGTCGTCAAGGAGCTCGCGCAGGTGGGCACAGCGGTGCTCAAAGTCCGCATGAGCCTTGGACACGCGGGAGATGGGAACGGGCGCCGCAACCGTCATCGCAAGACCTCCTGTCCCGTAAGGGCCGCGACAGCCAAATCATCGCCGAGGGCGAGAATTGCCCTCTCAACCTCGAAGTCAAGAAGAAGGGGCTGAATGGCCTCGCTACGTTGGCTTTCACGCAGTCCAGACTGCGTGAGGCACTGCCGCAGCGTGCCCCTGAGACGGACCAACGTTGCATCGGACCACTTGGCGGCATCAGCGTATCTCACCTGGAAGCGCGTGATGAAGGCGTTGAGGTCAGAGTCAGCAAGCGTGTAGTCCAGCGAGCGCAAACGCTCCCCCACCTCATCCAGGATGAACTCGCGTACGAGGTCATAACGGCACATCATGGAATAGAGGATTGCCTGAGACGCCTGTTGTGGCATGCCCCGGGCGATGAGACGAACGAGTTCGTCGGCGGCGGCAGAGGCGTCCTCAGGCGAGACGCGGCGGCGCGCAAGCTCGTGTTCGTCAGGAACGAGGGCGTTCAAGCGCTGCACGCAGACGCGCGCGCGGTTGGCAACCATCGTCATCGTGGGATACTGGAATAGGTTGCCTTCCCTGACCAGCGAGACGATTTTCTCGTCATCATTGCCCTGCAGACGAAGGTCCGCAACCACACGCATCTCATGCGGGAGGAACTGCTCTCTGGTGAGCGCACCGCCTCTGACTGTTCTTGAATTCTGGGCCAACGCACACGCTCCAGGGTCTTATGGACTTAAAGCGGCCAGGGCCGCAGGAACGTAAAACATGATACCTGTTTGGAGTCGAGCAATGCGTACCCATCAGTGAACGGTAGTGCTGACATGCTGTGGATTGACACAAGGATGGACAGGCCCGTTGTATGGCAGCGGATTTGTTGAGCAACAATCCCCGACGACATGGGGCTCGCCGGTCTTATCGCCCAGAAGGACTTTCGTGTATTGAAAGGTTGATGCACGACCGGGCGATTAGCGCAAACCGGCCGTGCGTGCACGGTCACGTAACGCAAAAGCCGCCTTTGTGTATCAATCATTCAATACACAAAGGAGCCTTGGCTCTGGCGCTGGCCTCCGGGCGAGAAGCGCCCCCGCCGGTGCTAGTCGAACTGGGCCCTGTAGGCGCGGCAGACCTCCTCGACGGGGCCGTCCATGCGCTGCTGGCCCTTCTCGATCCAGACGGCGCGGGTGCAGATGCGCTCGACCTGCTCGATGGAGTGGCTGACAAAGAGCACCGTCACGTGGCCGCTGTCGATGAAGGACTTGATGCGGGCCTCGCACTTCTCCTGGAAGAAGACGTCGCCCACGGAGAGGGTCTCGTCGACGATGAGGACGTCGGGCTCGGTCACCGTGGCAATGGCGAAGGCGATGCGGGCAACCATGCCGCTTGAGTAGTTCTTGAGCGGCATGTCCATGAAGTCCTGCAGCTCGGCGAAGTCGATGATGTCCTGCAGGTGGCCGTCGATGAACTCTTTGGTGTAGCCCAGCAGCGCGCCGTTGAGATAGATGTTCTCGCGCGCGGTGAGCTCCGGGTCAAAGCCGGCGCCCAGCTCGATCAGCGGGGCGATGTTGCCACGGACGGTGATGGTGCCCTCGCTGGGCTCCAGCACGCCGGCGATGCACTTGAGCATGGTGGACTTGCCAGAGCCGTTGGTGCCCACCAGGCCCACGACCTCGCCGCGGCTGACCTTGAACGAGACGTGGTTGAGGGCGCGGAACTCCTTGAAGAACAGCTCGTGCTTCATGGCCTTGATGAAGTACTCCTTGAGGTTGGTGAGTACCTCCGAGGCGATGTTGAAGATCATGGAGACGTCCTCGACCTCGATGGAGTACTCCTCCTTCGAGGAGGCGGGCAGAGAGTAGTAAGCCATGGCTGGGCCGTGCCTTCCCTAGATGTAGAGGATGAACTTGTGCTCGGTCTTCTTGAAGACAGCGATGCCGATGACCAGGGCGATGACGGCCCAGATGGCGGCAAGCGCGAGCACCGTGACAGACGGGTTGTTCTGGTAGACGAAGGCCGAGCGCATGATCTCAAGGTAGTTGTACATGGGGTTGGCCTTGACGATCCAGACCACGATGCGCGGGGCGTTTGAGTTGGTGAGAAGCGACAGGTCCCAGAAGATGGGCGTGAGGTAAGTCCACGCGGTCAGTACGACGCTCCAGAGGTGGATCATATCGCGGAAGAAGACGGCCAGGGCGCCGATGAAGAGGCCAATGCCAATGGAGAAGAGCATGACCAGCACGAGGCCCACGACGAACCACAGGACGTGGACGGTGGGCATCACGCCGTCGAAGACCATGACGATGGCGACGGCGATGAGGCTGAAGGCAAAGTTGACGGCCGCCGAGAAGACCTTCTGGACCGGGAAGACCCAACGGTCCACCTTGACCTTCTTCAGGAGCGACGAGGCGTCGATGATGGAGCGCAGGCCGCCGTTGGTGGCGTCGTTCATGAGGGCGAAGGTGATGTTACCTACGATGAGGTAGAGCGAGTAGTGCTCGAGGTTAGAGCGCAGGAAGTACTGGAAAACGAAGCTCATGATGATCATCATGAGCAGCGGGTTGAGGACGCTCCAGACGACGCCCAGGACGCTCCTGCGGTAGCGGAGCTTGAAGTCCTTGGTGACGAGCTGCTGAAGGATGTAGCGGTCCTTGGAGAGGCGGCCGCCCACGTGCACCTTGGTGGGAGCGGTGGCTCCCTGGGTGTTCTGATCCAAGATATCCCCCTAACGCGGACGCGCCGCGCGAGACAGGTCTAGTGGTTGCAATAACTCATTGATGCTATCACAGCGCCATGGCGGCCATAGAATTGCCGCAGTTGCAGGAGGCAACAAAAAAGACCGCCGGTTTCCCAACGGTCTTTGAAATTCCTGGCTCCCCGGGCAGGATTCGAACCTGCGACACGCTGATTAACAGTCAGCTGCGCTACCACTGCGCCACCGGGGAATTGGTGGGTGCTCGTTCGCACAAGAATGTAATATACAGGATTCCGCAGACGATGCAACCCTCAATCTCAACTTTTTTGAGAATGACTGCGAACGAAGACTCCTACCTGCGGATTATTTGAGGCAAAGATCAGTGAGCGCTCGCTTCAGGCCATCGTCGCAGGACCACGTTCCGTCAGACTCCTTGGTGCAGCTGACCGAGATCTGGACCTGCTGCGGCTCGGATCCATCCAGGAGCTCCCACAGCGTGGGGGCGGCGTCCTCCCACTTGCCTGCGCACTTCTCGACGAGCTGGGTCACGATGTCGCGCACGGGCCTGCAGGTGACGCTGACGCTCACCTGGGCGCTGTTGCCGGTGACCGTGGCCTCCCCGACCTCGAAGGAGAAGTCCCGGAAGTAGTCGTCCAGCAGGTCCTCCGCCGAGACGCCCATCTTGGCGAGGGGCTTTTTCGCATGGGATTCCAGCTCGTCAAGGACGGTCTGGCGGGCGTCGGGGGCCTGCGTCCTCACGTCCTCCATGGCCGTCTGGACGCAGGCGCGGGCCGCCTCAGCGTCGGCGCCGGTCGTGGTCCCGCCGCAGCCGACAAGCGCAAGGACAAGCGCGGTCAACAGGGCGAGAAGCGCGGGCGTGTGGAATCTTCTGGTCATGGGCAACTCCGGTGATAGTCGGTTACTGGCTGAGGAAGAGCTCGCTCATCTGCTCAGAGACCCCGTCGGCGTAGGACCAGTTGCCGTCGGAGTCCTTCTGGCACTGGACGTCGCACTCGACGGTCTTGGGCTGGGTTGACGAGAGGCTCTCCAGCAGCGTCTTGCCAGCGAGCTCGTAGAGGGCGTCGGTGTCCGTGAGGTCCTCAACGTCGGCAAGGGCGTCGTTATAGGCGCCCATGAAAGCCTCCGCGGCCTCTCCCATGGAGCGGCAGGTGATGGACAGGTGGACTGTGGCGGAGTCACCGTCGACCTTGACGTCCCCCACCGAGTAGTCGAAGCCGTCCAGGTACGCGCTCATGAAGTCGCGGGCATCGATGCCAAGGGTCTTGAGGTCCTCTCCGGCGCCCTCCTCGACGGAGCTGATGAGCTCGTCGTCGCCGGCCTTGATGGCGGCGAGCTCCTCGCTCACGCCCTGCCTGATTACCTCCTCGTCGGACGGCCCGGACGAGCAGCCCACGAGTGCGATCGCGAGGGCCAGCAGTGCTGCGGCCACGGCCGCGGGTGCGAACTTCTTGCGCATGGTTGGTTCCTCTCCCCTAGCGCGCCTTTAAGGAAGCCAAAGCATACCTGAAAGGCGAGCCTTCATACGCGGAGCGCCCCGGGCGGTTGGCCCGGGGCGCTCAGAGGCAACTTGAGGCTAGTCCTCGACGTAGTCCTTGAGGCGACTGCTGCGAGAGGGGTGGCGGAGCTTGGCCAGCGTCTTGGACTCGATCTGGCGGATGCGCTCGCGCGTGACGCCGAACTCACGACCCACCTCCTCGAGGGTGCGGGGGTGGCCGTCCTCAAGGCCAAAGCGGAACTTGATGACCTTGCGCTCGCGGTCTGCCAGGCTGTCAAGCACCTGGTCGAGCTGCTCGCGAAGCATGGAGTCGGAGGCCGCCTCGGGCGGGGCCACGGCGGTGGAGTCCTCGATGAAGTCTCCCAGGGAGGAGTCCTCCTCCTCGCCGATGGGGGTCTCCAGGGAGACGGGCTCCTGGCTGATCTTCTGGATCTCGCGCACGCGGTCCGGGCTCATGCCCATCTCGGCGCCGATCTCCTCAGGGGTGGGGTCGCGGCCGAGGTCCTGGAGCAGCTGCCTCTGGACGCGGATGAGCTTGTTGATGGTCTCGACCATGTGCACCGGGATGCGGATGGTGCGGGCCTGGTCGGCGATGGCGCGGGTGATGGCCTGGCGGATCCACCACGTGGCGTAGGTGGAGAACTTGAAGCCCTTGGTGTAGTCGAACTTCTCCACGGCGCGGATGAGGCCGAGGTTACCCTCCTGGATGAGGTCGAGGAACAGCATGCCGCGGCCGACGTAGCGCTTGGCGATGGAGACAACGAGGCGCAGGTTGGCGCTGATGAGCTGCTGCTTGGCGTCAAGGCCGACGGCCTCCACGCGCATGAGGCGGCGCTGCTCGGAGCGGGTGAGCTCGATCTCTCCGTTCTCGGCGGCCTCGAGCTTCTCGGTGGCCTCGGTGCCAGCCTCGATCTTCATGGCCAGGTTGACCTCCTCGGAGGCGGTCAGCAGGTCGACCTTGCCGATCTCCTTGAGGTACATGCGGACCGGGTCGCCGGTGAGCATGACGGTGGAGGTGTCGACGCGGCGCGCGCGGGCGCGGCTGGAGCGCTTGGGCTTGGATGGCTTGGCCTTGGGCACGGAGCGCAGGGCCTCCTTGATGGCCTTGGCCTCGCTGACGGCCTCGGAGTCCTCCTCGTCGTCATCGTCCAGGGAGTCCTCGTCGGAGTCGGAGTCAGAGTCGTCGTCAAAGTCGTCGGCGTCCTCGGACGAGAAGTCCGTGGAGGGGGCGCTCGCCTCGTTGCTCATGACCTCGACGCCACGCGAGCGGAGGCTGTCGTAGAGGTCCGAGAGCTCGTCGCCGTCGACGTCGATGTCCTTAAGGGCGACCTGGATGTCGTCCTCGCTCACCGAGCCGCCCTTGCCCGTGCTGGCAACCAGGCCCTCAACCACACCGGTGAGCTCATCGGAAAGCTTGATGTCGTCCTTGCTCTTCTTTGCAGCCACGTATGTCCCTTCGACGCACAAACTTCTCAACACTATACCCAAAACTGTCAGTCGTTAGAAGAGGAAGACAGCTTCCTCACAAGCTCGTTCACCCTGAGCTGAAGCGAGGTGGCCTCCTCGAAGAGGCCCTCGGACTCTCCGTCGGGCGCCCCCTTGGAGAGGCTGCGCAGCCGCACGCGGATCTCCCTGATGCGACGGCGGCAGCTGCCGAGCTCCACCGTGTCCATGACCACCGAGAGCTTCCGCTCGTCGGGCATCTCCCGACCCTCGAGGGCGCGTCCGCCGGAGAGGATGGAAGGCGCCTCGGGCACCACGCCGGCGGCGGCTGCCACCACCTCGGCGGGGCTTGACCCCTCCGGGGTGGAGAGCATGGCCCAGGCCATGGCCTCGTGGCGCGAGTCCGTCCACGAGAAGGACGCGATGCGGTCCGCGTACGCCCTGACCTCGTCCGGCCTGGCCGCGAGCGCGCAGAGAAGCTCCCGCTCCGAGGAGACCTGAAGGCGCTCGTCGGCGGAGAGGGACTCCAAGCGCGGGGACGCCGGCGCCGCG
>OGOY01001216.1_pt1 | contig 28119 bp, 18 predicted proteins | sample 1552811 | NCBI WGS metagenome assembly OGOY01 (sample SAMEA2580132, study PRJEB22360) | human gut metagenome | biome: human gut; feature: human-associated habitat; material: faeces | place: Denmark | collected 2008/2010 | reverse complement strand
TGACCTTGATGGAGCAGGCCGCGAAGAATTACGCCCTGGAGCAGAGCAGCTTCCCCACCATTGCCAGCATCACCAAGGCCGCTGCGCCTGACTTCACAAAGGCAACTGCGCTCGTCATTGTAAACGGCCACGAAAAGACCTACACTGTGACGCTCCCCGCCCTGCCCACGCTGGAAACGCCCAAAGAGTACGGTGCACCCACCTATGAGCTGGGCGAGATCAAACTGGGTGGCGGCTACTACACCAGCGGTGCGAAGGTGGAAAACGGCAAGCTGACCCTGCCCATTCAGAAAAATGACGTGAAAACCACCGGCTCTGTGGGCACAGTGACCGTGATAATCAAGAGCACGAACTATGAGGACATCACGCTGACCGTCAATGTCAATGCGACCAACAAGCTTGTCCCCACCGTGACGGCACCTACGGCAAACGCCCTGACCTACAACGGCGCAGAACAGGCGCTGGTTACAGCAGGCAAGACCACCGGCGGCACAATGCTCTACCGGCTTGGCGATTCTGAGTGGAGCGAGCAGCTCCCCACAGCGAAAAACGCCGGGAAATACACCGTTTGGTATAAGGTGCAGGGAGACGCAGAGTACGCAGATGTGGCAGAACAGAGCTTGTCTGTGACCGTAGCGAAAAAGTCAGTTACCGTTACGGCGCTTGATAAGAGCGCCTACACCGGCAGCACCGCACCCGATCTGAGCAGCCCGGAAGCAGATAAGGATTACAAGGTGGAAGGTCTGCTTGGTGCAGACACCCTGAGTGGCACGATAACATTGACTTACGCGCAGACACCGGATATGAGCAAAACCGGAAAAACCGCGATCAACATTACTGGTACGCTGTCAAATGACAATTATGCGATCACCTATGTTTCTGGAACGTTGACTGTTTCCAAGCAATCTTCCAGCGACGGCGGTTCCTCCTCTGGTGGTTCGGGCAGCGGTGGAGGCTCATCCTCCGGCGGTTCTAACGGTTCCGGCAACAATGATAACACCAACCAGCCGGAAGCCCCTGTCACCGGTGAAACCAAACCCATACAGCCGGATAAAAACGGCAATGCGGCAGTGGATAACAGCTCTGTCCAGTCCGCCATCGACAAGGCCAAACAGGATGCGAAAAAGAACGGCACCACAGAGAACGGGATTGGCGTTACTGTTCCCATCACCCCGGCGGCAGACCAGACCTCTTTTAACGTGACCATCAAGGCGCAGACACTGGATCTGCTGGTTAAAGAAAACGTCCGGCAGTTTACCGTAGCAACAGACCATCTGGTTTCGGTTAATATCGGCCTGGATACTCTGAAGCAGCTGGATACCGCCTCCGCTGGCGGGGACATTATTCTCCGGGCAGATAAGGTGGATGCACTGCGTTCCACCGAGGCCAAAGCCACCATCGGCATAAGACCGGCCTATGACCTGTCACTGGTCTACCTCTCCGGCGGCAAAGAAACACCGATTGCCAACTTAAATGGTCACACTATATCGGTGCGTTTGCCCTACACACCGGCAAAGGGTGAGCAGACAGGTAATCTCTATGCAGTCTATGTAGATGACGCTGGCAAGGTGGAATGGATCACCAAATCCAGCTACAATGCCAGCCTGAAAGCGGTGGTTTTTGAAACCGGTCATTTCAGCGTTTACGGCGTGGGCTACAAAACTTTTGTCCCGGCCTTTACCGACATTACCGGCCACTGGGCAGCAGATAACATCCTCTTTGCAGCCAGCCGGGGACTGCTCTCCGGCACCAGCGACACCACCTTTAGCCCGGACACCGGCATGACCAGAGGAATGTTTATGACAGCTCTGGGGCGGTTGGCGGGCATCAACCCGGACAGTTACCAGACCGGGAAATTCACCGATGTGAAAGCCGACGCTTACTATGCCCCCTATGTGAACTGGGCGGCGCAGACCGGCATTGTGGAGGGCGTTACCGCCACCACCTTTGCACCGGACACCAACATCAACCGGGAACAGATGGCGGTGATCATGAAAAATTACGCTGCAAAGCTGGGCTATGACCTGCCCCAGACCTTGAAGGCTGTGACCTTTGCGGACAACACACAGATCAGCAGCTGGGCGAAGGATGCGGTCAAGTCCATGCAGCAGGCGGGCATCCTGGCCGGGAAGAATGAAAATAAGTTTGACCCCAAGGGAACCGCCACCCGCGCCGAGGTCGCCACGGTTCTGCGGCAGTTTGTGGAAATCGTCATTGACCCGCAGGCCGCAAACGGCTGGCAGCAGAATGACAGCGGCCAGTGGAACTATTACAGAAACGGGGAGTCAGTGAAGGGCTGGCTCTCCGAGGATCAGAAGTGGTACTGGCTGGACAAGGTCACCGGAATAATGTTTGCCGGAGACTGGAAGCAGATTGATGGTAAGTGGTACTACTTCTATGCAGACGGGACGATGGCGGTGAATACTGCATCCGACAGATGAAAAATGAACCCGTAATGTAATGCAAAAATAATATCAATAAAGAGGGATGTGAACAATATGGGCAAGTTTCTGGTACTGTCGCATACCGACCATGAAGAATATATACTCAGTAGAATTATGGAGATTATTGCGGTCGAGCCAGGATTTGACCATATTGTGACATCTCACCCTTGTAACACTCTTGTTTTTCCGGGCTTGGAGCTTCGGCTGAAGGAGAGAACAGCATACCGAAACGGTGAGTTGATTTCTATGACTCGTCGGGAATTTGAAACATTGGTATACTTGGCAAAACATCCATCCTGGGTATTTTCTGCCGGACAGCTCTATGAAGAAGTATGGGGGGAGGATGGTGAAAATTGCGGAACGGCTGTTGCCTTCGTACCGAAAATCAATGCGAATCCGGTGTATAACGGAGGGTGAAGCCTGCTATATGTATGTAGCAATCATTATAATAACATAAAAGGCACGGCATAAAGCAATCTGATGTAAAATCTATCAGAATAATTTATGCCGTGTCTCTTTTTAATTTGATTGAATGTGGGATGGTTTAGGGAAATTAGTAAATCGTAAGCGATGAATAATCCATCGTATTGTCCACTGCCCCCTTGATATCCTTCGCCTTAAACAGGCAGTGGTTCCGCTGCATTATTCGATATTTCGCAACTTCCATCCTGAAGATAATTACGCAGTGTTTCTTTATGGTTTTTTGCGTATATCACAGCTTTTTCCAGCTTACTTCTTTTTACAGGATTGAGTTGTTCTAACCATGCATAAAAGTTTTCCCATACCGGCACTTCTGTTTCCAGACGTCTGTCTTTTCGCTCTTCCGGAGTAAGGTCACGGAACTGCTTTTCCAAAAAGAAAAGCTTGTTGCAGTATGCCAGACCAACTTCAGCCGGAATCATGCGGGGGATTTCTTCTTTCTTAGGAAGAAGCGGCTCTTTGATTTCTTCCTCGGAATTTCCGTTAATGGGCACGTATGCGTGAACAGTAACAGTACTCAATTTTGGGGATTGCCTATAAGCAGGAGAAAACGGTATAATTGAGGAAGGCAGTTGGATATAAGGGGTACAAGTGGTGGAGATGAAAAATATTGTGAAGACGGAAAGAGGGCGGTTGTCTGGGATATGGGATGATGCGGATGATCGATGCGGTGCATTGCCGTTTACATAAATAGATAGAGGAAATACGATGGAACTGAATTTAAGCGAACCGGGACAGAGCCGGTATCTGAGAGTATATGAATATTACAAAGAATTGATCGTGTCCGGGCAGATGAAGCCGGGAGCGAAGCTGCCGTCGATCCGCAAATGTTCCCTGCAGCTGCAGCTTTCACGGACGACGGTGGAGACGGCGTATATGCTGCTGGCGGCGGATGGCTATATCATTTCGCGTCCGCAGAGCGGGTTTTATGTAACGGATGCGGTGCTGGCGGCTGCAAACCGGGAGGAAATAGAGCATGGTGTGCCGCATCAGGAGGAACGCCCGGAAATCCGGTATGATTTTGCGTCTTCAAATGTGGATCGGGAGAGCTTCCAGTTTGATTTATGGCGGCGCTATGTCAAGAGCGCTCTGCGCCAGGATGAACGGCTGCTTTCTTATGGTGAACCGCAGGGAGAGCGGGAATTCCGGGAGGCGCTCTGTGCGTATCTGGGGCGCCACCGCAATGTGATCTGTACGCCGGACAGTATCGTAGTGGGGGCGGGTGTGCAGAGTCTCTTGCATATTTTATGCCCGATGCTGCGGGAGCGGAACAGCGCATGGTTTTTTAATCCGTCGTTCCGGCAGGGACGCCAGATTTTTGAGGATTATGGGTTTCGGACCGGGGATATAAGAGAGTATTGGGAAAATAATGATAGGAGGATTGAGTCCTCAAAAAAGGATTTGTGCGGAATAGAAAAGCCAGATGTATGTGCAAGAGAGATGAAAACAGGGTTATCCGAACAGATGTCAGAGGCAATGAGACATACAGGGAAAAGTGTTTGCTATCTGACCCCATCGCAGATGACAGTCTGGGGCGAGGTCATGCCGGTGGGTGACCGGATGAAGCTTTTAAAGGATGCGGCGCGCGAGGATATGCTGATTATTGAGGACGATTACAACAGTGAGTTCCGCTATTATAACCGCCCGACACCGTCCTTGCAGGGGCTTTCCGGCGGGCGGGGCGTCGTGTATCTGGGGACATTTTCAAGGCTGCTTCTGCCATCGATCCGCATGAGCTACATGGTCCTGCCGCCGGATCTGCTGAAACGGTATCAGGATCGGGGGCGTTTTTATAACCAGACGGCGTCCAAGGCAGAGCAGATTGCCCTCTGCCAGTTTATCCGGGACGGACATCTGGAAAGCCAGATCCGAAAGTCCAAGAAATTGTACGCGGCAAAGGCAAAGTGTTTGTGTGATGCGGTGCGGCGCATTTTTGGAGAAAAAGCGCGAACGCATCTGGGCGATGCCGGTTTTCTGGTTCTCATGGAGCTTGACAGCCCGCTTACATCGGCGGAAATTGCTGGGCGTGCGGCACAGGCAGGCGTCGCCGTCCGCCCGGTGGAGTCGGTCGGGAGTCTTTTGGAAAAACAGGAGCATCATTTTCAAGAGGGATATCCGAAGCTCCTGTTGTCCTGTGCCTCGATGGGGGCAGAGCGGTATGAGGAGGCGCTGGAGGTGCTGAAAGGGGTAGTGTATAAGAAAGAAAAATAGAAGATAGATATAGAAGTTAAAATGTCCGCATAAACCACAGCCAGTACCCGGAACCATCCGGGCAGTTGTGGGTATGCGGACATTTTATGCGACATTCTTACCCGTTTTTCTCCTCATGCGGCAGCCGGTTCCGGAGCAGCCGCTTTTTTAATTCACTCCAGTGAAATGGAATTAGCGGGTAAATATAACTTTTTCCGGCGATTGTCCGGTTAAAGACAAGGCAGCCGACGGCAATGAGTGTTCCTGCGATGAAGCCCCAGAGATTGAGGAAAAAGGTCAGAATCAGGAGCAGGACGCGCATGAATTTGAGTGCGTAGCCGAGTTCGAAGCTCGTCATCGAGTAGTTGGCGATCGTGACGAACGCCATATAGAGCATCGTCTCGCTGTTGAACCAGCCGGATTTGACCGAGTATTCTCCAAGCACGATACCGGCGATGACACTGAGCGGTGTCGTCAGCATGCTGGGGGTGTTGACTGCCGCGAGCCGCAGACCATCGATGGCAAATTCCAGGATCAGGAGCTGATAGATCAGCGCCACATGGATCTCGTCGGTGACACGGATAAAAGCGAGCCATTCCGGGATCCAGCCGGGATTCTGCATAAAAAGCAGCCACAGCGGTGTCAGAAATAAGGTCAGAAAAAAGATGACCGTGCGCGACAGGCGCAGATAGGTGCCGGTCAGCGGTGGAAAATAGTAGTCGTCGGCTTCCTCGATGATATCGAAAACAGAGGATGGCAGAATCATTGCGGATGGCGAATTGTCCACCAGAATGATGATATTTCCTTCCAGAATCGAGGCAGCGGAGGTATCCGGACGCTCTGAAAAACGAAATTTTGGGAACGGATTGAACCATTTGTGCGGATAAATACATTCGGCAAGGCTTTCCTGGTTCATCGAGAGGGCATCGACATGCACTTTTTGAATCCGGGTGCGGATGCGGTTTAAAAGTTCGGTGTCCACCCGGTTTTCCATGTAGCAGATGGCGATATCGGTGTGCGAACTTTCCCCAATATTCATGATTTCCATCCGCAGCTTTGGATCGCGGATGCGCCGCCGGATCAGAGCCGTATTGAACACAAGGGTTTCGACAAAACCATCGCGCGAGCCGCGCAATACCTTATCCTTTTCAGGTTCGCTGACTCCGCGGGCGGGATAGGTGCGGCAGTCTATTGTGAGTGCCTGTGCATACCCGTCGATCAGAAGAAAAGGAACACCGGAGAGAAGCTGGATAATCAGCGCGTCCGAATCCGTTTCCAGCCCGATTTCGCCGTAGGCGAGGTAGAGGGCGGCAAAATCGTTTGCATTGTCAGGCATCTGGGCGGTTTCAATGCTGCTCATCGCCTGCAGCACTTTTAAAAGCGTATCGTCCTTGGTAAAACCATCAATACAATAGAGGCAGGCATCGCGCCCGCCGATCATCAGGTTCCGATCTACGACATCAAAACTGATGTCCGGTCGGAGCTTTTTTTGAAAAAAAGTCCGGTTATTTTCAATGGATGAAGAAATCTGCATCGTGTAAATCTCCTATCAGAGAAGCCAATATCAGTGACCGCGAAGGGACTGGAATGGGACAAAATGTTTACAGATGGAGTATGTGCGAAAAGGATAAAAATATACGAAATGAAGCAAACAGAAAAAAATTCTCAAAATATGTTTTTTTAAAATTCATGGCAAGCGAGGCAATATCAGGGAAAAAGGCGGAAAAAATCGCTGCAAAATGAGACTTAACATGTGCTGAATGGAAAAAGAAATTTGCATGTTAGTTTTAGCAACTAAAAAAGTAATGCTTTATTGAGAATAAAATTCAATTAAAAATAGATAAAAATTCTCATTTTTAAACAGATTTAAATAATTGACAGATTTTATTAGATTAGTGTATACTAACCTCCTCGGCTGCCTGAGTTAGGGATGCCTAATCCAGTGCGGAGAGTAAGATATTACAAAAGATTATATGGAGGAATATGTATGAAAGGTAAGGGAAGATCCCGGCAGGCAATTCTGGCAGCGGTAACCGTGTTAGCGGCGGCGCAGGCAGGTACTGCTTATGCTTCAACCGGACCGGCATCGGAGTCCGGAGTACAGACCGGCGCCTGGATTCAGGAAGGACAGGACTGGAAATATCAGGGAACGGACGGAACGCTTAAGACTGGATGGGTCAAGACCGAGAGCGGCTGGTATTATCTGGATCCGCAGACCGGACGGATGATGACTGGATGGATCACCGTCGATGGACGCCGGTACTATATGAACACAACTGCCGATGGCGTGGAAGGACAGATGCGCCGCGGCTGGTGGAAGGACAATGCAGGAAAATGGTATTTCTTCAGCACTGCATCCGATGGAACGGAAGGTATGACCGTGACCGGATGGCAGTGGATTGATGGAAAATGCTATTATTTTGATAACTTGAGTGCAGAAAACTATGGTCAGATGCACACCGAAGGTCGGACGCCGGACGGCTACAGCGTCAATGCGGATGGACAGTGGGTCAATGAAAATGGAGAGGTCCAGACCCGTGCGGATAGAGGTTATGCGAGCAGCCCGGCAGCAGACGGCAACGGAAGCAGCGTATCAGGAGGCGGTTCGGGGAATTCCGGCAGTTCCGGCGGCAGCCATTCGGGGGGCTCTGGAAGCAACAGTAATTCCGGAAATAACAGTAATTCTGGAAATAACGGTAATTCCGGGAATGACGGAAATCAGAATGGCGGAAATGCCGGAGATAACGGAAACACTGAAAATCCAGACAAGCCGCAGATGGTTTCGCTGGTAGATGAGACGAAGACAAAGCTTACCGAAGTAAATTCCCTGGGCTGGTGGCTTCCGATCGCATTTGATGAGGGATACAATGCAGGCAATACGGTCGTTAAGGTCGATGGAAAAGATGTAACCAATCTTTTAACGCCGATCACAGATGACGGAAGTATGGCAAAACTGGCGCTTCTCGGTACGCCGGGCAAAGTAACCGTCAGCAGCAAAGAAGATGCGGCAAAGGAAGAGACGGTGGTTCTGAGCAATGAGAGCCAGGAAGATGCTGTATATGAGGAAAACGACGGCTATCTGCCTGAGAAGATTCTGACGCATGAGTCAGTTGCTTACTGGGACTATTATCTGACCAATTACGATGAAAACGGAAATCCCCGCATTTCTCCGAAAAAGACTACTTATAACTTGAATGAAGAGAAACAGACTCATCCGAGCTATTCGCCGGATGCGGTTCTTCCAAAAAATGGAAAAGCAGCCGTTACCATTCTGTTTAACTATAATACAGACGAGGAAAAAGAGTGGTTTGACGGCATCCGCAAACTGGAGCTGGTTGAATACGATGAGCAGAAGAACACAATCAATTCAAGCCTCGTATTTGACAGTGAAAAGAATGTGGCGCACGGACAGGGACGCGTTGGACAGCTGACTATCCAGACAGGACAGAGCAATTTCTACAATAATGGACGTTATTATGTGCGGGTTGTATCGTCGGCAGGCGGTTCCGCGCTCGTCCCGATTCATGTCGTCAATGAGACAGTACCGACGCTGGAGCTTAAGGAAACACCGCAGTCCGGTAAGAATCTCCATTTTGCAGTCAGCGATCTGGTATACGCAATTGAGACACCGATCGAGCGTGTGACCCTGGAAGATCCGAACGGAACAGTAAGCGACCTTAAGATGCTCGATGACTGGTATCTCTACAGCCAGGATTTATTTGTTCTGTACAATGATAATACAGACCATCTGCCATACAAGGGCAATTACAAGATCACGGTATATGCAAATGGTTTCCGGTCATTCTCCAAGAGCTTCAAGGTGACAACGGGCGCAGAGCCGGTAAAAGAGAAGGAACAGACCAATGGCCAGAAAATGGCGGCATACGGATTCGACGGTATCAGCACCGCATCGACTGGTTCCAGCGGAAGTGGAAGCTCCAGCGGCAGCAGCTCAGGAAGCTCTGCAATCTCTGCAAACCTGATTTTTGATTCCGATCTGCTTGTAAATGCACATCTCCTTGAACAGACCAAGATGGAAAATGATGCGTCCAAGGCAGTGATGGAGTGGTGGTACAATGCGATTCCGGATGCAGTCTTTGATACTGGAGATGATGATTTCTTCAGATGGACAGACTACGTAAATAAGAGCGAGAATCAGAAATACGAAGAGAACAGAATGCTTCCATTTGCAGATTACCGTGAAAATGGAGCATTGGATCCGAATCATCCGGCAACGGCAAAAGAGGTTCTCGAAGATGGTCTGCTCGGCGATATCCAGTACAATGGAAACTTCTCCCGTCAGGATGCACCGGCGATTACAGTTGTACAGAACAAAGAGGGCGAGCCGGTAGTCCTGCAGACAGAGGATACAGAGTATATCGAGGCGGTTCAGAGTATCGTTGTCAACGGAAACTGGCAGGCACTCAGCAAGGACAAATATTCCATCGATAAAGAAGCAGGCACCATTACCATTGAGGCGGATGTATTCAAGGCTGGTGAGGAGTATAAGTTGACTGTCGATGCAACGGGATATAAGAGCCAGAGTATCGCATTTACATACGATAAGGTGCTGGAAAACGATTTATCGCTGAACGTTGATTATGCGGATGATAAAGAGGCGTTTGCAGCTGAGAAAAAAGAAGATTCTAATAAGACCTACTATTTTGCAAATGCTGAATTTACCGTTAATGGCAGCAAGGGAGATTTCCTGAAGAACCTGAAATCTGTTACCCTGCTTTCTGACGAGGAAGATGCGGTTGAGAGAAATATCTACACGAAAGGCGTGTCCAGCAGCAACGATGTTTACTATGAAGTATCCGGGGATGGCAAGAAGCTGATTCTCCATCAGGTTCAGCCGGGAACTTATAAACTGACATTTCGTTCGAATTACTACACAGAGGCCCTGAGATGTGAATTTGTGGTTGAGAAGGAAGAGGAAGAAATTCAGGAAGAGATGGCAGCTCCAGAAGTAGTGGAGTTCAGCAAACATAAAGCCAGTTGGTCATTTGATCCAGATTTTGGACGTGCTTCTTTTAAAGCTTCAAAGGGAACGAGTGTAAAAGATTACTTGGCTAAGATTACATCCGTGAAAGTTGGAAATAAAGAGTATACGAAAGCAACTTACAGCCTTAGTTCGTATAACCCTACATGGAAGATGACAGATGCAGATGATCCAGATAACAATGTACAGGATTTTGATTGCATCGATTTCACTTTAGACGGTTTCAGCACCGAAGAAAGCACCGATGTAACGATCCAGGCAGAAGGATACGAAGAGCTTACCTTTACAGTTACAAAGGATATGAAGTTAGCGGGTGACGAAGAGAAACTGCTTCCAGCACCGAAGCTGACAGGCAACACTACGGTTGATGAGGGAGAACCGCTGGTTCTGACTGGTGATGAAGAGTATCTGAAAGCAATTAAGTCTGTAAAAGTAACTGGCAATGATGAGGAGGAAGATGTTGCACTTGAATTTGCAGTAAATGGTACAACATTGACAATTCAGACTGGCACACTGGATAGTGGCTTGAATGAGATTGTGATCGAAGCAAAAGGTTACAAGAATCAGTCGATCACGGTTACAGTTGAGAGCCAGAAAGCAGATACAGAAATTGAGGTTTCCAGTGTTGTAAAAGAGAGTAGTTGGACAGGAGATTATTTACTGATCCGTTTCAATGGAGTTGAGGGGGAAAAGTTAAAAACTTTCTTAAAGGAGATTGATTCGGTTGCAGTAAATGGAACAGAGTATAGCAAGGCATCCGTTTCCTCGTTCCTTGGAAGTGGTGAGTTTGCACCGCATGCAACGGATACATCTTATAGCAATGATAATTATGATTGTTTAAAGGTTTCAGCGTCCGGATTAAGTGAAGAAGAGGATAATGAAATTCTTATCTACACTAAGAATAACGGAACGATTGAGTGCAAACTTGATAAAAACTGGAAATTAATCAAGGAATCCAAAACGCTTCTTGCCGACGAAGTCCTCCCAAGCGAGATCGTCACCACCCCAACCGAGGGAGTAACCACACCGGAGCAAACACCGGAAGAGCCGAAGACGAATGACGAAAACAAGGCAGATGTACCGGATGGCGATAAGAAGAACGAGACAGACGATGCGAACAAGGCACCGGAAGTAGACGAGGACAAGAAAGAGGATTCGGACGAGTCCAAGGATACTTCGGATGAGAAGAAAGACGAAACTTCAGATAAAGGCGATGCTGACAAGGATGATTCGAAAGATGAATCCGGCGAAACTGGTGACGATTCCAAGAAGGATGAGACCGGTGATGTAAAAGATGATACTTCTGATAAGGAAGAATCTGACGGCGGTAAAGGCGATGCTTCTGAGAAAGAAGAGTCTGTTTCCGAAGAAGAGTAGTTTTATTTAAAGGAGTAAAAATTGAAACAGAAGTGGTGGATTTTATTAACCCTGCTGCTGTGTGGTTGCGGTGCTTCATCGCAGCCGGATCAAACGGGGGCGGTCCAGAATGACCGTCCTCGTTTATCTGCGTCTATGGAAGAGACGGCAGAAAATGTGGAAGCAGTAGAAAAAAACAAAAATTTAGAGAAAAATCCCTCAAATTCAAACCAGAATCCGGGAGAGGGGCAGAACTGGACGGTGTTTGCGATGGATACTGTGATGCAGTTTGATGCCTACGGTGGAAGTGCGGCTTTGCAGGAAAAAGTGAAACGGCGGGTGGAAGAGCTGGAAGGGGAGCTTTCGACAACGCAGGAAAACAGCGATATTTTCTATCTAAATCAGGAGAAAACAGCGAAACTTTCCGATGATACGCGTTATCTGATGCAGGAGGCGCTGGCGCTGGGAGCAGAAACAGATGGTGCGCTCGATATTTCGATTTACCCGGTTGTGCAAAGCTGGGGATTTACAACGGGAAATTACCGGGTCCCCAGTGAGAGCGAGCGGGAAAGCCTGCTTAAATCGGTCGATTATCGTCTGGTCGGTTTAGAAGCAGATACGGCATCGATCGAGCCAGGAATGATGGTGGATCTAGGCGGTGTCGGAAAGGGATTTACCGGAGATGAGGTGGTAAAGACTATGAAGGAGGACGGCGTGACGAGCGCACTGTTCAGTCTTGGAGGCAATATCCAGACGATCGGAACAAAACCGGATGGCGAGAAATGGTATGTCGGTATCAAGGATCCAGAGAGCGACGGCTATCTGGGCGGAGTCGGGGTGCAGGATGAGGCGGTCATTACCTCCGGTGGCTATGAGCGCTATTTCACGGATGATGACGGAACAATTTACTGGCATATCATGGATCCGTCCACTGGGGCGCCGGCGCAGAGCGGGCTGATTTCTGTGACAATCATCGGACCGTGCGGACTGCGCTGCGATGGGCTTTCGACCGCCCTGTTTGTCATGGGACGGGAAAAGGCAGCAGCACATTGGGCGGCGCATCAGGACTATGAGGCAGTTCTGGTTGACGAAAGCGGCACGATCTGGCTGACGCCGGGTTTAAAAGACCGATTTATTCCGGTGGATCAGGGGGAGACGCGGGAGATTCGTGTGTTTTCATTGACGAAGTGATAAATTCCATTTACAATGGCGGTAAATCGACAGATTTGCTGTTTTTTCAAATGAAAGCAAAGAAAGCAAGCATATAAGGACAATGAAAATGAATCAAAATAGTGTAAATGACAGGAATGTAACAATGCAGGAACAGGATTTTCAGAAGCATCTGCTTCGCTTCGAACGTACCCTTTCCACCCTTGAGGGCTACGAGGGCTGGATGATAGGCACAACTACACTTCATCTGGACTGGCATCCCAAACAGGGGGAGAATGAGTTTTGCCATACCAAATTAACTCCAGAAATCATCAAAAAAGGTCGCTCGGCAATCCGGGTCCGCATAGCGGTAGCGGAGGAGGAAAAGGAACGGGAAAATGAGGAGATGGAAGTGCTGCTGGTAAAACCGCGCCAGAGCGTCCTTGTCCCGGAAAAAGAGAAAATGCCGCTCATGAAAGCAATTACGGAACTGGGAAGTGAGGATGATGATACGCTGGCATTTAGCCGCAGCCAGATGGAAGAATATCTCCGGGAGGCGGCAGATACCAATCCGATCCATCAGGGAGAAGCGGCAGTTCTGCCGGGTTTTCTTGTTATGAATGCCTGCCTGCTTCGTCTGTGGAAGAAGGGCTGGATGAAGGGACAGACCGCTCTGGAAGTACGTTTTCTTGCCCCACTTCGTCCTGATGAGGAGGTATATCTGTCGGATTCGGGGCAGGAGGGAAGAAACGCGGTGTATTTGAGAACGAAGCAAGAGGGAAAGGAAATTCTTTCGATTACAGAAAAATAGGGATGCCGATGATAAAGTGGGTGCAGAGGAGCTATGGATGCATATGTAAACCATTTATAAAAACAAGGTTGACAATCCTCTGAAATTCCGATATACTCTTTTCTAGCAAAGATTCTCTGTGTGTGATTCATAGGAAAATGCATTACACGGCTTAGAATTTTATCACTGAGGAGGTATATATAATGAGTTCAGAGACAAGTGCAGTGAACGTACACGGCGCATGGAGCGCGAAGCGGCTTACACTTTTGGCGATGATGCTGGCTCTTATCAGTGTGTCTTCGTATATCGCGATTCCGCTTCCGTTTTCGGATGCAAAGATCACAGCGCAGACGATGATTGTCAACCTGATCGGTCTGCTGATTGCACCACAGGATACCATTTTAGTTATGGCGAGCTGGCTGCTGTTAGGCTTATGCGGCGTGCCGGTATTCAGCGGCGGAAGCGCAGGACCGGGAAAACTGCTTGGACCGAGCGGCGGTTACTATATCGGATTTCTGGTTGTAGCGTTCCTGATTTCCCTGTTCTGCCGGAAATGGAAAAATGTTGCATTCCAGACAGCGTTCCTGATTGTAGTTGGTATTCCGGTGATTTACGCATTCGGTGCAGGCTGGATGAAACACGTGACCGGACAGCCGTGGGGTGCAGTTATCGTGCAGTCGATAATTCCGTTTATTCCGCTGGACATCGTTAAGTGTGTGGCAGCGGTAGCACTTGGAAAGGCGCTGAAGCGGACGGGCTTATTTGGAAATTAGATAGAAAATAAAGATGGGATGTGGTAGTGAACAGAATCAGCCTTTTAGTGCAGAAATGCAGCCAGGAGGCATGAGGAGTCCGTTGCCGCATCCCTTTAATTTTAATTAGGAATAGAAGAAAAACAGGAGAAAAGTATGAATCACGTATATATTCTGGGCGGTTTGCGCAGTTACATCGGGGTGAAAGATGGAATGTACCGTCATATCCCGGCGGAAAAGCTGGGGGCGGAGGTGCTGCGGGAGGTGGTTTCGCGATTTGAGCTTCCAACCGATGCGATCGACTATATAATAGGAGGAAATGCGGTCGGGGGAGGCGGCAATATCACGCGTCTGGCGGCACTTTCGGCAGGGCTTCCAGAGCGGATTCCGGCGGTTACTTTGGATCTGCAGTGCGGGTCGGCGCTGGAGGCGATCAGCGCGGCAGCAGCCAAGATTGAGAGCGGGATGGCGGATCTGGTCATAGCCGGGGGAATGGAGAGTTCTTCGGTACAGCCGTACCGCATGATGTCCCCGAACCATCCGGAGTATGACGGTGGAAAGGTGTATACGGTTGCACAGTTTGTGCCGGGAAAGCGCGGCGAGCAGGTTATGTTAGAGGGCGCGGAGGAGACTGCGATCCGGGAAAATGTCTCTAAGGAAGAGATGGACACCTGGGTGCTCCGGAGCCATAAGAGGGCGGCGCAGGCGCGCAAAGAGGGAATATTGGAGGATATAACGGTTTCCATCGACGGCAGCAGCCGGGATGAGGGAATCCGTCCGACAATGAGCCAGCGTCTGATCGACCGCCTGCCGTATCTGCTTCCAAATGGCACGAAAATCACGGCGGCAAATGCGTGCTTGATGCACGATGGTGCGGCATTTGTGGTACTTTGTTCGGAACGGTTTTTGCGGGAACAGGGACGGAAAGCAGAATGCCGTTTCCGGTTTGGTACAGCGATCGGGGATGATCCGATGATGAGCCCAAAATCAGCCGTCAGCGCTGCTAAGGCGATACTTGCAAAAACGGGGCATTCTTATCAGGAGATCGATGCTTTTGAGGTCAATGAAGCGTTTGCCGTTATTGATGTTCTATTTGAACGTGCATTTCCGGGGATTGAAGACCGTTATAATATCTGGGGCGGGGCACTTGCCTATGGGCATCCATATGGAGTCTCCGGCGCAATGATTCTGCTGCATCTGATGAAAGCACTGGAACATAAAAATGGGCATTTGGGAATGTGCTGCGTGGCAGCCGCCGGAGGGATCGGAAGCAGTATTCTGGTGGAGAAAGTAATGAAGTAGATGAAGACAGTGCTTGAATGATATAAAAAGTAAATGTGGTAAATTTAAAAGCTCAAATTTGGTAAAAAGTTCTATATAAAAATAAGTAAAAGACAGGAATTAATCATGAAAGAAATACAGACACAACGTATAAATACATATCTGGATGCGCTCCGGGCATACCCGCCAGAGTGGGAAGCCCTGATCACGGAGAAAGAGCGCTATACGTTCGGGGAGCTCATCGAGGCGGCAGAACGTGTAAGGAAACATCCGAAAGAGATAGAAGAAAAACAGGGAAAACGTCACATCCACTGGATCCAGGAACCGACGATCGCGCATCAGCTTATTCAGTTTCTGGCATATGGAGACGGAAATACGGTTCCGGTGATTGCACCGTCCGATGTAAAAATTTCCGATGAATTGCGTGACGTGACACCTCCGGAAGGGGCATATATGGGTGTGATGACGTCGGGAACCTCCGGTCGTCAGAAAGTATTGTTCCGCTCCTTTGAAAGCTGGCACGATTTTTTTAAGCTTCAGAATAAAATTTTCAAAATGGGAGAGGGAAGCATTACGTTTATGCAGGGGAGCCTGGCGTTTACGGGCAACCTGAACCTTTATATGGCGCAGCTTGCGTCCGGCGGAAGCGTCGTTGCGGCGGATTCCTTTGATCCGCGCATCTGGAAGCGGATGATCGAGGCAGAACAGGCGACCTGCGTCTATCTGATTCCTGTCAAGCTGCGGGCGCTGCGGCGTATCTATGAGCGGGAACAGGCGGTCAATTACCGGATTATTTCTTTTGTCAGCGGCTCCCAGAGTATGGGCGGTGCGGAGGCAGTGCAGTTTAAAAAGGCATTTCCCGAAGCGGAGATTACATTGTATTATGGCGCCAGCGAGCTGAACTATATTACCTATATCCGTGGAAGTGAGATGAAAGAAGATACGACGCTGGTTGGCCGTGCATTTCCAGAGGTGGATGTCTGGATTGAAAACGACCATTTCCATGTAAAAACGCGGTATGGAATTCTTGGAATTGGAAATGACGCGGTGATTGGGGACTGCGGTCACACAGATGCAGAGGGACTCTTCTATTTTGATGGGAGGGATGATGATATCTGCAACATAAATGGGAGAAAAGTGTCATCCCTCCGGATCGAAGAGGCGGTGCGGACATTTCCGGGAGTGGCAGAGACGGCAGTGAAGGCAGTCCATGAGCATGGGCGCGATTATCTGAAAGTGTGGATTGTGTGGGAGAAAGAAGCTGAAAGGGAAGAAATTGCCGGAAGTGACAGCGGAAAATGTGGTTGCACCAATATGGCAATTCGGGAATTTTTGGCAGGAAGACTGGCAGATTATGAGATTCCACGCGAATTTGTCTTTCTAAAGGAGTTTCCAAAGACTGAAAGCGGAAAGATTCGTAAAAAAGAACTGTGAAAATTGCTTTTTCTTATCAAAAAAGAAAATGGTTTATTGTGCAAAATGACAAAAGAAAGACATAGGGGCAGCTTATGGAGATGCACTGATGGCAGCGATTGGAGTCGGATTCTACCAAGGTTTTTCAGATTTGCGCCAAGTAATCCAAAAGAAATGTATTTATAAGCCGGATTTAGAGAGGCATGAGTTATACAAGCCATTTAGAAAGCTATTTGATGAATTATATAGGTGTAATCAGGAAATATTACATAGTTTATCTAAGCATAACAAGTAAATAAAAGATATGGAAAGGCTTTTTGACTGTAATCATTGATATTACAATTGAAAAGCTTTTTCATTTATAGGTTCCCGATAATGTGTAAAAATGAAATTCAATCAACCGGGCAGAATATATGTTCGAAATTCCGCACTTTCCTTGCAATGAAAACTGTGCTATGGTATACTGAAAAGAAGATTTGGAGGCATTTTGAAGCGTTCTTTTTTTAGTTTGAACCAGATCTTGAACCAGTGAGAAAAGAAAGGAATTTACCGTGATTTCGTATGTAAAAGGCATCCTGGCGGAGAAAGCAAAGGACCGTATCGTGGTCGAGTCCGGCATGATGGGGATCGGGATTTTTGTCCCGATGTCGGTGCTGGATGTTTTACCGCCGCTCGGGGAAGAGGTAAAGATATATACGCACCTGCAGGTGCGGGAGGATGATATGAGCCTGTACGGCTTTTTAAGCCGTTCGGATCTGGAGATGTTCCGCCAGCTTCTGGGGGTCAACGGCATTGGTCCGAAGGGGGCACTTGGCATCTTGTCGGCGCTGCGTCCGGAGGATCTGCGTCTTGCGGTTATGACTGGGGATGTGAAGGCGATCTCCCGTGCACCGGGCGTTGGGGCAAAGACGGCACAGCGGATCATTCTCGATTTGAAGGATAAAGTACAGGCAGAGGATCTGCTGACACCGCTGTTAGATGGCAGTGCGGCGGTTTCGCCGGCTGCGGGAAACGGGCTTTCAGGCAATGCAGTGAAGGAAGCCGTGGAGGCGCTGGTGGCGCTGGGATATACGAATGCCGAGGCGGTGAAGGCGGTCAAGAGCGCCAATGTGACGGAAGAGATGGATTCCGAGGCGGTATTGAAGGCATCGCTGAAATATCTGGCGTTTTTGTAAAACAACCTATGTGTCGGACATTCGAAATTGCTGGATCATAAAAAATAGTGGTGCTTGTGCGTCAGATGAAAATTTGGAATGTGTGGCAGATATGAGAAAATGGAACTGTCATGGCTTAATTGAATGAGAGAGAATAACAGGAAAGACAGGAAACAAGTATGAGCAGAAGGACGATTACAACCGAGGTGACGGAGGAGGATAAGCGGATTGAGGGAAGTCTCCGCCCGCAGACCTTAGACGAATATATCGGTCAGGAGCGGATCAAATCGACGTTAAAGGTATTTATCCATGCGGCGAAATCCCGCGGTGAGGCGCTTGACCATGTTCTTTTCTATGGACCGCCGGGATTGGGAAAGACGACACTTAGCGGCATTATCGCCAATGAGATGGGAACCCGTATGAAGGTTACTTCCGGTCCGGCAATCGAGAAACCAGGGGAGATTGCGGCGATTCTTAACGGGCTCCAGGAGGGAGACGTCCTCTTTGTGGATGAGATTCACCGCTTAAACCGCCAGGTGGAAGAGGTGCTTTATCCGGCGATGGAGGACTATGCGATCGATATCATGTTGGGAAAAGATTCGACGGCGCGCTCGATTCGTCTGGATCTGCCGAAATTTACGCTGGTAGGCGCGACGACACGCGCGGGGCTTCTGACGGCGCCGCTGCGCGACCGCTTCGGCATCGTGCAGAAGATGGATTTTTATACGCCTGAAGAGCTGCAGACGATTGTCCTGCGGACGGCGGGAGTTCTGAATGTGGAGATTGATAAGACGGGGGCCTATGAGATTGCGAGACGTTCGAGAGGAACGCCGCGTCTGGCAAACCGCCTGTTAAAACGTGTGAGGGACTTTGCACAGGTCAAGTACAACGGCGTGATTACGAAAGAAGTCGCGGATTTTGCACTGGATATCCTTGATGTGGACAAGCTGGGACTTGACAACAACGACCGTGCGATCTTACATATGATTATCGACAAGTTTTCCGGAGGTCCGGTCGGACTGGAGACGCTGGCGGCAGCGCTGGGCGAGGATGCTGGGACACTGGAAGATGTGTATGAACCGTATCTTCTGATGAACGGTCTGCTCAACCGGACTCCGCGTGGGCGGATGGCGACCGAAGCAGCGTATCGGCATCTCGGGTATGCCTGGAATCAAGCAAAAAACGGTATTTCTGAGATTTGATATTTGATTGATTTGAAGGTGGTATTTCTGTGGGGGTGACGTGACAACGTCGAACCATATTTATTAATAGATAGAAAGAAGAGAATGCGATGGCAAAACAGTATATAGATGTATTAATTGATGGAAAAGTGTATAGCCTGGGCGGCAGTGAGACGGAAGGATATGTACAGCAGATTGCCACGTATCTGAATGGGAAGATTTTCCAGCTCAAGGCGCAGCCGGGATTTTTGAAAATGCCGGAAGACTACCAGAGTATTATGACTTATCTGAATCTGGCGGATGATTATTTTAAAGAAAAAGAGAGTGCGAAAGCACTTGCATCCGACAAAGAGAGCATGGAAAAAGAGACATATCGTCTGAAACATGAGATGGTCAGCACCCAGATGAAACTCGAGAGTCTCCGCAATGAGCGCACCGTCAGCGAGGAAGAACTGGAGACGGCAAAGAAGGCGGCAAAAGAGGCAGCTGAGCAGGCGGAAGCTGCTAAAAATGAGGTACAGGCACAGATCGAGCGTGTGAAAAAAGAAGCGCAGGAGCAGATCGAGGCTGTGAAGAAAACAGCACAGGAACAGGTTGAGTCTGCAAGAAAAGAAGCGCAGGAGCAGATTGAACGTGCGAAGAGAGAGGTACAGGAGCGCGTGGAATCCGCGGAAAAAGCAGCCCAGGATCGTGCTGCCAGGGCGGAGCAGACAGCCCGGGAGCAGGCAGAAGCTGCAAAAAAAGAGGCATTGGAACAGATTGCGGATGCAAAGAAAGAAGCAAACGATTTCCGTGGAGAAGCAGAGGTTTGGAAACAGGATGCAGAAGATCAGCGTCTGGCGGTCGAGTCATCCCAGAGTGAAATCGCTTCTTTGCAGGACAAGCTGGAGATTCTCAAACAACAGCTTGAAGAAGCAAGACAGGTGGCGACAGCTGTGCAGACGGAAAAATCGCAGCTGGAAGCACGTCTGATGCAGACGGAACAGGAAAAACAAAGTGTAAAAGAGCAGCTGAGCCAGCTGGAACAGGAAAAACAAAGTGTAAAAGAGCAGCTGAGCCAGCTGGAGCAGGAAAAACAGACGATAAAGAAAGATCTGGAAGAGAGCCTCCAGGAGGCAGGGGCAGCACGTGAGGAACTGGCAGCTGTCCGTCAGGCACAGGTGGAGGCATATATGAAGCGGAAGCCATTTCCCAAGAGACAGGGAACGGTGGAACTGAAAGATGCAATTCTGCGGTTATAATGGGTGAAATGATATGAAAAAAAAGGTGGAAATTCTGGCACCGGCGGGGTCCTTCGATAGCATGAAAGCGGCGGGGGCAGACGCAGTCTATATGGGCGGCAGCCGTTTCGGAGCCAGGGCATATGCGGAAAATCCGGATGAAACGGGGATGCTGGAAGCGATCAACTACGTGCATCTGCATGGGCGTCAGCTTTATATGACGGTCAATACGCTGGTAAAGGAAGACGAGATGGATGACTTATACGACTATCTGCTTCCGTATTACCAGGCGGGACTGGATGCCGTGATCGTGCAGGACATGGGCGTATTTTCTTATATCCGGGAGCATTTTCCGGATTTGCCGGTTCATGCGAGCACACAGATGACGATTACCGGACCGGAGGGCGCGGCGCTTATGACGAGAATGGGCGCGGTCCGCATCGTTACAGCGCGTGAACTTTCATTGGAAGAGATACGCCGCATTTATCAGGAGACGGGCGTGGAGATAGAGAGCTTTGTTCACGGGGCTCTCTGTTACTGTTATTCGGGACAATGCCTGTTCAGCAGCCTGATCGGCGGCAGAAGCGGCAACCGGGGACGATGCGCTCAGACCTGTCGGCTTCCGTTTGATGTCCTTCGGCGGCTGGATGAGAACAACCCGAATGAAAACAAAAAACAAAAGAAAGAAAATGGCGTGTTAAATCCGGGCGATTCCAAGTATGTGCTCAGTCTCAAGGATCTTTGTACGCTGGATATTTTGCCGGATATTCTGGAAGCAGGCGTTTATTCCTTGAAAATCGAGGGGCGCATGAAGAGTCCGCGCTATACGGCAGGCGTGGTGCGCCTGTACCGGAAATATGTAGATTTATATTTAAAGAATGGCAGAAAAGGTTACCGGGTTGACCTGAAAGACCGGAAGGAGCTGCTGGATCTGTTTGACCGCGGCGGTCAGACGTTAGGCTATTATACCGAGCACAATGGACGCGATATGGTGGTCTGCCATGAGAAACCGGCATTCCGCCAGGAAAACCGGGAACTTTACCAGTATCTGGACAAAACGTATGTGGAAGCAGAGGTGAAAGAACCGGTTCAGGGGTTTGCGCGTGTCTGTGAAGGCGAACCGCTGCAGCTGACGCTTCAATACGAAGATCCGCTGACGGGAGAAAGCCGGATGGCAGGCGGAATCGGAGCAGTTGTCCAGACGGCAGTGAAACAGCCGATGAGCAAGGAACGGATTGAGAAACAGCTCGGAAAAACGGGAAATACGCCGTATTATTTTGAAAATCTGGAAGTGGAGACAGGCGGCAGCCCCTTTGTGCCGGTGCAGGAGTTAAATGAACTCCGCCGCTCTGCGTTTGAGCAGCTGACCGAGGAGATACTGCGTCCATACCGCCGGGAGATACCGGAAAATAGGGCGTGCGGGACAGGACAAGGATGGCAAAATCCGGAAGAAAAGAATCTGGAAGAAAATAACCAGACAGGTTCGGAATCAGAAAAAACCAGCCCGGCTCAGGACGTTGAACTCACAGCGGGTTTACCTGTACAGAGCCAGAAAACGCTGTTTGAGAATAAAAAAGGGAATAAAACAGCTCTGTACCACATCCATGTTTCGGTCGAACACCCGGCACAGTTAAAAGTGGCGTTATCCGTACCGGAAGTCGGCGCCATCTATCTGGATAGCGCTGAATTTGGTGCCGAACAGTGGAACGAATGGGTATCGCGCTGCCATGAGGCAGACAAGCAGTGTCTTTTGGTAATGCCGCATATTTTCCGCGATCGGGCAAAGGAATATTTTGAAACACATCGTTCCAGGCTGGAATCGGCGGGATTTGACGGTCTTGTCATCCGGGCATGGGAAGAGCTGGAACTGGTGCGCGAGTGGAAGATTTCCATCCCGCTTGTGATGGATTATGGTATTTATACGATGAATCATCGGGCGGAGGATTTTGTGCGGGAGATGGCGCCGGAGCTTTCGATGCGTTTTACCCTTCCGGTCGAGCTCAACAGCCGGGAGTTGGAGGCGCGCGACAGCCGGGAACGGGAACTTCTCGTATATGGTTCGATCCCGGTCATGGTAACCGCCCAGTGCATCCGGAAAACAGTGGAAGGATGCAGTAAATGTCCGGAATATCTGTATCTGCGGGATCGCAAAAAGAAGGTATTTCCGGTAAGGAACCAGTGCCGTTTCTGCTGCAATACGATCTACAATTCCAGCCCCCTGTCGCTTTTGAAGGATAAAAAGCAGATAGACCGCCTGCAGCCGGAGGTGCTGCGTCTGGCATTTACGTCGGAGAGTGCGGCACAGACCGGGGAAGTGCTTGATGCCTACGTGAAGACCTTCCTCCATCAGGAACCGGTGGAGCTGGAGGGCGAATTTACAAGAGGTCATTTTAAGAGGGGCGTAGAGTAGCGTGTGTACCGGGAATCTTCCGGGTACACATGAAAAGGAGGATCACCATGATAAATCTTGTGACAACGATGTCCAGGTATCTGATGATATTACTGATACTGATTTATACATATTACAATTTCCGCTTTTTTTCACTGCCGGATGACGAGTCGAAACTCCGGCTCTGTCGTCTGCAGAATGTACCGCTGTTTTTGATATTTCTTCTGTCGGGTACGATCATTTATCTACAAACCGAGGATGAGGCAGTTGTGCTGTTTTTCGGCGCGCAGCTTGTCTTTTTTGTCCTGTACCAGCTCTTATACCGGCTGTTTTACCGGAATGCATCGAGACTGTTGCTGAACAACACGTGTATGCTTCTGTGCACCAGTTTTATCATGCTGACGCGCATCTCGATGGACAAGGCGGTCCGCCAGTTTATCATCATGGCAGTTGCGGCGGTTATCACAATGATTATACCATATGTGATAGATAGAACCTGGCAGCTCGCTAAGATACCGTGGGTGTATGGCCTGATAGGTCTGGCGCTGCTGCTGGTTGTCTGTGTGATCGGCAATACCAGCTTCGGCGCGCAGCTTTCGATCAGTATCGGCGGATTTTCGTTCCAGCCGTCCGAGTTTGTTAAGATCAGCTTTGTATTCTTCGTGGCGACGATGTTTTACCGCTCAACGGAGTTTAAAAATGTGGCGATCACGACCGGCGTGGCGGCGGCGCACGTGTTGATTCTGGTGTTATCCAAGGATCTGGGAAGTGCGCTGATTTTTTTCCTCGCCTATGTCCTGATGCTGTTTATTGCAACCTCCAACTGGCTGTATCTGGCAGGCGGTCTTGGAAGCGGCTGTGCGGCTGCGATGCTGGCGTATAAGCTGTTTTCGCATGTGCGTGTCCGCGTGGAAGCATGGCAGGATCCGTGGAGTGACATCGCAGGAAAAGGATATCAGGTTACGCAGGCGCTCTTTGCGATCGGCACAGGCGGCTGGTTTGGCATGGGACTTTACCAGGGGATGCCGAAGAAGATCCCGGTTGTCGAGAAGGACTTCATTTTCGCGGCGATCTCGGAGGAGCTGGGCGGCATCTATGCGCTCTGTATTCTCCTGATCTGTCTGGGCTGCTTCATGCAGTTCATGCTGATTGCGACCCGGATGCAGGCATTATTTTACAAGCTGATCGCGTTTGGTCTGGGAATTGAGTATGTGGTGCAGGTGTTCCTGACGATCGGCGGCGTGACCAAGTTTATTCCGTCCACCGGCGTGACGCTGCCGCTTGTCAGTTATGGAGGCAGTTCGATTCTCAGCACATTTATCCTGTTTGGCGTGATACAGGGACTATATGTCCTGAAACGGAATGAGGAAGAAGAGGAGGAGCAGCAGTTTGATGAGGCAGAAGGATGAAATGGAAAGAACTGAAAATGCGAGAGCGCGTTCAAACCGTCATATTCTGTGGCTGACCTATGGGATTGCGGCGCTCTTTATCGCGATGGCCGTTTATTTTGGCTGGTTTATCCAGTTTAAGAGTGAAAATGTGATCGGCAGCTCTTATAATGCGAGACTCGATCTCCTCTCAGACCGGGTGACCCGCGGTTCGATTATGAGCAATGATAAAACGGTGCTGGCGCAGACGAACGTTGCAAGTGACGGAAGCGAGAAACGCTATTATCCGTATGATTATCTGTTTGTCCATTCGGTCGGATATTCCGGCAAAAATGGAAAAACCGGTCTGGAGTCGCTGGCGAATTTCTACCTGCTTTCCTCCCATGTGAATCTGATTGAGAAAACGATCAATGAATTTCAGGGGAAGAAAAATCTGGGCGACAATGTGATTACGACGCTCGATGTGGATCTGCAGCAGACGGCATCCGACGCGATCGGAAAACACCGGGGCGCGGTGATTGTCATGGAACCGGATACGGGAAAGATTTTAACGATGGTTTCCCAGCCGAATTTCAATGCGAATCTCGTCGATGAGCGCTGGGCAGAGTTGATATCGCCGGACAATACGAAGGCACAGTTAGTCAACCGTGCGACGCAGGGCTTATATCCGCCGGGATCGACGTTCAAGATGCTGACGGTGCTGGAATATATGAAAGAGAACCCGAATACCTGGCAGGACTATGTGTATAATTGTAATGGCTCTTACCAGAATGGCGATTATACGATTAAATGTTACCACGGGACGGCACACGGGGCGCAGAACCTGATTCAGGCATTTGCTAATTCCTGCAACGGTGCGTTTGCGGAGATTGGAATGCAGATAAATTCAGAAAAATTCCGGGCGCTGGCAAATCAGATGCTCTTTAATTCGGAGCTTCCGTACACACTTCCGTACAACCAGAGCACGTTTTCGCTCGACGGCAGTTCGGATGACTGGGAAAAGCTTCAGACCGCGATCGGACAGGGAAAAACCCAGATTACGCCGCTGCATAACCTGATGATCGTATCGGCGATCGCCAACGGCGGCACGCTGATGAAGCCATATATGATCGATCATGTTGAAAATGTGGGTGGTCAGACGGTCAAGAAGTTCCTTCCGTCCGCCTATGGAACCCTGATGTCTGCGAATGACGCACAGTTTCTGACGCATCTCATGAGCCAGGTGGTCGAGATTGGTACGGGTTCCGCGATGCGGGGGGCATCCTATACGGTGGCCGGAAAAACCGGTTCCGCCGAGTTTGAGACAGGTAAGGAGACACATTCCTGGTTTGTCGGTTTCGCTCCGGCAGACAAGCCGAAGGTGGCGATCTGCGTGCTGGCAGAAGAGTCCGGTTCCGGCGGTGCGGTCGCTGCGCCGATCGCAAGACAGGTGCTGGATCGGTATTTTGCGAAATATGGGCAGTAGGACAAAAGAAAAGGGCAGGAAAGCGATTTGAAGCTTTTCCTGCCCTTTTTGTCTCGAATATGCATAGTCACATTTTATTTACACAATCGTTCCAGATCCCCATAGAATCCCGGATAGGAGATGTTCACGCAGTCTGCATCCAGAATTTCGGTCTCGCCGGAAGCGCCGAGTGCGGCAACGGCGAAGGTCATGGCGATGCGGTGATCCTTCTTGCTGTCGATCACAGCACCGTGCAGCGGCTTGCCGCCGTGGATGATCATGCCATCCTCGGTCTCGGTCACATCCGCGCCCATAGCGGTTAAATTCTCTACCATGACAGCAATGCGGTTTGACTCTTTTACCTTCAGTTCCGCGGCATCGCGTATGACGGTGGTTCCCTCGGCATAGCACGCCATCGCAGCGATCACCGGAAGCTCGTCGATGAGAGTCGGAATGATCGCACCCTCGATCGCGGTTCCAGTCAGCTTACCGGAGCGGACGAGCAGGTCGGCGGTCGGTTCGCCGGAGGCGGTGTTTACATTGAGAAGTTCGACGTCCGCGTTCATCGCCTTGCAGACGCGCAGGATGCCGTCGCGGGTCGGGTTGATACCGACATTTTTAATTAAGATTTCTGAATCCGGTACGATGAGTCCGGCTGCGATAAAGAAGGCAGCGGAGGAGATATCGCCCGGAACCAGAATTTTCTGTCCATAGAGCTGTTTTGCCGGCTGTAAAATCGCGGTGGTTCCTTCTGTGTGGATGTCTGCGCCGAATGCGGACAGCATCCGTTCACTGTGATCGCGGGAAATGTACGGTTCGGTCACGCGGGTTTCTCCGTCGGCATACAGACCTGCCAGCAGAATCGAGGATTTGACCTGGGCGGAGGCAACCGGAGAATTATAATGGATGCCGTGCAGCGGTGAGCCGGTGATATGGAGTGGCGCGCAGCCATTTCCATTGACACTCTCGATCTTTGCGCCCATCTGGGAGAGAGGATCGATGATGCGCTTCATCGGACGTTTCTGGATGGAAGCGTCGCCGGTCAGTGTTGTGTCAAATTTCTGGGCCGAGAGAATGCCGGAGATCAGGCGCGTTGTGGTGCCGCTGTTGCCGCAGTCTAAAACGGAGTCTGGGGCAGTCAGCCCGTGCAGTCCACGTCCGTGGACGAGAACGGTCTCGCCCTGATTTTCGATCGAGATTCCCATTTTGGAAAAACAGGAGATCGTGGAGAGACAGTCTGCGCCCTGCAGGAAGCCGTGGATTTCGGTCAGTCCGTCCGCAAGAGCGCCGAACATGACGCTGCGGTGGGAGATGGACTTGTCTCCCGGAACGGTCAGTTCGCCCCGGAGAGAAGATGTATGGGTAAATTTCATTGAGTTCATAGTTGTACCTGCCTAAACATTAATGTTGAAAGTTAAGTTTGAAACATACATTGCAGTCTACGCGAACAGCGTGTAATTGTATCTCTTCAAACGCGCCCACGCCGCTTCCATCGAAGCCTTGTCGTAGAAGCTGATCCGCAGCGCGCCCTCGCCATGCTCACGGTTGTGGCTGATGCCGATATTTTTGATACTGATTCCTTTACCGGAGAGGATCGAGGAAATGATGGAGATAGCACCTGGCTCGTCCACCACATCGGCGGAGAAGGCGTATTCCGGCTGTATCGATCCTTTTGGAGTTTCTGCAAACGAATTCCGGTAGTCTCGGGAGGACTCAAACAGCTGGTAGATGGCTCTGGACTGGTGGTCGGACAGTTCTTCCCGCAATGTCGTCAGGGAATCAATGTAGCGATCCAGCACCTCAGTGATATTGCCTGTGTTCGTCATGCAGATCTGTTCCCACATGACCGGAGAAGAGGAGGCAATACGGGTGATATCCTTGAAACCTCCGGCAGCCAGCCGTTTCATCATCTGATCCTCGCTGTCGCAGTCGTGTACCAGGTTGACCAGGCTGGAGGCGATGAGGTGCGGCAGATGGCTGATCGCCGCGACAATGAAATCATGACGATGATAATCCAGCACAAGGGGCAGCGCACCGATCGCATTTGCCACATCCACCATACGGTCAGTGTAGGAAGCCGGCGTGTGCGGCGTCGGGGTAATGATATAGTACGCATTTTCCAGCAAATGGTCGGTTGAACTCTCGTAGCCGGTCTTTTCCGAGCCAGCCATCGGGTGTCCGCCGACGAAGCAGCTTTCCATGCCGAGCGCGGCAACGGTCTCATGAATGCTGGTCTTGGTGCTTCCGACGTCAGTCACAACCGCGCCTTCCTTTAAGAACGGCCGGATCTGGCGCAGATAGGATTCATTAAATTCAACCGGTGTGCACAGGAAAATGATGTCGCACTCGCTTAAATGCTCGTCCACGCCGTCCAGAATCAGGTCAACAATGCCGTCTGCATGTGCCTGTTCCAATTTTTCGCGGGTCCGCATATAAGCCATGATCTGAATATCCGGGGCGCTGCGTTTCAAACCTCTGGCGATAGA
>OGOY01001204.1_pt1 | contig 28298 bp, 27 predicted proteins | sample 1552811 | NCBI WGS metagenome assembly OGOY01 (sample SAMEA2580132, study PRJEB22360) | human gut metagenome | biome: human gut; feature: human-associated habitat; material: faeces | place: Denmark | collected 2008/2010 | reverse complement strand
GGTCCAGAATGATGTTCAGCGCCGCACCCGCAAGGGTGGACACCATGGCAAACCGAGGATTGCCGTCGGCACGGATGATGGGATTCATGGCCTGCCCAAACATATAAAACGGCACACCCAGCGTGATATAAAAGAAATACTCCTGGGAGTGGTGGTAGGTCTCGGCGTTCACCGTTCCGCCGAACATGGCAAGAATGGTGTCCGCAAAAATCAGATAGAGCGCGGCCAGCACAATGCTGCTGACCAGACACATCACCACCGCATTGCCGACGCTCCGCTTTGCCTTGGGAACCTCGTTCTGCCCAAGGCTGATGCTGACGAAGGCGCAGCAGCCGTCACCGATCATCACGGCAATGGCCAGCGCTACCACCGTCAGGGGGAACACGACGGTGTTGGCGGCGTTGCCGTAGGAGCCCAGATAGCTGGCGTTTGCAATAAAGATCTGATCCACGATGTTATACAGTGCGCCGACCAGCAGCGAAATAATGCACGGGATCGCATACTTTTGCATCAGCTTGCCGATGCGTTCCGTGCCGAGAAATTGATTGGAACTTTCCATGGGATTCACCTTACCTTTCCATTTTGAGGACAAAAAACAACGGGCAGCCCTCATGCAACCGGTTTTACGCATGAGTGCTACTCGTTGTACGAAATTATTATAGCCTGCCCGCCGGGGATTTGCAAAGGCAGTTTTGCACAAGATTTGTACTGGGCATTCTGCGCAGATTGCACGAGGCAAACTTTGTGAAAGATGTCCTTGGAAGCCCGCCGCCCAGTCGTGGCACAATAAGGTGGAGCACAAAAGTACGCTGGAAAGACTGTTTTGTACAGGCTGTTCCATCTGGATGAAAGAGGAGTAATATGGCACAGTATCAAGCAGGAATGCTCGTGGTCTATGGGAAACTTGGGGTTCATGAAATCGAAACCGTTGGTCTGCAGAGCTTTTGCGGAAAACCGGCGAAAATCACGATACCCTTCGCCCTTATTTTACGGATTCCCACGACCACAGCTATATCCCCACGGCAAAAGAAGGTGCTCTGCGCCCGGTGCCCCGGCACAGCAGGCGGAAGCCGATTTGGCACGCATCAAAGAGGTGCGATCATGTCGAAAAAGCAATGGAATTTCAAAGAGAAGCAATGAGTCCGGATGGCTGTTCTCTGGGCGGTGCGTGTCTGACACGCCTTCTTGCCTTGGGGAAAATCCCGGTCGAGCCACTTAATGCCCGATTGGATAAAGATAGCCATTCTAATTGGTCAAAATATCGGATTTGTTCGATTGCGCTTTTATTATACACATTTTAAGCTTTGCTGTTGGCAGAGCTTTTTTGCTTCCATCATAGGGGGAACCTGCAATTTTGAAAAACATTGTCTGTTTTTTGCTTATTTGACTACAAAATTTATATAAAAACATGCAAAATTTATGTTGAAATTGTTGCAGAAAGAGTTTATACTAGAACCATCGCGGATACAAAGCGAAAGAATGGGAACAGTAAATCATATGAAGGATCTTTATGACGCCGCACGGCACCTTGTCTGGCTGACACAGTTTGGTTTATCGGTTGTGCTTCCGCCGGTGCTGTTTCTTTTGGGGGCTGTTTGGCTACGCAAACAATTCGGCCTTGGCGGCTGGGTCATCTTGGTTGGGTTCGCGCTCGGCATGGTGGCTGCCATCGGCAGCCTGCGCAGTTCATTAAAGACAATTGAGCGGCAGGGCAGGGCCCCGAAAAAAAAGCAGGAGCCGCCGCCTATCTCGTTCAATCAACACTAATTGTTATGGAAGGAGCCTGTATCCATGCAAAAGCATCAGGACATTCTGCAGCAGGTTGGGCGCATGGCTTTGGCAACCGCCGGTTGTTCCGCCATTATGCTGGCCATCTATGCAGTGGTTGGGCGGTTTACCACAGCGGTATTGCTGGGTGGCCTGCTGGGCACTGTGATTGCTGTAGGCAACTTTCTGGCATTAAGCATTACCGTTTCTAACGCGTTGGACCGTGCCGCGGCAGGGGATAATTCCGTAAAAGCGTGCATGAGCATTCAAAGTTCCAGCGTTGTGCGCACGGCAATTCTGGCAGTCATTTATGTTCTGCTGTTCCATGCCAAAGTTTGTGATCCGCTGGCAGCATTGTTGCCGCTGCTGTTTGCACAGGCTGCCATTAAGCTGATTGAATTCTTCCGCAAAGATTCCAAAGGCGGTGATGCAGTGCCATGAACGGGCCTAAGATTTATTTCACGATCCCTTTGTTTGGTGGAATTCCCATCACGCAGACAACGGTTTCTTCGTTTGCGGTTATGTTGCTGCTTTGTATTGCCGGTATTGTGCTGGGCAGCAACCTGCAAAAGCGTCCCAGCCGCCGCCAGGTACTGGTAGAAAAAGGTGTTACTATGCTGTACGGCATGGTAGAAGACACCATGGGCAAGCATAATTCCTATTGGACACCTTATATCGGAGCATTGTTCCTGTCTTCCATTTTCGGTTCCTACATCGGAATGACCGGTATTTTCCGCTCTTCCACAGCGGATCTTTCCACCACCGTTACCTGGGCCTTAATGACAAGCGTGATCTGCTGGGCTTGCTCCATTAAAGCAAACGGTGTGCTCGGTTGGCTGAAAGGCTTTACTGAACCGGTTGTCGTTATGACGCCGATGAACCTTGTTTCCGAAATCGCGCAGCCCATCTCAATGGCATTCCGTCACTTTGGCAACATTGCGGGCGGCAACGTTCTGACCAGCCTGGTTTATTCCGCTCTGGCAACGGCTTCCGCCGCTCTTTTGGGCCTGGTTGGCAAAAGCATTGCGGTCGGAATCTTGATTCTTTTGGGTGGTGTGGCGCTGCTGGTTTTGGGTGTGCGCAAGAAAAAGTTGGCTTACAAAATTTTTGGTGTGGTGTTTGCCGCAACCGGAATTTTGTCCCTGCTGGGCTTTGCAGGGGTGCCGTATCTGGAAGTCGGCATTCCCGGCATCATGAGCCTTTATTTCGATGTATTTTCTGGTGGGGTGCAGGCCCTGGTGTTTAGCCTGTTGACGATGGTTTATGTCAGCAATGCCTGCCCGCCGCCTGAAGAAGGTTAACGTAAAATTTTATTTATTTAGGAGGATACCTCGTATGGAAACAGCAATCGTAAAAGCCGCCTGTGCAATCGGTGCAGGTATCGCAATTGGGTTTGGTGCTATCGGCCCTGCAGTTGGCGAAGGTAATGCCGTTGGCAAAGCGCTGGAAGGCATGGCCCGCCAGCCGGAAATGGCAAACCTGCTGCGTACCAACATGATCCTTGGCTGCGCCATTACCGAATCCACCGGCATTTATTCGCTGGTTATCGCCCTGTTGTTACTGTTCGTCTTCTGATGGATACGATAGCCGAAAAGGAAAGGAGGAATGGCTCGTGACGGGCTTTGAAAGCTTTGTTGGCATCGACCCGTGGACAGCGCTGTTCACTTTCTGCAATATGATGATCACCTTTGCGGTGCTCAAAAAGTTCCTGTTCAAACCGGTCAAAAAGATGATCGACGACCGCCAGGCGGAAATTGATACCATGTACGCCGATGCGGATGCAGCCAAACAGAAGGCTGCCGAGTTGGAACAGGAATACCAGCAGCACCTGCAAAGCATCCGGGATGAACGCGATACGCTTTTGCGTGAGGCAACCGCCCGCGCCCAGAAGCGCGAAGAAGAAATTGTTGGCGAGGCCCGTGCCGAAGCAGCCGCCCTGCGCGCCGCTGCTGAAGCTGATATTGCACAGGAACGCAAGAAAGCAGTCAACGACCTAAAAAATGAAATTGGCGGCATTGCTGTTGATATTGCAGGCAAGGTAGTTGAGCGCGAAATCAACGAGACGGACCACAAGGCCCTGATCGATGAATTTATCCGGAATGTGGGGGATGCCTCATGACCGAAACCGGAAAGCGTTATGGCACAAGTTTGTATGAACTGGCTGCGGAAGAGGGCCTGACCGAACGGATTCTGGCGGAGCTGGATGTTGCTGTCAACGCAATGCAGGAGCCTGGCTATCTGCGCTTGTTGATGACGCCCAGTGTCCCCAAAAAAGAGCGCTGTGCGTTGCTGGATCAGGCGTTTGCGCAGGCGCATCCGTATCTTGTCAACTTCTTAAAGATTTTGTGCGAAGCAGGCATTCTGCCAGAACTGCCTGCCTGCGCAAGAGCTTACCGTGACCGATACAACCAGGACCATAACATTTTGGAAGTTACGGCAGTATCTGCTGTTGCACTGGACGAAAGTGCCCGCAGCAGACTGCAGGAAAAATTGCAGCGTGTAACCGGCAAAACCATTACCCTGACGGAAAAAGTGGACCCCAGTGTTCTGGGCGGTCTGCGGCTGGATCTTGGCGGAACCCGCCTGGACGGCACTGTGCAGGGCCGGCTGGAACGTCTGCGCAATGAAATCAGCGGTGTGGTGATTTGATTTGCACCTGCCGCCGGATTCCACCTTCATTTTATAGATTGTGTGGTGAACCAAACAGTGCAACTGGAACCTGAACAGATTTCCCGCATTATTCGTTCCCAGATCAAATACTACCAGAATGCCATTGAGCAGACGGAGACCGGTACTGTTACGATGGTAGGCGATGGCATTGCCCGCGCCGCCGGCCTTGATAACTGTATGGCCGGTGAGCTGGTGCAGTTTGATAGCGGAACCTATGGTATGGCGCAGAATCTGGAAGAAAACAGCGTATCAATCGTTTTGCTTGGCGATGACAGCGGCATCAAAGAAGGCGGTACCATCCGCCGCACCGGCAAAGTTGTGTCGGTTCCGGTCGGTGATGCTCTGATTGGCCGCGTTGTCAACGCTCTGGGCCAGCCTATTGATGACAAAGGCCCGATTGATGCTGCCGACTATCGTGCCATTGAATCCCCGGCACCCGGCATCCTGGACCGTCAGCCCGTCAAGCAGCCTTTGCAGACCGGCATCAAGGCCATTGACTCAATGATTCCCATTGGCCGCGGCCAGCGTGAGCTGATTATCGGCGACCGCCAGACCGGTAAGACCGTGATTGCTACGGATACGATCATCAACCAAAAAGGTAAAGATGTCCTTTGCATCTATGTTGCTATTGGCCAAAAGCGTTCTACCGTGGCCTCTCTGGTTGAAAACCTCGAGAAAAACGGAGCCATGGCTTACACCACTGTAGTGTGCGCCACAGCTTCGGAGCTTTCGCCCCTGCAGTATATTGCGCCTTATGCCGGCTGCGCCATGGGCGAATACTTTATGTATCAGGGTAAGCATGTGCTTATTATCTATGATGACCTTTCCAAACATGCGGTTGCCTACCGTGCTCTGTCGCTGCTGATTCGTCGTCCGCCGGGACGCGAAGCATACCCCGGCGATGTTTTCTACCTGCACAGCCGTTTGTTGGAACGTGCCGCCAAATTGAGCGATGCAAAGGGCGGCGGCTCGCTGACAGCTCTGCCCATTATTGAAACACAGGCTGGTGACGTTTCCGCTTATATTCCAACCAACGTCATCTCCATTACCGACGGCCAGATCTTCCTGGAAACCGAGCTGTTCCATTCCGGCATCCGCCCGGCTGTCAACCCCGGCATTTCTGTTTCCCGTGTCGGCGGCAATGCGCAGATCAAGGCGATGAAAAAGGTTGCCGGTACCTTAAAACTGGTTTACTCCCAGTACCGCGAGCTGCAGGGCTTTGCCCAGTTTGGCTCCGACCTGGATGCCGACACCAAATCTCGTCTGGCACAGGGCGAGCGCATTGTGGAAATCCTGAAGCAGGACCGCAACAGCCCAATCCCGGTAGAAAAGCAGGTTGCCATTTTGTATGCAACAGTCCACGGCTACCTGAAAGACATTGCCGTAAAGGATATCGCCGCGTACGAAAGCGCGCTGTATCAGTACCTTGATGAAAATGTAACCGCTGGCGGTGTGATGGAAGCCATCCGCACCACAGGCGATATGAAGCAGGATACCGAACAGCAGATGAAAGATGTGCTCGCCGCATTCACGGCAAACTTTATCAAAAATGCCGGATAATCACAAAATACGCCAAAGGGGGTGCTGCCGGTGGCTGGTTCCATGAAAGAAATCAAACTGCGCATCAAAAGCGTGGAAAGCACCATGCAGATTACCAAAGCCATGGAGCTGGTAGCGTCCAGCAAGCTGCGGCGCGCCAAGGAACGGGTGGAAAACAGCCGTCCCTATTTCGAAACGCTTTATGCCACGCTGTTTGATATTGCGGCTGCGGATTCTGAGTTCAGTAGCCCATATCTGGCCAAATGCGAGAAAAAGTGCTGCCTGTACATTGTAATTGCAGGTGATCGCGGCCTTGCGGGCGGCTATAACAGCAACATCTTAAAAGCCGTGGAAGCGGATGCTGAAGGGCGGGAATATTGTGTGCTGCCCATCGGCAAAAAGGCGGTGGAATACTTTGAGCGCCACAAGATTCGGATTCTGACGGATTCTTTTGCCATCGCAGGGGATATTTCGGTCAGCGACTGCTTTGAAATTTCCCGCCTTGTGTGCCAGAAGTTTCTGGAAGGCGCTTTTGATGAAATTCGCATTGCCTTTACCCAGTTTATTTCCATGCTGACCCAAACTGCAATCATTCTGCCGGTTCTCCCGTTTGATGCCGAACCGCCGGAGCCGGGCCACGAGCATCAAAGTCTGATGCTCTATGAGCCAGACAGCGCCGCCGTGTTTGATGCCATTATCCCGGAATACTTGGCCGGGGTTGTGTATGGCGCTTTGTGTGAAAGTGTTGCCAGTGAACAGGGTGCACGCCGCACCGCCATGGACTCTGCCACCAAGAACGCTGGCGAAATGATCGAGCATTTGAACCTTTATTATAACCGCGCCCGTCAGGCAGCAATCACGCAGGAAATCACCGAAATAGTGGCCGGTGCAGATGCTGAAAGCTAGGGCGCACCAGAAAAGCCGAAATTTTATCCGATTTCTTTGCCTTCAGGTATGCCTTTGGGCAATATCTGATGCAACAGTGCTGAGAGTTTTTTCAGACACACCCGGAAACAAGCCCGACAGCACGCTAAAAATTCACTCAAAGGAGTGTGTGCAATGCCAGAAAAACACATCGGTAAGGTCGTGCAGGTCATGGGACCTGTTTTGGATATCCGCTTTGCCGACGGCGAGCTGCCGGAACTGCTGAATGCGATTGAACTGCAGAACAACGGCAAACCGCTGATTGTAGAAGTTGCCCAGCATATTGGCGATAACGTGGTGCGCTGCATTGCTATGGCCGCCACCGATGGCCTTGTGCGCGGTGCCGAAGCCGTGGATACCGGCGGGCCGATCAAGGTTCCCGTTGGTGATGCGTGCCTTGGCCGTGTGTTCAACCTGCTGGGTGAACCGGTTGATGAACAGCCTGCCCCCACCGGGGTAGAGCATTGGCCCATCCACCGCCCGGCCCCTGCTTTCGATGAACAGGAATCTTCGACTGAACTGCTGGAAACCGGCATCAAGGTCGTTGACCTGATCTGCCCCTATGCAAAGGGCGGCAAAATCGGTCTGTTCGGTGGTGCCGGTGTCGGCAAAACCGTGCTGATTCAGGAACTGATTTATAACATCGCTACCGCCCATAACGGCTATTCTGTTTTTACCGGCGTTGGCGAACGCACCCGTGAGGGCAACGATCTTTACGGCGAAATGGCCGAAAGCGGCGTTTTGAGCAAGACTGCGCTGGTCTATGGCCAGATGAATGAACCGCCGGGAGCCCGTATGCGCGTGGCGCTGTCCGGTCTGACCATGGCGGAGTACTTCCGCGATGTCAAGCATCAGGATGTTCTGCTGTTCATTGATAACATCTTCCGCTTTACCCAGGCTGGCTCCGAAGTTTCGGCACTGCTGGGTCGTATGCCCTCTGCCGTTGGCTATCAGCCCACGCTGGCAACGGAAATGGGTGCACTGCAGGAACGTATTACTTCCACCCGCAAGGGTTCTATCACTTCTGTTCAGGCTGTTTATGTACCTGCGGACGACTTGACCGACCCGGCCCCCGCCACGACCTTCACCCATCTGGATGCTACCACGGTTCTGAGCCGTGATATTGCTTCTCAGGGCATTTATCCGGCTGTCGACCCGCTGGATTCTACTTCCCGCATTCTGGCCCCGGAAGTTGTCGGGCAGGAGCATTACCAGATTGCCCGCGCCGTGCAGCAGGTTTTACAGCGCTATAAGGAACTGCAGGATATCATTGCCATCATGGGTATGGATGAACTTTCGGAGGACGATAAGATCACCGTCAACCGCGCCCGTAAGGTACAGCGTTTCCTTTCACAGTCGTTCCATGTTGCGGAGCAGTTTACCGGTATGCCCGGCCAGTATGTGCCGTTGAAAGAAACCCTGCGCGGCTTCAAGATGATTTTGAACGGCGAATGTGATTCCATCCCCGAAAGCTGCTTCCTGTTTGCCGGTACGATTGATGACGTTCTGGCTAAGGCCAAGCAACAGTAAGGAGGCAGGACCATGTCCAGTTTCCCACTTAAAATCATGACGCCGGACGGCACTGCTTTTGATGGGCAGGTACAGTCGGTGTCCTGCCGGACCATCACCGGGCAGGTTCAGTTGATGGCCCGTCACATCGATTATTGCACTGCCCTTGGCATGGGGGAGGCCCACATCACATTGGAGGATGGCACCCAGCGCAGCGCCGCCTGCATGGGCGGTATGTTGAGCATGTTTGGCGGCGAATGCCGCCTGCTGGCCACCACCTTTGAATGGGCCGATTCCATTGACAAAGAACGTGCTGAGCGCAGCAAAGCCCGCGCCGAGGAATTGCTGGCCCAGAAAAACCTGGATGCCCGTGAGCTGGAACTTGCCCAGGCCCGCTTGAAACGTGCTTTGGTGCGCAGCAATGTTGCTGCGCGTGCTCAGTTTTGATTGATCCGCTCCCGGCCGAATAAATCACAAATAAAAAGTTCCTGAAATCGCAGCAGGTTGCTGTATGGTTTCAGGAACTTTTTATTGTAAGCTTTAGCATTTACAGCAATGAGCGAAGCAAACTGTGATTAAAAGTCGGATTTGGTGTAGCATGCAGCAAATGTAGTTTTGCCCACTTGTGGGCAGCGGTACGAGTGATGCAAGTGAAGGATTTTTCGGTGCATCTTGAGATACGCGCCGGTATAAAGCCCTTCTAGGGCTTACTCAAGCCTCCGGCTTAGCCGGAAATTATGACTTTTGGGATAGTCCCAAACCCTTTTGAACTTAATCGTTCCCTTTGCCCGACATGCGGAAATACAGCCCAATAGCCAACAGCAGAAACAAGGTATCCGCCACAGGCTGTGCCCAGATCAGTCCTGTTTCGTGAAAGATTGCCCCAAGGATGAACATAGACGGAATGTAGATCAGCCCCTGACGGGAGATATTGACAATCAGGGATTCCGTCGCCGCGCCGCGGGCTTGCAGCGCATTGGTCAGCACATACCCTTGAAGATTTGTACGGTCTGACTGTTAGTAAATCAGACGGAGAAATCTGTCTGAAAGTCGATACTTCCAAAGGCAAAGACCGCTCACGAACTCCGGAAAATGCTGTATGCCTGGAAAGAGCAGGCTGACAAGCTATCTTCCGAGGAAATCAGTAAAGACAAATACGATGAGTGGCGTTACCATTACCCGGAGTTTGATACTACGCAAATCTGGGTGAAAGTACCATCGCAGGCACTTAGCGACGCGCTGGTCTAATGTTCCAAGACCAGCTCAAACCAGATAAATAAAGACGACAAAAAGCCCTTAGCTATGAGTTTTTACCCACAGCTAAGGGCTTTCTAAATAAATAATATGGATTTATTTGTTGCACAACCACCTGTCAATCATTCTCTAACCCCAAAACCATTGGCTTACAAGAATAATAGCTCTCATGCAACCGTTATCAAATTGTTATCAAAAGACTTCTTGAAGTACCTCAAACCCGCATAAACACTGGATTTTTAAAGCATTTCAAATTATTCAAACTCGATCGTTGCTGGCGGCTTGGTGGTATAGTCGAACAGAACACGGTTGATATGCTTTACTTCGTTTACGATGCGGTTTGCTGCGGTGGTAATGGTTTCGGTGGGCAGCAGGGTAACTTCCGCGGTCATAAAGTCGGTCGTGGTCACAGCGCGCAGGGCGATGGCGTAATCATAGGTGCGCTCATCACCCATAACACCAACGCTGCGCATGTTGGTCAGCGCGGCAAAATACTGGCTGGGGCGCTGAGCGGCGGGCAGCTTATCCACTTCCTCGCGCCAGATTGCATCAGCATCCTGTACAATGGCAACCTTTTCCTGGGTGATATCGCCGATAATGCGGATCGCAAGGCCGGGGCCGGGGAACGGCTGGCGGGCGACCAGATATTCAGGCAAGCCCAGTTCACGGCCAGCCTGGCGGACTTCATCCTTGAACAGGTCGCGCAGCGGCTCCACAATTTCCTTAAAGTCTACATAATCCGGCAAGCCGCCAACATTGTGGTGGCTCTTGATGGTAGCAGATTCACCGCCCAGGCCGCTTTCCACAACGTCCGGGTAGATGGTGCCCTGTGCCAAAAAGTCTACAGCACCGATCTTCTTGGCCTCGTCCTCAAACACACGGATGAACTCTTCGCCAATGATTTTACGCTTGCGCTCCGGCTCGGTAACACCGGCCAGCTTGCTGTAAAAACGTTCGCGGGCGTCCACGCAGACAAAGTTGATGTCGAACTGGCCGCCCTCGCCGAACACTTCGCAAACCTGCTCACGTTCGTTCTTGCGCAGCAGGCCGTGGTCAACAAACACGCAGGTTAACTGCTTACCAATGGCCTTTGCCAGCATGGCAGCACATACGCTGGAATCCACACCACCGGAAAGAGCGCACAGCACCTTGCCATTGCCGATCTTCTCGCGCAGGGCGTTCACGCTATGCTCCACAAAGGAGTCCATCTTCCAGGTACCGGCACAGCCGCAAACTTTGTAAACAAAGTTATGCAGAATCTTAGTACCGTTTTCGGTATGCAGCACTTCCGGGTGGAACTGCACACAGTACAGGCCGCGGGCGGCATCCTGTGCAGCGGCAACCGGGCAGTTGGGGGTGTGGGCAATAATATCAAAGCCGGGGGCAGCCTGCTCGATATAGTCATTATGGCTCATCCAGCAAACATTCTGGTTCGGCAGGCCGTCAAACAGCGGGCTGGTGGTATCCAGATCCACAACCGTCTTGCCATATTCGCGTTCCGGAGCCTTGCAAACCTTACCGCCCAGCATATGCATCATCAGCTGGCTGCCATAGCAGATGCCCAGTACCGGAACACCCCAAGTATATATTTCGGGATCGATGGTAGGGGAATCCGGCAGGTAAGCGCTGTTGGGACCACCGGTAAAGATAATGCCCTTCGGATTTTTGGCCTTGATTTTGGCCAGGTCAGTACGGTAAGAATAAATTTCGCAATAAACGTTGCATTCACGGACACGGCGGGCGATCAGCTGGTTATACTGGCCACCAAAGTCCAACACAATGACAGTTTCCTGCTGCATGTAGTAGCTCCTTCCCAAACATCTAAATTTGCATATATAACAGCATATACAGATATTATACCATAGCTCCCGGCAAATAGGTAGGGGGCTTGAGAAAAAAGTCGAGATTCTTCGATTCTGATTTGTCGCACAACCGGAATCTGTTTACTTATTCTACATAGAATCAGATTGTCGGTCGGCGCCCCAAAGCCATAAAAAATGCCGCGCATCGGGCAAGGAACCGGGGCCGGTTCCTCCTTCCAATGTACAGCATGGTATTTTTGCTATTGTTTTATCTTTTCCGTTATTCGCCGCTGCGCCAGGTCCACAAAAGATATTTTACATTTGTTTTCAGGTAGCGGTGGAACAGGCGCTTCGGGTCCTGCATCAATCGGTAAAGCCATTCCAGGTTGTGCTTCTGCATCCACATGGGCGCACGCTTAATGTTGCCCGCCTCATAGTCAAACGCCGCACCAACGCCGATCATCAAGGCTTGTACGCGCTCCTCATGGGCGGCCATCCAGCGTTCCTGTTTGGGGGCACCAAGGCCAACCCACACAAAGTCCGGCTTTGTTGCGTTGATTTCCGCTACCGCCTGAGCGTCCTCCTGCGGGGTCATCTCGCGGAACGGTGGCGACATCATACCGGAAATCACAACACCAGGGTAGCGCTCTTCCACCTTTTTGCGCAGCAACTGCAACGTTTCCGGGGTAGAGCCATAAAAATAGTGCCGCCAGCCTTTTTCTGCGCTGACCGCCAAAACCTGCTTCATCAAATCCGGCCCCGTAACGCGCTGCGCAGCAGCATACCCCTGCCTGCGGCTGAACTGCGAAAGGGGACCGCCGTCCGGCAGCGCCATGACCGCATGGTTCTGAATATAGCGGTACTCTGCATCCTCGTGCGCCGTTACGGTGGTATGTACATTGGCCACGCAGATATATTTCCCACGCCATTGTTCCAGCTGGCTTTCCAGCAGCGTCATGGTTTTGTCCATGTCCGTTACCACAATGTTCACACCCATAATATCGCAGGTTTCCTGCATTTTCAGGTCGATCACATACAACCCGTTTACGGTATTATCCATTGTGCGGGAAGAGAGAAAGTCCGAATAGACCGGAATTACACTGACCTTAATGCCGTAATTTTCTGCAATCGCGGTGATCTGCAGCAACTCGCTGCGGTTCTGGGTTTCCTCCGCAATCACAATATGGGTAATCCGGGTACTTTCCAGAATCTTATGCAGATCGGCTACTGTGCCAAGGTAATTCGGCAGTTCCACTACCGGGTTCTGCGCTGCATAGCCGGCATACTCTGCCGATACATCCTTGCCCTTTACAACATCATTATAATAGCGTAATGCCAGGTTTCCATTGCCGACCAGCAAAACACGGGCTATAATATGGCGCCGCTTTGCATACCAAAGGCTGATCCGGTGCAGCAATAACCGCTTGATCGTAATGACCACGCTGGACAGCAGGTAATAGTAAACAAGCAGCAGGCGGGAAAACTGCGAAAGTTGGAATACATACAAAATGGTTGCTGCCAGCGCAAAGCCGCCCAGGTTTCCCAAAAGGGCTTTTGCCAGTTCTCTCACTAAGCCGCGCCGCTTAAAAGTGCGGTATTCACCCTGTGCAATATAAATCAGAATGATTGCCGCTGCGTATACAAGTGCCAGCGGGCGGAAGCGGGCAACATCGACCCACCAGAACGCTTCACCCCAGGGGCTGTGCATACGTAGCAGGCTGGAAACCTCATACGCTCCCAACAGCAGGAAAAAGTCCAGAAAAGCATCCAGAATATGCAGTATTTTTGATGTAGAATGGTTCATGATACAATTAAAAGCCGCAAAAGCACGAAGAAAGACCGTTCCCTTTGCGGCATGTGAAACGGGCTTTCTGCCACGCATGATGGCCCCGGAATATAGTAGGGCAGCAAACCGTAACTTGCAAGCCTATTATACCCAGCGTCCAAAGCGGAATTTTGGCTCAATTGGTTCTTTGATGGAAATTTCTTTGTTCAGGTAGACATCAATGGCATTTTTCTGTAAAAGTTTTGCCGTTGAACTGCTTATCTGTGCCATCCCGTCTTTCAGGTTTGGCGGGCGGGTTGTAACAGAATGGCAGTCAGAACACATCAGATGAACTAAGTTCCAATCCAGCAGTTTGTGCAGCCATTTGGCCGTATGTCCACCGCGCACCAAACCCGAAGCATTGATTTGCGCCAATGCGCCGGAGCTGACCCAGCGGTACAGCAGGGTAGGATCCTCGGTAACATAGGGGTAGCGCTCCACATGGGCCAAAATGGGAGTATACCCACGGTTTTGCACCGCAAACAGGGTATCCTCAATTCCACCGGGATGGATGCTGGTCGGGAATTCAATCAAGATATACCGCGACCCTGCAAATGCCAATTTGGAAAGATCCAGGCTGGCCAAAGCTGCGGTAAAATAGACCTCTGCACCCAATTTGACGGCAAGGGGAAGTTTGCGTTCTGCCAGCTGCGCCACAACGCTGCGATAAGCCATTTTGCGCTGCTGCACAAAAGCATCCAGCGTAATGCGCTCATAATGGAAGTGCGGTGTGAACACAATGCCAACAACCCCGTCTTCCATTTCTTTCTGGATCAAGGACATGGAAACATCCAGGTTTTTGGCACCGTCATCAATGCCAGGCAAAATATGACAATGGAGATCAACCAGTTGCGAACTCATTATGCCTTACTCCGGCTCTTCTTTCCAGCTGCATCGTCATTGCTGTACCCGTAAGCATAAGAATAGTAGTAGCCATCCTTCTTACCGGTCTTTTTAACATCATATCCGTTCAGTACTACGCCAAGGATGCGGGCATTCACAGCTTCCAGGTTTTTCTTGCTCAGCTGGGCACCTTCAATGGTGGTAACACCCGGGCGTACAACCAGCAATGCCCCATCCACATACTTGCACAATACTGCAGCATCGGTAACAACAGAAACCGGCGGCGTATCTACAATAATATAATCGTATACCTGCTTCAGGGCCTCAAAGGTATTTTCCATCGCCTTCGATGCCAACAATTCCGATGGATTCGGCGGCAATGTTCCTACCGGCAGCACAACAATACCCAAATCCTTGTAATTCACCATTGCATTTGCAAGCTGTGTACGGTCCTTGCCTGTAAGGGTATTTGTAAGTCCCATATGATCGCGCGGAATATGCAGGTAGCGGGAAATTGTGGATTTACGCATGTCACAGTCAACCAGCACCACACGTTTACCGCTGTCCGCTAAAGTAATTGCAAGATTTATTGAAACATTACTTTTTCCCTCATTGGGAACAGAGGAGGTAACCAGAATGGTTTTGCAGTCATCCGTTGCCGACAAAAATTCCAAGTTGGTACGTAAAGATTTGTAGGCTTCTGTATATTGGAAAGGTGCATTTGCGCCAACCATAAACAGCTTATGATGTTCACGCTTTTTACTCATTCCATTTTACCTCCCTGATCATACTGCGGGATCACGCCCAGAACAGTCATATCCAGATACTTGGTAACATCTTCCTCCGTGTTGATCTTATTGTCCAGCAAAACCTGTAGCACAATAATACCCAGCGCCAATACAAGGCCAACCATTGCACCAAGTGCAGTGTTCTTTTTTATGTTGGGGGAAATCGGATTGAGGTTCAGAGACGCTTTCGAAATCACCTTGACCGAACCCGCTTCCACTGCTTCTTTGATGATGTCGGGAGACACGGCCAGAATTTCATCACAAACAGTCTGTGCCCATTCGGGACTGGTACTGTTGACTGTAATTTTCATAACCGGGGTATCATCCACAGCCTGCACACTTACACGGCTGTTTAACTCCGAGTAAGTTATCCCAAGCCCCAGATTTTCAATAACCTGCTGCAATACCGTATCACTTTTAATAATGATGCTGTAGGTGGCAACCAGCTTTGTTGCGGAGTTGATCTGGTCGCTGGTAACATTAGAAGTAACATCCTGACGGGTGTTTACGATCATCATGGCAGAAGAGCTATACTGCGGCGTCATCAAGAACTTAGATGCCGCAAATCCAATTATAGCTGCTACCACGGTCGCCAAAATCACTTCGAGAAGATGCTGACGTATCGCATATAAAATTTCCACAAGATCAATTACTTCATTTTCTTCATTGTTCACAAAAGGCACCTCTCTAAATCTATTAGTTTTTTGCTCTTCGGGTTCGGGCTTTTTGCCGCCCGCATCTTTACTTTTTCGCTAAAATCAAGAAACATTCCCAAATCACTACTGAACCACAATGCTACTCTCATCGCAATCGTCCTGTATTTATTCTTTTTTGTGTGAAGTATTTTACCTTTACTCCCGTTTAGCTACAAAAAACTATTGTAAGTTTACCACATATTTGTGCTTGTTTCAAGCATCGCTCGAAATGTCTCGATTTTTGGCAAAATGTACAATTTTTTTGTTTTTCTTCCTTTAATCAAAAAGTAAATACTCTTGAGTACAAAATATTTCCTTTTATTCTCTACTCATTCTGTTATCCAGCATCATCGCATATTCTCCAGCTATCGTACCAGAATCTACCGATACTTCCTAGTCTGTTTGTGGCTTCGTCTGTTTCACAAAATCCAGCGCACAAATACCAGGTTCAACGATCCTATCAAAAAAATTGCCAAAGAGATACAAATAGGCTATAATATAAAATAAAAAATTGTGTATTGAACGGTTTTTACCCCATTCGCACCCGGAAGGAGGTGGCAAGCACGGATACTTTACAGACAAATAGTACAACACAAACTGCTGAGATGCTCAAATTAGAGGGCGTTGTTGAGCATGTGATATACGAAAACCCGGATACCGGTTATGCCGTGTTTGAAGTGGATGCCGGTGGCACCGATATTGTGGTGGCAGGCAACGTGGGCAGCGTGGATAACGGTATGTCCATTACGGCGTATGGCTATATGGTCAACCACCCCAGCTATGGCGAACAGTTCCGTGCCGAAACCTGTGAGGCCAGCCTGCCGCAGGATACCGCGGCTTTGCTGAGCTACCTTTCCAGTGGGGTATTGCCCTATATCGGGCCTTCCACAGCAAAAAAGATTGTGGCAAAATTTGGGGCGCATACATTGAACGTCATCTCCGAAACGCCGGACAAACTCTGTGAGCTAAAGGGTATCACCCCGCAAAAGGCCGCCGCCATCTCCAACGAGTTCCGACGTATGTACGGTGTGCGGGAAGTGGTTGCCTGGATGGCCAAGTTTGGGCTTTCCGCCCAGATGGCTGTTACAGCCTACCGCGCGTTTGGCCCCGCCACGGTAGAAGCACTGAAAAAGAACCCCTACATGCTGTGCGGGGAGCCGCTGAACCTGAAATTCAGCCAGGTCGATGGTATCGCCGCCCAGCTGCAGGTAGGACAGGGCAGCGACCTGCGCATTGCCGCCGGGCTTTTGTACGCTTTGCGCCACAACGCCAACAACGGCCACACCTGCCTGCCCGCTGATAAGCTGATCGAAAGCACTGCGCGCTTTATTCGGGTGGAGCCGGATGCCGTAAAGGCCGGGCTGCAAAGCCTGTTGGAGCATGACGAAATGCGCGCCTGCACCTTTGACGGAACGAAATATATTTACCTGCCAGATCTGCTCAGCGCAGAGCAGGATATTGCTGCGCGGCTGGGGGAGCTTGCCACATTCCCGACAGAAAGCCCCAAAACGCTGGAAAGCGATATCCGCGTTTTGGAATTGACCCAAGGTTTTGAATATGCCCCTTTGCAGCGGGAAGCAATCCGCTTAGCACTCTCTTCCCGCGTAATGGTTTTGACCGGCGGTCCCGGTACCGGCAAAACCACAACGGTCAAAGCGATTCTGAATTTGTATGAAGGTATTTATGACCGGGTTGCCCTGTGTGCCCCCACCGGCCGCGCCGCCAAGCGGCTGACCGAGCTGACCGGCCACAGCGCTTCCACCATCCACCGATTGCTGGAAGTGGACTATTCTACCGGCAGCGTGCGTTTTATTCATAATGAAAAGAATCTTCTCCCGTTTGACGTTATCATTCTGGATGAGATGAGTATGGTAGATGCCAAGCTGTTCCAGGCGTTGTTGGCCGCCGCGCGTTACCACTGCCGCATTATTATGGTAGGTGATGCCGACCAGCTGCCCAGCGTTGGCCCCGGCAGTGTGCTGGGGGAGATCTTGCAGGCAGACGTTCTGCCCACCGTACGGCTGAATGAGATCTTCCGCCAGGCGCAGAAAAGCATGATTGTACAGAACGCCCACCGCATTGTGGAAGGGCAGATGCCCATAAAAGGCGGGCGGGATGATGACTTTTTCATGATCGAATCCACCGGTCTTGCCTGCCAGAGGCTGATCTGCGACCTGGTCAGTACCCGGCTGCCCAAAAGTTATGGCTATGACCCCGTGCGGGACATCCAGGTGCTTTGCCCCACCAAGGTTGGCCCCACCGGGAGCGTAGAACTGAACCGCCGCCTGCAGGCCATTTTGAACCCGCCTGCACCGGATAAGCCGCAGATCATTTGGGAGCAAAGCGGCCGTGTGCTGCGCTGTGGCGACAAGGTAATGCAGATCAAAAACGATTATGACATTCCCTATGAGCGGGACGGTGCCGAAGCCGGTGTGGGTGCCTATAACGGGGATATGGGTATTATTACTGCCGTTGACCCCGAAAGCCGTGCTGTGACGGTACGGATGGATGACCGAAAGTATATTTACGGTGCTGACCAGCTTGCCGAGCTGGAACCCGCTTACGCTGTAACAGTGCACAAAAGCCAGGGTTCTGAATTTCCGGCCGTCATTATGCCTGTGGCAGATGTACCCGCGCGCCTTTGTTACCGCAACTTGTTGTACACCGGGGTTACCCGCGCGCGCCGCCTGTGCATTCTGGCGGGAACCCGGCGCACCGAGCAGGCCATGGTGGATAATGTGCGCCAGAACATGCGTTACAGCGGGCTGCGCTACCTGCTGCGCGAGGCAGTCACTCCGGCTGAAAAACGCAGATGAAACAGAGAAAACGTATATCTCTGGATTGGCTGGACCGTGGGCGAACGGCTCTGGAACCGCTGCTGGCCCTTGCCTATCCGCGGCACTGCCCACTGTGCGGCACGGTACTTGAGCAAAGCGCCTGGAAAGCCGCCGTGTGCCGTTCCTGTATACCGGAAGCCGAGCGTCTGCGGCATCTTCCACCGCGTCTGCCTGTAACGGAGCACGCCTTTTACGCTGTCAACACCTGCGCAGCTGCCTTTTACTATGCAGACAGTGTGCGCCATGCTATTCTGCTTTGCAAGGAGAACGGCAACCCCTGGTATGCGCGAGAACTGGCGGATTTGATGGCTGTGCTGATTTTTGGCGCACAGCCCGCCCGTGCCCCAGGGTACCGCCCGGTATACGAGAATCTATCCGGCATTTCGCTGTACAGCGCCATTGTTCCGGTGCCGCCGCGCGTAAAGAAGAACCGCGCGGAAAATATGCCCCTTTTGCTAGCGCAGCGCCTTGGGCGCATCCTGCACATTCCGGTCATCCAGCCGCTGTGCCTGACCCGGCAGGTTTTACCGCAAAAATCGCTGGACCAGCAAAAGCGCTTTGCCAATGTCAAGGATGCTTACGCCTGCCGTACTGGGGTTGACCTTTCCGGAATGCGGCTGCTGTTGCTGGATGATGTGATCACCACTGGTGCCACCATCTCTGCCTGCGCCAAAGCGCTATTGGAGGGTGGCGCTGTGAGTGTGGACGGCGTGTGTGTTGCAGCGACGGAACTGATGCCCAAAAGCCACAGTGCCGCCGGAACACCAAAAGAAAGCAAATAACTTTTATCTGCCGGATGGTTGATGGCAATTCACAATAGATAACAAAGTGCTGCTTCTGGCAGCAAGGAGTACCAGATAAACATGAAGCAATATGATATCGGCCTTGATCTTGGCACAACTTCCATTATCATTGCCACACAGGAACAGGGAGTTGTGTTCCATCAGCCCAGCATTGGTGCTGTTGATACCCGCAGCAGCACCATTCTGGCAGTGGGGGACAAAGCCCTGCGCATGGTGGGGCGTGTGCCTTCTTATATTGATATCATCCGCCCTTTGCGGGACGGTATTATTCAGGACCACCGCATGACAAACGAACTAATCGTGCGGTTTATCAATGAGGTATGCCGTTCGCGCATCATCAAGCCGCGCGTATCGGTCTGCGTTCCGGCAGCCATTACCGGCATTGAAGCTGACGCCGTGGTAGAAGCCGTTATGGCAGCCGGGGCACGGCAGGTTTTCCTTGTGGATGAGCCTGTCGCCGCCGCCCTTGGCGCAGGGCTGGATATCCGCAAACCCATGGGCTGCATGGTGATTGATATCGGCGGCGGCTCCACGGATATCGCCGTGATCAGCATGGGTGGGCGGGTGCGCGCCGCCAGCCTGCCGGTCGCCGGCAACGCTTTTGACCAGTGCATTGCCCAGTATGTTCAGGAAAAATTCAACATTGCCATCGGCCCTCTAACCGCCGAAGCGCTGAAAAAGCAGGTTGCCTGCTGCACCAAAAGCGAGTTTGAGGGCGTAATGGAGATCCGTGGTCATTCCTGGGAGACCAACCTGCCCGCCCGCCGCCTTGTCTATACGCGGGACCTGTACCTGCCCGTGCAGGAACTGGCCGCCCGCATTGCCGCCACTGCCCGCAATGTATTGGAAAGCACTCCGCCGGAACTGGCCGCTGATGTTGCCAAGAACGGCATTCTGCTGACTGGCGGCGGCTCCATGCTGCGTGGCCTGGCTGGTTATATTGCCGGGGAGCTGCATGTGGATGTTGCCATCGCACCAGACCCCATCAACTGTGTGGCACGCGGAACCGCAGCCAGCTTAACGCTGGGCCAATACCTGACAGCCGGTTTCCGCGATGCCACCCCCAGAGCGTGGCATAACCGACTGCAATCCCCAGAAGGTTTTTCCAATTAAAGCGCAGCTTTTGTGCAGGTTGTAAAAAGTATGATTTTCTGCGGATACCTCCGCCAGCCTACTTTTCTATCCGGCAAAAGTGTGCTATACTATACAGCGTTTGCCAAAATTCCCAGCCCTGCATGGTTCCGGGCTGGTTCTGCCATATAATATAAGGACAGGTTCATTATGCCCGATACCATTACCACTGAATTTCTGGCCCTGCGGGACCGCTATATCGCTTCCTGCTTTACTAAGCTGAACCCGGTGCAGCAGCAGGCTGTGTTTACCACCGAAGGCCCACTGCTGATCCTGGCAGGTGCAGGCTCCGGCAAAACCACCGTTCTGGTCAACCGCATTGCCAATATCATCCGTTTTGGTCGCGCCTATGGCTCCAAAGAGGTCAGCCGCCCGGTTGCGCAGAGTGATCTGGAGCAGCTGCGCACCGCCATCATGTGCGGCCAGCCGGTTCCGCAGTCTCTGATGCCGCTGATGAGCGTTGCCCCGGCCCGCCCGTGGAATGTGCTGGCCATTACCTTTACCAATAAAGCCGCCGGAGAGCTGAAAGAACGCCTGAAAGCCATGCTGGGCGATACCATGGGCGGGGATGTATTTGCCTCCACTTTCCACTCTGCTTGTGTACGGATCCTGCGCCGCGATGCCGAACGCATTGGCTTCCCCAAAAGCTTTACGATTTACGATTCCGATGACCAGCAGCGTGTCATCAAGCAGATCTACAAAGAGCTGATGATTGATGACAAGTTTCTGCCGGTCAAATCAGCCATCTCCCAGATCAGCGGTTACAAAGATAAACTTCTTTCCGCCAAAGATGTCGCCGCCGAAGCGCCGCGCGATACCAAGGCTGCTCTGATTTCCAAAATCTATACCGCCTATTCCAACCGGCTGCGCACGGCTGGTGCCATGGACTTTGACGATCTGATTTTCCATACCGTGCAGATGCTGAAAACCGATGCCGAAGCGCGGGAATACTACCAGCAGAAGTTCCGCTATGTCGTGGTGGACGAATACCAGGATACCAGCGTGGCCCAGTTCCACCTGGTGCGTCTGCTGGCCGGTGGTTCCAACAATGTATGCGTTGTTGGCGACGACGATCAGAGCATTTATAAGTTCCGCGGTGCTACCATTGAAAATATCCTGAACTTTGAAAAAGTTTTTGCCGGGGCCAAAACCATCCGCCTGGAGCAGAACTACCGTTCCACCTCCAACATTCTGAATGCGGCCAATAGCGTCATCAAGAACAACAACGGCCGCAAGGGCAAGACCTTGTGGACCCAGAACGGCGATGGTGACAAAGTTCACCATTATACGGCAGCTTCGGAACAGGATGAGGCCAGCCATGTGGCCGAGGTTATTGGCCAGAACCTGAAAAATGGTGCTTCCTTAAAAGACCATGCCGTTTTGTACCGCATGAATGCGCAGTCCAACCCCATCGAAACTTATTTTGCCCGTGCCGGTATCCCGTACCGCATTGTGGGTGGCCAACGCTTCTTTGACCGCAAGGAAGTCAAGGATATCAACTCTTACATGGCCGTTGTGGTCAACCCGCGGGACGACGTGCGCCTGCGCCGCATCATCAATGAACCTGCACGAAAGATTGGTGCCACCACCATTGATAAGATCGGGGAACTGGCCGTCGCCAATGGCGTGCCGATGATGGAGATCATCCGGGAGGCTTCTTCTTATCCCGCACTGGGCCGTGCCGCCAGCGCGCTGAACGCGTTTTACTCCATGTACCGTGAACTGTGTGATCTTTCCGTCACCCTTCCGCTAGATGAATTTGCCGGTGAAGTGATCCGCAAGACCGGATACGAAGCCATGCTGAAAGCGCAGAAAGAAGAGGGCGAGACCCGGCTGGAAAACTTGGGCCAGTTGATTTCTTCCGTAAAGACTTATGCGGAGCAGAACGGGGAAGACGCAACCCTTTCCGGTTTCCTGGAAGAAGTTGCCCTGATTGCAGACCTTGATTCCTATGATGAAGATGCTGATTCCGTTACCCTGATGACGATGCACAGCGCCAAGGGCCTTGAATTCCCGTATGTGTTTATCATTGGTATGGAGGATGGCGTTTTCCCCGGTGACCTTGCTCGCTACAGCGAGGAAGAAATGGAAGAGGAGCGCCGCCTGTGCTATGTCGGTATTACCCGCGCCAAGAAAGAGCTGTATCTTTCTTCCTCCCGCAGCCGTATGATTTTCGGCCAGACGCGCCGCAACCCGCCTTCCTGCTTTTTGGATGAGATTGACCCCAATGTGATGGACGAAACCGAAAGCCCAGAGCTTGCTTACAGCGGCGGTTTTGGCGCCGGGTACGGCAGCTACAGCACCAATGTTCCCGGCGGGCGCAGCGGATACTCCGGGGCTTCCCGCGGGTATCTGAACAGTGAATACAACCGCGGCGGCTTTGGCAGCAAGTATGCCGGCGGCTTTCAAAGTGGGTTTGCTTCCGGCGGGCACGAAAGCCCGAACTACCCCGGCGGCCGCCACACGGTCCAAAGCAGTAGCTTTGGCGCCGGGTATGGCAGTAGCCGCGTCAACCATCATTCCGGTGCTCCGGTTGCTCCGGCGGGCGGTGGCGTTACCACTGCGCCCGCCGCACCCGCACGCAAAAAGGCCGCCAACTTTGCAGCCGGGGACCTTGTGGACCACAAGGTGTTTGGCCGCGGCAAGGTGCTGAAAGTAACGCCGGTTGCGGGGGACTGTATTGTAGAAATCCAGTTTGACCGCGTTGGCATCAAAAAAACAATGGCCAATTACGCCCCGCTGACCAAGCTGACCAGCGAAGAATAAACCACTGATAAAAAAGGAAAAGAGGGAACGGGCCCATGCTTGTAACATTGATCGCCCACACCAATGACCCCGAAAAGACCATTGCCGCAGCCGCCAAGCTGTGCTATTCTGATGCACATATCGAAACCCTGCTGGATGGCCTAACACCGGAAAAGACCGCAGCCTTTTTGCAAAAGCTGAATGACTTCGGCCACGCCAGCCCCATTGAACATGCCAGCTTTACCTTTGGCATTGAGGGCGTTTCCCGCACCTTTCTGGCACAGGTCACCCGCCACCGCATTGCAAGTTTCAGTGTGCAGAGCCAGCGCTATGTGCGGCTGGAAGATTTCCGTTATGTGATTCCCCCGGAAATTGAGGCTGACCCTGCGGCCAAAGCGGCTTTTATTGATGCAATGAACGCCGATGCCAAACACTACCTGGAGCTGGTCAAAGCACTGGAAGAAAAGCATACCCACACCTTGATGGAGCAGGGCATGCCGGAAAAGACCGCCCGCGCCAAAGCCAGCAAAATGGCAAACGAGGACGCCCGCTTTGTATTGCCCAACGCCTGCGAGACAAAAATGGTAATGACCATGAACTGCCGCAGCCTGAACAACTTTTTCAACCTGCGCTGCTGCAACCGTGCCCAGTGGGAGATCCGCGCCGTTGCCGATGAAATGCTGCGCCTTGTATACCCGCTTGCGCCGCATGTTTTTGCCGCAGCTGGTCCCCGCTGCCTGGCGGGTCCCTGCCCGGAGGGCGGTATGTGCTGCGGCAAGCAGAACGCCGTGCGTGATAAATATGCAACACTGAAACAGGAGGCTGAAAACCATGGGTAAACTGATTATTTTTGAAGGCCTGGATGGTTCCGGCAAGGGCACACAGACAGAACTTGCCTGCCAGAATTTGCATAGCAAAGGGTATGACCCGCTGAAAATCAGCTTCCCAGATTATGACAGTCCGTCCTCCGCTCTGGTCAAGATGTATCTTTCCGGCGAGTTCGGCCAGCGCCCGGATGACGTGAACGCTTATGCAGCTTCAACGTTTTATGCTGTTGACCGCTTTGCCAGCTACAAAACCAAGTGGGGCAATGTCTACCGCCAGAATGGGCTAATCATCTCTGACCGTTACACCACCTCCAACGCTGTTCACCAATGTTCCAAACTGCCGCCGATGCACTGGGATGGTTTTCTGGAGTGGCTGTTTGAGTTCGAGTACAAAAAGCTCGGCCTGCCTGCGCCGGATGCGGTTGTATACCTTGCGGTTGATCCCGATGTCAGCCAGCGCCTGATTGCGCAGCGCTACCACGGCGATGAAAGCAAAAAAGATATTCAGGAACGCGATACCGAATACCTGGCCCGTTCCCGCGCCGCCGCTGAATACTGCGCACGCAAGCTGGGCTGGCACCGCATTGAGTGTACCACAACGGTAGACGGCCAGAAAACCATCCGCACGCCGGAGGATATTCAGTCCGAAGTGATGGCATACCTGGAGCGGATTTTGAGCTAAAACCGTTGGCAGCAAAAGCCACACGTTGAATACGGCAAGGAGGGGATAGAACATGCTTTGCAAAGCAACGGAAGCTGATTTGGAGCAGATGGTTGCGTTCCGCCGCAAAACGTATGGCGGAACCCGCCAGGATGCTTTGGACTGGCTTTGTGGAATTGTGGGGTTGGATAATATCCTGATCCTTGCCCGGGACCCGGCCCCCGGTGCAAAGCCCATCCCGGCCGCCATGATTGGTGCGGTTCCAGTGGAATGCGGGCACCACCACGGCGTATGGCTCTGCTGCATGGCAACGGACCCGTCCCTGCAGGGGCGCGGGCTGATGCCCAAACTGCTGGCAACCTGCCTGCGCGCCTTTTCCGCCAAAGGGTGTGATTTCGCTGTGGCGGCACCGCAAAGCACGCGGGCCGCAAAAGCGTTTTCCCAGCTGAATTTTCAGGGGCGCTTCCCGCTGCGCATCATCCGCAAGCCCATTGAACACAATTTGTGGGCACGAGCAGAGTTTGATAACCTGACAGTCCGCAAATTGATCGACACCCGCATGCGCTACCAGCCCGCCTGCATCGCCCTGCCGGAAAGCAGCATGAACACCATGATCACCCGGCTCTACCGCCGCGGTATGACCATTGTTTCCAACCAGCGCGGTTACGGCCTCTATTGCCAGGAAAAGGACGAGCTGCTTTTTATGGAGCTGCAGGCCGATAACGACCATTCGGCTGATATTCTGCTGCAGGCCGCGCGGGAACATACCGGTCTGACCAAAGCACGGCTGCTGCTGGCGGAAAATCAGTTTTTGTACCTGGGCGAGGGTAAGCGCTGTGGTTACGGCATGATTTGTTATCTTGGGCAGCCGTTCCCCGTTACGGACGTTTATTTCCGCCTGTTGCTGTAAGACCGTGCATACGTGAAACAGGGCAGTTCTGCTGCCTGGTAAAGGAGATTTGGAATGAAAATCAATCGTGGTGATTCCCAGGACAAGGGCTCGCAGTCGCGCCAGGCTTATCATGCTGCGCCAGCCCCCGCACCAAAGCGCCCGGTACAGCCTGATCCTGACCCGCAGGACCTGTACGAAGACGCCGAAGGTCCAGACGAGTACGCAGAGGATGACGATGATGAACCCGTCCGCCGCCGTTTTCCCATTGGGCTTGTGGTTCTTGTTGTCATTTTGGCTATCGTCGGCATCGGCGGCTGGAAAGTATTCCAGTTCTACGGCGAAGTTGCCGGCAACGGCGAACTCGGCCCGGAGCAGACCGTTACCATTGAACAGGGTTCCACTGTTGCAGACATCACAAACGTTTTGAAAGAGGATGGCGTCATCCAGTATGACTGGCTGTTCAAGCTGTATGCCAAATACAGCGGCCGCGCTTCCGGTTTGCAGTATGGCGATTTTACCCTGCGCTCCGGCATGGATTATAACACGATCCTGAAAACCCTCAGCGTGCAGCAGGTCAAGCGCAAGACCATTACCATCACATTCCCCGAAGGCTACACAGCCGTTGCTATTGCCCAGAAGATGGAAGAAAATGGCTTGTGCTCGGTGGATGATTTCCTTGCCTGCGCCAACGGCGAGGATGGTTCCGATTTCAGCCAGTATGATTTCTGGAATGCCATCCCGGATACCGAAGGCCGCCTGATGAAGTGCGAGGGCTACCTGTTCCCGGACACTTACGAGTTCTTCACCGATGACTCGGTCTATAATTACGTCAACACCTTCTATAAGGAATTCGACGCCAAAACTTCCGACCTGTGGGATACCATCAACGAAAAGGGCACCACAATGAATGATGTTGTCATTCTGGCCAGCTTTATTCAGGAAGAAGCCGGTATGCCCGCAGAAGACGCCAAGGTTTCCGCCTGCTTCCACAATCGTTTGGAATCCGATGACCCGCAGTGGGCAGAGCATAAGCTGGAATCCAATGCCAGCAGCTATATCATGAACGATAGCGACAATAACTACCTGTGGAATTCGCCCACCGCCGCTTATTACGGCTGGCCGGAACAGGGTGCTATTCCGGATGATGTGCTTGCTCATTACGACACCTACCGCATCAGCGGCCTGCCCGCCGGTGCCATCACCAATCCCGGTATTGATGCCATTGCCGCCGCGCTGAATCCCGACCAGGAATATCTGGACGAAGGCTATTATTTCTTTGTTACCGGCAACCCGAACGGCGATCACCCTGGCGAATATTTCTATGCCAAAACGGCAGACGAACACCATCAGAACTGCATCATCGCCGGTTGGGGCTGATAAAAGCTGAACTTCACTGAACAAAGGAGCCGTTATCTTATGTTGTCCTGTCCGGAACTGCTGTCACCTGCCGGCAGCCTTGAAGCCCTGAAATATGCCGTCATGTATGGTGCCGATGCCGTATACTGCGCACTGCCGCGCTTTGGTATGCGCGCCGCACCGGTCAACCTGACCATTGGCGAGCTTCATGATGGCTGCATTTTTGCCCATGCTCGCGGCAAAAAAGTATATCTGACCCTGAATAACCTGCCCACCAACGATGAGCTTTCCGAGCTGCCGCAGTATATCAAGGACGCGGCCGAAGCCGGGGTGGATGCCTTTATCATTGCGGACCTTGGCGTACTGAGCCTTGCCAAACAGTATGCTCCGGATGTGGATGTGCATTTTTCCACCCAGGCAGGCATCACCAATTATGCTGCTGCAACCATGGCCTACAACCTGGGCGCCAAGCGTGTGGTGCTGGCGCGCGAGCTGACCCTGACCGATATTGCCCAGATCCGCGATAACACCCCGCCGGAGCTGGAACTGGAAGCCTTTGTGCACGGCGCCATGTGCATGAGCGTTTCTGGTCGGTGCCTGCTTTCCAGCTATATGACCGGGCGCAGCGGCAACCGCGGCGAATGTGCCCAGCCCTGCCGCTGGAAATACTATCTTGTAGAAGAAAACCGCCCCGGCCAGTATATGCCCATTGGCGAAAATGAGGAAGGCAGCTACATCCTGAACGCCAACGACCTATGCACCGCACCGTTTTTGGACCTGATCTGCAAGGCTGGTGTGGATTCTCTGAAAATTGAGGGGCGCGCCAAAACGTTCTATTACGTTGCGTCCGTTACCGCCGCTTACCGCAAAGCGCTGGACCAGTACCTGGCAAACCCCGCCAGTGATACGTTTGATTTACCGGATTCCGTGCTGGATGAGCTGAACCGTACCAGCCACCGCCATTATTCACCCGGTTTCTATTTTGGCAAAGAGAAAGCCCTGCAGACGCCCAGCCATACTTATGTGCGAGATTGGGATTTCATCGGCACTGTGGATTCGTGGGAAGACGGCGTTGCCCATTGCACCCAGCGCAGCAAGTTCTGCCTGGGAGATTCGCTGGAAATTTTGCAGCCAGATGGTTCGGTCGTGCCCGTAACCCCTGAATGGATCAAAAACGCGGAAGGGGAAGCGGTGGATGCCACCCCGCACCCGATGATGCAGTATACCATTCCCTGTGCCACGCCCTTGATGCCGTACAGCCTGCTGCGGATGCAGAAAAGGCAGTAAATTTTCATTTATCTATTTGCAACAATCAAAAGGCCCACCTGCCGGATGCAGAATGTTCTGCCCGGCAGGCGGGGCTTTTTTATTTTTATTCTTTAGGCAACACCGCACAATTCCCGCCTTGCGGCTTAAGCACCGCTCCGGCA
>OGOY01001193.1_pt1 | contig 28552 bp, 18 predicted proteins | sample 1552811 | NCBI WGS metagenome assembly OGOY01 (sample SAMEA2580132, study PRJEB22360) | human gut metagenome | biome: human gut; feature: human-associated habitat; material: faeces | place: Denmark | collected 2008/2010 | reverse complement strand
AATCGTCCCTCATCAACCTCGTGCCGCGTTTCTACGACGCCACGCAAGGCGAGGTGCTCGTCGACGGCGTCAACGTGCGCGACTACAAGCTGAAAGCGTTGCGCGACAAGATCGGCTACGTGCCGCAGCAATCGTTCCTGTTCAAGGGAACGATCGCCAGCAACGTCGCGTACGGAGATACGGACCGCGACGACGACACCGTGCGCCGCGCATGCGACGTCGCGCAGGCGACGGAATTCATCGACAAAAAGCAGAAGAAGTACGATTCCGGCATTTCGCAGGGCGGTTCCAACGTTTCGGGCGGGCAGAAGCAGCGTCTGTCGATCGCGCGCGCCGTCTACCGTCATCCGGAAATCCTGATCTTCGACGATTCCTTCTCCGCGCTCGACTTCAAAACCGACCGTGCCGTACGTGACGCGCTCGAAAAGGAAGCGAAGGATTCCACGAAACTCATCGTCGCGCAGCGCATCGGCACCATCATGAATGCCGACCGCATCATCGTGCTCGACGACGGCAAAGTGGTCGGCCAGGGCACGCACGAGGAACTGCTCGACACGTGCGAAGTGTATCGGCAGATCGCCGAATCGCAGTTGAGCGAAGACGAACTGAAGCGCTGAAAGGGGGAGACATGCCAAGAGGAATGGGACGCGGCCGTGGGGCCGTGGAAAAGCCGAAGGACTTCGGCGGAGTGATGAAGAAGCTCGTGAAATTCTGCAGCCGGTACATTCCGGTGATGATTTTCGCGCTGGTTCTGGGCGCTGCCGGCACGGTGTGCCAGATCATCGGCCCGGACAAGCTCAAGGACATGACCAACGAGATCACGAAGGGTCTGCCGGCCATGGTGCACGGCAAGCCCGTCATGAATTCGATCGATATGGACGCGGTGTCGCGCATCGCATGGCTGCTCGTCGCGCTGTACGTCGGGTACGCGCTGCTGAGCTACCTGCAAAGCTGGCTGATGGCCAACGTCACGCAACGCACCGCACAGCAGCTGCGTGAGGCGATCAGCCAGAAAATCAATCGCCTGCCGCTGAAATATTTCGACAAAGTCAGCTACGGCGACGTGCTGAGCCGCATCACCAACGACGTCGACGCGATCGGACAGACGCTCGGCCAGTCGGTCGGCTCGCTCATCACATCGGTCACGCTGTTCTTCGGCGCGCTCATCATGATGTTCTACAACAACGTGACCATGACGCTGTGCGCCATCGGCTCCGCGCTGCTCGGCCTGATCATCATGGGCGTGATCATGAAGGTGTCGCAGAAGTACTTCACCCGCCAGCAGGTGGCGCTCGGCGACGTCAACGGCCACGTCGAGGAAATGTACACCGGCCACACCGTGGTCAAGGCATACTGCGGCGAGGAACGCTCCATCGAGCAGTTCGAGAAGTACAACAACGACCTGTACGTGTCCGGCTGGAAGAGCCAGTTCCTGTCCGGCCTGATGATGCCGATCATGAACTTCGTCGGCAACTTCGGCTACGTGGTGGTGTGCGTGGTCGGCGCGGTGCTCGCCATGGACGGCAAGATCGAATTCGGCGTGATCGTGGCGTTCATGATGTACATCCGCCTGTTCACGCAGCCGCTGTCCCAGTTCGCGCAGGCGTTCCAGAACCTGCAGCGCTGCGCGGCCGCATCCGAACGCGTCTTCGGCTTCCTTGAGGAGCCGGAACTGTCCGACGAAACCGGCAAGCAGGCGCTGCTGGGCGTCGGCGCGGACGGCAAGCCGCAGCCGGTGCGCGGCGACGTGGAATTCAGCCACGTGCGCTTCGGCTACGACGCGGACAAGACCATCATCAACGACTTCTCCGCGTCCGTGAAGGCCGGCCAGAAGGTGGCCATCGTCGGTCCGACCGGTGCCGGCAAGACCACGATGGTCAACCTGCTGATGCGGTTCTACGAGATTTCCGGCGGCGCGATTTCAATCGACGGCGTCGACACCAAGTCGGTTCCGCGCTGGAATGTGCACGACCAGTTCTCGATGGTATTGCAGGATACGTGGGTGTTCCGTGGAACGGTGCGTGAAAACATCGCATACTCGAAGCCGGGCGTCACTGACGAGCAGATTGTAGCCGCCTGCAAAGCCGTCGGTCTGCACCGCTACATCATGTCTCTGCCGAATGGCTACGACACTGTGCTCGACGACAAGGCGTCGCTTTCGCAAGGTCAGAAGCAGCTGCTGACAATCGCCCGCGCCATGGTTGAGGATGCGCCGATTCTGATTCTAGACGAGGCTACGTCCTCCGTGGATACCCGTACCGAGGAGTTGATTCAGAAGGCCATGGACGCACTGACGGTGGGACGCACGAGCTTCGTGATCGCGCACCGCCTGTCCACCATCCGCGACGCCGACATGATCCTGGTGATGAACGGCGGCGACATCGTGGAACGCGGCACGCACGAGGAACTGCTCGCCAAGGGCGGCTTCTACGCCGACATCTACAACAGCCAGTTCACGCTGGCCGAGTGAGGTTGGTGTGCTGACTCGCTAAAAAATCCGGAGGGACCACCCCTCCGGATTTTTGCGTTTTGGCTTCGGCATTTTTATTGTGTTGCGCTGACGGGACGGCGGATTTACCATTGAGGTGACTGACGTCAATCGATTGACGTATTTGAAAATCACAAAGAAAGTGGGCAGTCATGAAAAGCATCGAAATCGGCAAATCGGCAGTGGTCGCATCGCAGGCGGCGCTCGGCGTGATGCGCATGGACGCGCTGGATGCGGACGCTGCGGCAGAAGTCGTGCGTACGGCCGCCGAGCATGGAGTCAACTTCTTCGACACGGCGGACATCTACGGATTCAACGTCAACCACGACCATGCCAGCTCGCGTGTGCTCGGCCGCGCGTGGAAGGACGCCGGGCTCAAGCGCGAGGACATCTTCCTGCAGACGAAGTTCGGTATCAACATCGACTTCAGCGACCCGAACAACGTGCACGCCACCCGCTACGACTTCTCCGCGAAGCACCTCATCACGCGACTCGACGAGGAACTGGAAGCGCTCGGCACTGACTACGTGGACTTCGCGCTCCTGCACAGGCCCGACACCCTGATGGAGGCCGAAGAAATCGTCGAAGCGTTCACCACCCTGCACAAGGCGGGCAAAGTGCGTCACTTCGGCGTGAGCAACGTGAACCCGTGGCAGGCGGAACTGCTGCAATCCTGGCTCGGAGACGACCCGGCCATGAGGCTCGAGGCGAACCAGCTGCAGTTCGGTCTGATGCACGCGCAGATGGTCAGCGACGAGCTGATGACCAATTCTGGCGCCGAAGGCATGGTCGTGGCCAACCATTCGGACGGCCTGCTGTCCTACTCGCGACTGCGCCACATGACCATCCAGGCGTGGAGCCCGTTCCAGTCCGGCACGGAATACGGCCCGTTCGTAGGCAACGAGCACTTCCCGGAGCTGAACAAGGCACTGGACGAAAAGGGCGCCAAGTACGGCGTGAGCGCCAACGCCATCGCCACCGCATGGGTGCTCAGGCATCCGGCGAAGATCCAGATCGTGCTCGGCTCGATGAACCCCACCCGGCTGGGCGAAATGCTCGACGGCGCGGACATCGATCTCGACAAGCAGGATTGGTGGGACCTGTACGTGGCCGCCGGCAACCTCATTCCGTGAGTTTTGTTGGAAATCAGAAGAAGCGGCCGGGGAAACCGGCACTGATGGTGGCGTGACGGTCGACGTCCAACGTGGCGCAATCGAAAGCGAAAGTGCTGCTCAGCTCGTTCGGATCCGCAACGAACAGCGCCGTAGCCAACCCGTCCGCCACCGCAGTCGGATAGCCGCCAAACGACGCGGATCGCACCGCAACCCAGGTGGCCTCCGTCTGCTGCACGGGCAGGCCGTCGATGGCGTTGAGCAGGTGGTGAATCGCCAGATGCGTCTGTTCGTTCACCGCCACCTCCCAATGGCGACGGCTGGGCGCGCTCGCACAGAACGCGCCATCGCCGATCAGTGCGACGCCGACCGCGCAGGACGGATCATCCGGATCCTCAAGCGCCACACGGATCGGCTTGTTCGTGCGCGCCAGCAGATCGCCGCCCGCATCAATCACAAATTCCGGGGCAGCGCTTTCGCGTTTGCTGTCTGAGGTGGAAGATTGGCATGTCGGGTTGGTCGTTTCGGCTGACTTGACATGCGATGTGCGCGAAAGTTCTGAATCGGTGAGCAATCCGCCCAGCGAATCCACCAGATAACCCTTGCCGCACGCGCCGAAATCCACATGAACCGGACTGCGTGTAACCAATGTCGTACCACTCGAACGAACCACATCACGACCCCATACGGCCCGTCCGTGCAGCGCGCCCAGGCGCTCGCCGGCGTCGGCTTCAACGGTGAAACTCAGCGCGGGATCGTAACCGAGACGAATCAGGTCCTCGCCCACGCACGGGTCGATCGCACCGCGCGTGGCGGCGTGCAGCGCGTCGTACAAATCGAATAGCGGGCCGGCCCAATCGGGAAAATCGAAATGCCCGCCATGCTCCGCATTGCCGATGTGCGCAACCAGCGAATCAGCGCGGAATCGCGAAAGCGCATGCTCGTATTCATCGATGAACCGTTCCATCTCGCCGCGCAATTCCGCAGTGATCGGGTGAGGCGTCGAAATCAACAACCCCGTGCCGAGCGCCTTGGGGAACGCGGTGGTATACGGCATGCGCTGTGCGAGCGGTGCAATGGAGTCCATACCACGATGCTAGCGCGTGCCCGGCTTGGCGTAGTTCGTGCTTGGGCAACCTGATATGCGCTATATGTGGCATGAGGCATCGCCTTATTTTGATACCCCCGTAGCTTTGTATGGTTACGATTATGCTAATCGTGATTATGCAAGTCGCGATTATACAAACTGACGCTTTGGCATGGAGTTCGCTTCACGTTTTCGGGCGGACGGGGGTGTTGCGGAACGGCGGTGAGCGTCACAATGTGAGACGACACGCGGAAAACGGGAAAAATAAAAACGGCGGAATTCCAACGTTTTTTCATGCGCGATACAACAAGACCAATTAAAAATCAAGACTGTTATTCAAAAAACTTTCGTTCTATCTTGGCTTCCGATGCGCGCTTCGTACGTCGGGTACGTCGGGGAAAGCGCGCCGAAAAGATCTGCGGAAGGAAGGTTCGACCCATGTCATCTCGCGTCGCGCAGCGCCACGCAGCCGGTTCCTACGATTCGTGCGATTCGCGCGTCTCGGCTTCCGGCCGTCTCATCACGCTCGTCGCCGCGCTGATGATCGCGCTCGCCACGCTGTTTGTCGGCATCGCGATGCCGCGGCAGGCGTCCGCCGCTGACGGCAACCAGACGAATTTCGATTCCTGGACTGCCGTCGCGCAGAATATCGCCAAGCAGCTCGCCACCGCCGAAAAAGACTACAATGACGGCGATTACGGCCAGGCCGGCACCGGCTTCCAGACCGCGCATTGGATCGGCTACGACGCATCCAACTTCTCGAAGGCCGTCAACGACACCATTTCCGCCGACAAGCAGCAGGCGCTGCTCACACAGTTCACCGATTTGGAAGGACTCGCGTACCAGCAGGGCCAGGGGAGCGCGATCGCAAACGGAATCAACGCGCTGAACGCGGACCTTGGCACGGCCGCGCAGACGCTTGACGGCAACGCGAACCTCGCCGACCCCAAAACCTACGCGAAGCAGCGCGCCGAACAGACCGCCGCGGAACGTAAGAAGCTCGACGCGGCCAAAAAGAATTCCTCCAAAGGCAAAGGCGACCGCACGTGGAGCGAAGTCGCCAGCGAAATGAACGTCATCCTCGACAAGGCATACAAGGCCGCCATCTCCGGCAAGGGCGCGGAAGGCTCCAGCCTCGTCAACAACGCGTACTACCAGTACTACGAGAAGCTCGGCTTCGAAAAGAACGTGATGAACGCCATCTCCGGCGACCGCGTCTCGCAGGTCGAATACCAGTTCAAAATGACCCGCAAAACCATGCGCGACGGCAGTTCCGACAAGGAAATCAAGAAGCTCGTCGACGACCTGAAAAGCTGGCTCGTCGAAGACGCGGCCACCCTCGACGGTGGCGCGGCCGGCAACGTCAACGCCTTCACCAAAGCCATCACCAGCTCCGCCGGACAGGCGTTCCTCATCCTGATCCGTGAGGGTCTCGAAGCGCTGCTGGTGGTGGCCGCCGTGGTGGCCTACCTCGTCAAATCCGGCAACCGGCGCTTCACCAAGTGGATCTACCTGGGCGTGCTCGCGGGCCTTGCCGGTTCCGGCCTGATCGCCGTGCTCTTCACGTTCCTGTTCGGCGGCTCCGGCCCGATTCAGGAAATCAGCGAAGGCGTGTGCGCGCTGATCGCCATGCTCATGCTGCTGTGGACCGGCAACTGGATGCTCAACAAAAGTTCCGTGGAAGCGTGGAACCGTTACATCCGCACCAAAACCGAGTCCGCCGTGGCCGACGCGCAAAACAAAGTCGCCGCCGGCGAAGGCGTGGGCCTGGGTATGGTCGTTTCGCTCGCCATGCTGAGCTTCCTAGCCGTGTTCCGTGAAGGCGCCGAAACTGTCATCTTCTACGAATCGATCTACTCGATGAATCGCGACGCGCAAGGCATGTGGATCGGCGGCATCGCCGCGGGTGTGGTGCTGCTCGTCATCTTCCTCGTGCTACGCTTCACCTCCGTAAAGATTCCGATTGGCCCGTTCTTCCTCGTTACGTCGATCCTGATGGCCGTGCTGGTCGTCATCTTCGCCGGCGGTGGCATCCATGCGCTCATCGAAGGTGACCTGATCGACGGCCACTATCTGTCCAGCGTGCCCACAAACGACTGGATCGGCCTGTATCCGTACGTCGAATGCCTTGCGGCACAAGCGATCGCGGCGATTGCCGTACTCGCGCTGTTCGCCGTCGGCTTCGCACGCAAACGCAAGTTGCGCACGCCTGACAATCGCAAGTAATACGCAAATTTTCCGAGATTTACCGATATTTTTTCCACATCCAACAACAAAGGAAAGAGAAATGAAGAACAAGAAGATCGCCGCTCTGCTCGGCATCCTGCTGGCCGGCTCCATGGCCTTCTCCCTGTCCGCATGCGGCAATTCCAACGATTCCGCCGCTTCGGACAAGTCCAGCGCCTCCGCGTCGGCTTCGAAGGCCGACGACTCCAGCAAGGACGATTCCAGCGATTCCGCCGGTTTCGAAGAGATCCAGGTCGATGAGAAGCACTCCGACCAGGAATGCGGCCCGCTGACCGTCAACGCCGTGTACTTCCAGCCGATCGACATGGAACCGTCCGGCATGGGCCTCAAGGCCGCCGATGCGAGCTTCCACCTCGAAGCCGACATCCATGCCAACCAGAAGGGCACCGAACTCGGCTACGGCAAGGGCGATTTCGTGCCGGACCTGACCGTCAACTACGACATCATCGACAAGACCTCCAACGCGTCCGTCGCCTCCGGAACCTTCATGCAGATGAACGCCTCCGACGGCCCGCACTACGGCGCCAACGTCAAGCTCGACAAGGCCGGCGCGTACAAACTCGTGCTGAAGATCGAATCCCCGGAGAAGAAGGGCTGGATGCTGCACGTCGATCCGGAGACGGGTGTGAAGGGACGCTTCTGGACGGAACCGATCGAGGTCACCTTCCCGGACTGGAACTATACGCCGCAGGAGTGGTGATCTCCTAGCGTAGCCCGTTCGCGGTTTCGGTATGCATTACCCGACACATTCAAGGCCGTTCGGCCAAGCTTACGGTCGGGCAATGCATACCGAAACCGCTCTCTCGCGTTTAGGGGGATGGATTCACCTCTGCGATTGTGGAGGGGGTCCGGGAAATCCTCGCATTTTAGGGGGGGGGTGAGAGGGGTGGGACTCTTTGGGATGGGGCGGAATGGGAATCGTTGGGCTCTTTGAGTTGGGTTTTTGGATGAAAGGATTTTGGGATGCTGCTGCAGTTTGTGACGGTGTTGCAGGGGGTGTTGGCGCCGGCGCTGCTCGTCATGGCGTTGAGCGTCATGCTCACCGTCGGTGAGGGGCGTGACAAGCCTCTGAGCGCGTACTGGCGGCTGGCCGGTTTCGTTGTTGGATTCGCCGGCGCAGTCGTATTCGCCGCGCTGCGCGCCACCGCCGTCATCACGCAACGCACGTTCGTCAACTATCCGACCCTGTGGTGCTGCGTGATCCTCGACGTGGCCGTGTTCGTCATCGTCCTGTTCGCCCGCCGCATCACCGCCGACTGGCACAACCACCGCGCGCTGCTCGACATCGCGAATCTCGTTGCGGCGCTTGCGATCGCGGCCACCACCTTTCGTGCGCTGCCCGACGTGATTCTGCGACTGACGATCTTCGTCGAGCCGGGCGATCCCATCTTCACTTCCGACATGCTGTTGCGCGCGCTCGGCTTCGCTTTGGGCGCGGCCGTCGCAATCATCGCCGCGCTTATCTTCCGCACGATGCGTTCCACCGCCGTCCGCTGGTCGTTCACGACGGCGGTGCTGCTGTTGGTCGCGCTGTTGTTCGCACAGCATTTCACCGACCTTGCGCAGATCCTCCAATCCAAACGCATCGTCAGCTTCCCGACCGCCGCCTTCCTCGCGCTCGTGTGGGGCATCAACCATCAGCGCAGCCTGACCATCGCAATGGCGCTCGTCTTCGCCATTCCGGCAATCGCCAGCATCGTCATGGGCTTCAAAGTCAAGCCGACCGGCGCCAACGAGGCGATCGCACGCACGCATATCGCGTTCCGCCGCCGCGCGAAAGCGGCCGGCGCGTTCAGCCTGGTCGCCATGATCTGCGTCACCGTGGCCCTGACGTACGGCGTCGCGCAAACGCAGAAAGTCGTCACGCTGTCGCCGCCGGAAGACTACTCGCTCGCCGACGGCGTGGCCACCATCAAATTCAGCCAGATTTCCGACGGCCACCTGCATCGCTTCGAATACCGCGCGAAGGACGGCACCTCCATGCGATTCATCATCATCAAGAAGAACGGCGGCGCGTACGGCGTCGGCCTCGACGCGTGCGACAACTGCGGCGACGCCGGCTACTACGAGAAGGACGGCAAAATCATCTGCAAGAAGTGCGATGTGGCCATCAACCTCGCCACCATCGGCTTCAAAGGCGGCTGCAACCCGATACCGTTCGACTACCAGGTCAAGCCGGGCAAAATCGTCATCCAAACGTCCACGCTCGACGCGCTGTCGAGCCATTTCCAGTGAGCGCCGAGAAAGGTAAGGGGGTGCCATGTTCTTCCTGAAAATGATCTCTCGCTCGTTCAGCCGGCAGTTCAAACGCCGTCTGCTCATCGCCGTCACCGTGTGCCTGTCCGCCACCGTCAGCGTGGCCATGCTCGGCGTGGTGTTCGACGTGGGCGACAAGCTCAACGCGGAGCTGAGCACGTACGGTTCGAATATCGTCGTGCAGCCGAAGTCCGACGCTGTGGTGAGCGATTTGTACAATACCGGCGATTCTGCTGGCTCGGCTTCGGGTAGTTCGTCCGGTTCGGACGGGGGTTCCACTTCCGACGGCTCGGCTGCGGCGGACAGCGCCGACCCGACCGCGTTTCTGAAGGAGTCGGACGCGCAGAAGATCAAGACCATCTTCTGGGCGTTCAACATCACCAATTTCGCGCCGGAATTGAACATCCACGCGGATGCGGGGTGTGTCGGTTCGGGGGCTGGTTCGGCTGGCTCTGCTGGAACGGCTGGTGCGTCAGGTGCGGCTGCTTCCGCGGCGAAATGCAAGGCGACCAACGTGCCGATCGTGGGCACGTGGTTCGCGAAAACCCTGCACATGGACTCCGGCGAGTCCACCGTGGCCGGCATGAACGGCATGCGCTCATGGTGGAAAATCAACGGAACCTGGCCGAAAGACGACAGCGAGCAGGCGATGGTCGGCAGCGCGCTCGCCGCGAAACTGGGCGTGAACGTCGGTGACAGCGTCACGCTCGACAAGACGATCGCCGTCGGTGCGGACGACAATACGAACGGAGGTACCGGGAAAACCGGCAAATCCTCCACCGAACGCAATCGCGTGAAAGTGAAAATCGTCGGCATCTTCGATTCAGGCGATTCCGACAACAGCGCCATTTATATGCCGTCCATCGCCGCGCAAACGCTTGCGAATCTGCCGAATTCCATCGACAAGATTGAAGTCAAGGCGCTCACCACGCCCGACAACGACCTCGCGCGCAAGGCATCGAAGAATCCGAACGCGCTCACGCAGGACGAGTGGGAGACGTGGTATTGCACCGCGTATCCGTCGTCGATCGCGTACCAGATCGAAGAGGTGCTGCCGGGCGCGGTGGCCAAGCAGGTGCGCCAGGTGGCCGCGCTGCAGGGCGATGTGCTGAACAAGACGCAGGCGGTGATGGTGCTGATGACCGTGCTGTCGCTGGTTGCCGCCGCGATCGCCGTGGCGAACCTGATGGCCGCGTCGATTGGCGAACGCGGTTCGGAATTGGCGCTGTTGAAGGCGATCGGCGCCACGGACGGCGCGGTTTCGCGCCTTATGCTCGCCGAAACGGCGGTGATTTCGCTGGTTGGTGCGATTGCCGGCGCGCTGCTTGGCTCGGGCGTTGCACAGATCGTGGGGCACGTGGTGTTCGGCTCGGGCATCACCATGCGTCCGATGGTGTTCGTGTTGGTTTTCGTGTTGCTGGCGGTCACTGTGCTCGTGGCCTCGCTTTCGTCGATTCGGGCGATTCTGGGCTTGCGTCCGGCGGAGGTGCTGCATGGTAGGTGAGTTGTGCTTGGCTTTCGTAGGGGGTGTGCGATGACGAATCGCAAGATGTTCTTCACTATGCTGTGGGGCGCGGTGTTCCGCCGTCGCTCCCGTGCGATGATGGCCGTGATCGCGTCGCTCGTCGGCGCGGCCACGCTGTTCTGCCTTGCATCCGTGTGCGTCGCGGTGCCGCAGCAGATGAACGAGGAAATGCGCGCGTACGGCGCGAACCTGATCGTCACGCCCGCGTCCGCAACGGGCAAATCGCAAGGCATCGATACTGCAACCGTACGCAACGTGACGGCGCTCATCGGCGCCGGACACAGCGTGAAATCAGCCGCATACCGGTATGAGAGCGTGCGCATCAATTCCGCGCCGTACACCATCGCCGGCGTGGACGTGAAAGCCGTCCGCGCGCTCAATCGCCATTGGAACGTGACGGGCGATTGGCCCGGCTCGGGCAACGTGATGGTCGGCCGCGACGTCGCCGACGCGCTCGGCGTGAAGGTCGGCAGCCGCGTCACCATCGGCTACCGCGCCGCCGACGCGTCTGCTTCAGCGTCTTCTTCCGCGTCCGCAAAATCCGATTCGGACGAATCAACTGAAACGGCAGAATCGTCCGCGCAAGGCACGCAGAGTACACAAACTACGCAAGGCGAACAGACCACGCAAGCCACGGAAAACGGCCGCGTCTCGTCCGACATCATGGATAACAACGGCACCGAATTCCGTATCGCTGGCATCGTCGATACCGGCGGCAACGAGGATTCCATCATCTACGCCACTACCGCGGACGTGTCCAAACTTGCGGGCCACGAGCGCGGCGCCGACGTGGTCGAATACTCGGTGAACGCCATGGGGGATGAGCTGAACGCCATCGTCAACAGAATCAACAAAAATACAAACACTGCCGTCAAAGCGCAGACCGTCACCAAAATCACCTCGTCCGACATCCGCATCATCGCCATGCTGCAGACCCTGTTCTGGATTGTCTCGCTCGTCGTGCTCGTGCTGACGCTCGTCGGAGTGGGCACCACCATCAGCTCCATCGTGAGTCAGCGTCGCAACGAAATCGGCCTGCGCAAAGCCCTCGGCGCCGATTCACGCGCCATCGGCGTCGAATTCTACGTGGAATCCGGCATCTACGGCTTGATCGGCGGTCTGCTCGGCACTGCTATCGGCTATGTGCTGGCGCGTGTGCTGTGCGCCACCGTCTTCGGTCGCGCGATCGGCTTCGACTGGCTGCTCGGCGCCGGATCGCTGCTGCTGAGCGTGGCGATCGCCGTCATCGCCTCCATTCCGCCGGTCCGCCGCGCCACCCGTATCGACCCCGCCATCGTTTTGAGGGAGGAATAATCATGGACAACGAACATATGCTGCTGGAACTCGACCACATTTCCAAGATTTACGGCGATCTGCACGCCGTCGACGACCTGAGTCTGACCGTTCCGCAAGGGCAATGGCTGGCGATTGTCGGCTCGTCCGGTTCCGGCAAAACCACGCTGATGAACATGATCGGCTGCATGGATACGCCGTCGAAGGGTTCCGTCATGCTTGAAGGCCGGCGATTGGAGGATTTGAACGCCCGCCAGCTTGCCGATGTGCGTAAGAACATGATAGGACTCGTGTTCCAGAAGTTTTACCTCGTGCCGCATCTGACGGCGGTGGAGAACGTGATGGTGGCGCAATACTACCATTCTGTAGTCGATGAGAAGCAGGCGATGGAAGCGCTGGAACGAGTGGGATTGAAGGAGCGTGCGCATCACCTGCCCGGCCAGCTGTCCGGCGGTGAGCAGCAGCGCGTGTGCATCGCCCGAGCGCTCATCAACTGCCCGAAGCTGATTCTCGCCGACGAGCCGACCGGCAATCTCGATGAGAGGAATGAGAAGATCGTGCTCGACCTGTTCCGTCAGCTGCACGAGCAGGGCACTACGATCATCGTCGTGACGCACGATGCGCTCGTCGCCTCCTGCGCACAACGCGAAATCATGCTCAACCATGGTGTGCTCGTCGGTGAACAGTGGAATGACGAGGAGGCGAAACGTGCGTACGAGGCGGCCGGTGGCAAGCCTGCGCACACCGGTTCCGCCGAGGAAGGCGCACAGAACGGCGGTGTCGCGATTTTGTTCGCCGACCCTACGAAGGCCGCAAAAACCGGAGATACGGACGCGGACGCCGACGGCACGGAAGGGGAGCGCGCATGAGCGCCGCACAATCGAACGCAATCAAAGTCATCGCACTGTCCGCGGCGAGTATCGCGCTGTTGTCGGCATGCGGCGAACCGAAGGCAACGCCGATGGACGACGAATACGCCGGCAATTCCGGTGAAAGCGTGCAATCGCAGGAAGAGAAGTCGAAAACTGACGGCAAGGCGTCCGGCGACACGGCAGACGACGGCGACGCCACCAAAAACCGTGCCGACGCGAATTCCGCAACATCCGACAAGCAGGACACCGGCAACTACGCGGATGGCGACTATTCGATCAACGGCCAGTACGGGCCGGTCGGCGAGGATACCATCGACGTGCATCTGACCGTTAAGGACCAGAACGTGACGGCCGTGGAAATCGTTGGGCATCCGTTCACGTCCATCTCCAAAAAGCATCAGAACGACTTCGCCAAAGCCGTACCGGATGCGGTGGTCGGCAAGCCGTTGAAGGACCTTAAAGTAGACAAGCTCGCCGGCGCCAGCTGGACCTCCGAAGCCTTCAACAAGGCGTTGGAAGTGGCGCGTCAAGAAGCGTCAATCCAATAGCCCATTCCTTCTGAAACCGACACGGCATGCCCGTCTTGCGTCGGTGCGGACGGTTTTCCTGTGGTTACCGTGCGGATTCGGCGCATACGTTCGGCCAGAGCAACGTGGCCATGTTCTCGGCCCAGGAATCAGACTTGCGTTCCTTGCCGGATTGCCGTTCCCCTCCGGCTTCCTGCCCCGCCAACGCTTTGCAAGCCAGCATGGAACCCAGCACCGTGCTGAACAGGAACGTGTAGTCCAAACGGTTTTGAAACACTCCGTCGGCGATGCCACGTTCCATGAACCCCACGAACCGTTCTTCGGCCGGCGCCAGCACTTGTGCTGCGATCGCCTTCAGCGTGGCGTTGTCGGAAGACAGCACCACGCCCACGGCTTTCAATCCGAGTTCGCTGTCGAAGCAGTCCTGGATGCGTTGCAGCATGGTGGCCAGTCCGTTCCGCGACGGCTTCAAATCGTTGAAATTCGGTAGTCCGGCAACTTCCGGTTGGATGCGTTGCAATAAATCGTCGGCGTTTCGGTAGCGTCGGTAGATTGTGGTCTTTGCTACCCCCGAACGTCGTGCGACCTCTTCGATGGTCACCGCTCCGATACCATCGGAAATCACTATCCCCAATGTGGCTTTCATGATTTTGCGGTCGGTTTGCTCCCGTAATCGCTCACGTCGGCCACGTGCTGTGCCGACGTCTTCCTGCGTGGTTTTTTGCACCGTCTTCCGCGTGACCTCTTGCGTGGTTCCTCTCATCATGCCGCGATCACTTTCGTGCTTTCCAGCTTGCTTACGTACCAATGGTTGAACTTGACCAGTGGAATGCGCAGTAGCAGGCCTATCAGCAGCAGCGGCGGAATGAACAGCAGTAGCGCGCCAATCGCAAACCAGTAATCGTTACTGTAGATTCCGCCGATCGCCGCGCGCATTGCTGTGATTGAATGCGTCGCAGGCAGGAACGGGCTGATGCCGCTGATGATTTTCGGCAGTACGGCCAGCGGATATGCGCCGTTCGCTCCGGAGATCTGCATGACGAGAAACAGCACGCCGATGGCTTTGCCGACGTTGCCGAAGCTGGCCACGAGCGTGTAGATGAAGAACGAGAACACTAGGCTGCTCACCCAGCCGGACAGCATGAACAGCAGCGGATGCACCGCCTGGACATGGAGGAACAGCAGACTGCCTCCCAAGGAGAACGTGCTCTGCAATAGTCCGATCACGCCGAACACACCGTAATGTCCGAGAAACAGCTGATGCGGTTTCGGGTCGTCGAGTTCCTTGCGCACCTTACGCGAGACGGTGGTCTTGAGCGTCACTGCCATGAGCAGCGAACCGACCCACAGCGGCAGGATCGTGTAGAACGGTGCCATCTGCGAACCGAAGTTCTTGACTGGGAACACCGCGTTGCGTTTCACTTTTACAGGGGCTGCAAGCGCGGCGGCCAACGAGTCGGTATTATCGCTGAGCACATCTTTGACGGCGCTCATATCGCCGCTGTTCAGCGCATCGGTCAATGTTCCTGTGAATGCGCCCAGTTTTTTGCCCGCGCCGGCCAGACTATCGGCGGTGGAATCCAACACGCTGCTGATGGCGGTCAGATTCTTATCCGCGGTCTTGGTGGTGCCGTTCAGATTGCCCAGCGCGCCTTTCAGATCGGCCGCTGTGGCATTGAGCGCGGTGGTGGTGCTGGTAATGGACGTGGCGATATCGTCAAGTTGCGGTTTCAGTTGGCTCTCATAGTCGGTTTTGATGCCACTGACGGACGTTGCCGCCTGCTGCGCCAGTTTCTTGATCTCCGCACGTTCGGCCGTGGTATCGCTTACTTTGGCGTCGATGTTGTCGGCGCTGCCATTCAGCGCCGATGCTAGGTCGTTGAGCTGTGTGATGGTGGTGCCGACGTTGGTTTTGAGATGGTCGATGGCGTTCCTCACCGCTTCCGGCAGCTTTTCGTTTGCGCTGAGCGCGTCGAGCGAATCATAGATCTGCTGGTAGCTTTGCGCCTGCTTGCTGATGTTCGTGGCCTGGTTGCGTAATGCGTTGGCGGTGTTGCCGGCCTGCGTGCCCGCATTGCCGAATAGGCTGTCCACATCTGCTTCCATGGCTGTGAAGCTGTTGGCGGAATCAGTCAGAGCCGTGCCCAGCGCGGTGGTGCCGGTCTTCAACGCGCCCGTCAGATCCTCCACGCCGCTGCCGGCTTGCTTGAGTGTTGTTCCTGCGCTTTTCGCATTGCCGCTGACATTGGCGATCAGACCGTCGGAGGACTCAAGCAGATGCCGTGCGCTTTGTGTCAGCGTGCTGAACGTGCGGAGCGTTCCGGAAGCGTCGGTGAGCGTTTCCGCGAAGTCGCTGATATTGCCGTTGAACTGCGTGAGTTGTTCCTGCGCGGCTGGCTTGTCGAGTTGGTTGGCGAGTTGCGATGCCACACTCAGCGCGGTGCTGGTCAGTGTTTCGGAGAACGTCTCGTTGACCTGCGCGCTGACCGTATCGGCGCCTTGGCCTGTGATCTTCGGAGCCAAGGCGTTCTTCTTTTCATTGTTGTAGTAGGCGATTTCGGCGTGGTCGCCATCGGATGCGAAGAACGTCATCATACGGGTGCTGAAGTTCTTCGGAATCACCACAGCTGCGTAATATTCGCCGGATTTGGTGCCGTTGATGGCTTCTTTTTTGGTGGTGAAGGTCCAGTCGAGCTGATCGTTGGAACGCAGCGTGTTAACCACTTGGTCGCCGATGTTGATCTTCACTGGAATGAGGTCGGACCGGTATCCGTCGTCCTCATTGGCTACGGCGAATTTCAGATTGCCGGTATTGGCGAACGGGTCCCAGCTGGCGGCCACGTTGAACCATGTGAAGATGCCGGGGATCACAACGAGTCCGATGACGATGATGATGGAGACGACGTTGCTGGTGATTCGCCGGATGTCGCCGACGAACAGTTTCCAGATGGTTTTCATGCGTTGCTCCTTTCCTCGGTGTTTTCGGTTGTCTCGGCGGTCTCGGTAGTCTCGGTGGTGTCCGTGGCGGCATCGTTCGCGGCGGCGCTTGGACCGGTCGTCTGCATTTTCTGCACCAGTATGGCGATTCCGTCATCTTCATTGTGGTTGACGCCCGTCACGTTTTCCGTCGTTTCTTTGATGACGCTGGTATTGCGATTATCGGATGTCGTGCGTTTGCCGCTGGTGCGTTTTCGCGTTTTGCGCAGCAGTCTGTTCCGCCGTTCCTGTTGCGCCCGCTTTTTGCGACGGATGCGTGCCGCTTGGCGCTCCACCAGCATGGATTGGATCGATTCATCGCTCAAATGGCCGAGCTCCACTTGACGGTTCAGATTATCGCGCATGTATTCGATGACCATGAGGAAGCCCATGATGAGCAGAATCCAGACGACCCACGTGGCCAGTACCACCACTTTCTCTCCGTTGGTGAACGAGAACACCGCCGCCAGAGTTACCGGAACTACGAATCCGATCACCAGAGCTCCGCGCTTGAGTTTCGGGTACAGTTCCGCGAACCGACTTGCGCGTTCCTCGATCACCTCGCGGTAGCCGCCTTTGTCGGCCAGCACCTGAATGGCTTGGGACATGTTGTATCCGCGTTCCGGAAGCTCCACTTCCTCGCCGATAATCATGTCGCTTTCCTTGATTTCGCGGGCGAACAGTCGGTTGAGGTTGACCAACAGAGGACGGACCGCCAGACCGATGACGAACGCCATGGCGGCAAACAGCAGCAGCGTGCCGATCGCCTTGGTCCAATGGCCGTCGTAGAAGCCGGCGATGGTCTCGCGGAATGCGTCTATCGAATAGCTGAATGGCACGAACGGATAGACCATGCGGAAGAATTTCGGCATCATCTCGATCGGATACAGGCCGGAAGCGCCTGGAATCTGCACGATCACCAACGCCACGCACAGGCCCTTGCCGATGTGCATGAACGTGGTAGACAGCGCGTACGTGATGCTCAGATATACCAGCGATGTGATCATGCCGGTCAGTATGAACAGTGGCGCGCAAGCCGTCTGCACGCCGAGTATCAGATCGCCAACGGTGCAGATCGCGCCTTGAATGACGCCCATCGTGCCGAGCAACAGGTATCGGGCCAGATACTTTTCGGTTGCGGTCGGATCGAGACCCTCAAGCCCCTCGTCGTCCACCTCCACTTTGCAGATCACCACAAAGGCGAACGCGCCCACCCACAGTGCCAGATTGGTCATCAGCGGAGCCATGCCGGAGCCGTAGGAGTTGACGGGATACACGTTCTTCGTGTCGATTACGGTCGGGGACTCCATGAACGAGGCGATCTTATCCGCGTCAAGCGAACCGCTGCCGGTCAACGATGCGAGCAGATCCGCAGTGCCCAGCGCCTTCAGGTCGGTGCTGACGGTGGTGAGCTTCGTCTCCATCTTCGCCAGCTGCTGGTCGGTTTGCTCAAGGCCGATGCGGGTGTCTGACGCCACTTGGTCGAGTTGGTCGAGCACGATGTTGGTTTGCCTGACCACGCTGTCCTGGCTGGTCACGGTGCCGGCAAGTGTTCCGGCCGTCCCAGCCAGCGAGCCCAGCGCGGAATTCAGTCGCGGCAGTGCGCCTGAATTGATGGCGTTGCGCGCCGTGCCTGCGCTTTTGAGCGAGTTCTGCGTGCCTATGTTGAAATCGGTGGACAGTTTGGATACGCTGCCGGCTGTGGCCTGTGTGTTCTCGCTCAGGGTTTTGAGGTCGGCGAGTGTTCCGGCTGCCGTGTTGTTGGTATTCTCCAGTTTGCTGATGATTTGCTGGTATTGCGCGTTGTCGCTGGCGGATTTGAGCTTCTCGAGCAGTTTCGCATTGCTGTCGGTGATGTTTTGCATGCCGGTCACCGCCTGCTGCGCCGATCCACTTGCCGCGGATACCGCCGACGAGATCTGGTTGATGCTGGCTGTGGATTGCGCCGTCGCTTGGGAAACAAGTCCGGATCCGGTTTCCAGCGCGCTGTTGGCGTTGGACGAAAGCGTGTTGAGCTGGGTTTGCGCTGTGCCGATGGCGGTGGATGCGCCTGCTAGTCCTCTGCCTGCGCTCGCCGCGGCCAGCTGCACGTCGTTCAGGGCATTGCGTGCTGCTTTTGTCTGCTGTGGCACATTGGCTAACTGGGTGTCGAGATCCGCGATTGCGGAGCGGATCGTGCCTACGTTCCGCTTGGTGTTGTCGAGTTCGCCGATGGTTTCGTTGGCGATGGCGTTGGTGTTGCCGCTGATGGTGCCGTTGGCCGAGTTGACGGCTTTGACGAGCACGTCGCTGACGGTGGAGACGAAGGTGTTGTTGACGGTGCGGTCGACCACGGTCGCGCCTTGGTCGGTGATTTTCGGCGAAATCGGACTCGCCTTCTCGTTCACGTAATATTCGAGCGTGGGGCGATGCTTGCTGTTGGTGACGACGTTGGCCAGATCTTCGCTGAAGTCGGAAGGGATGACGATTGCGGCGTAGCAGTCGCCCGACTCCACCGCTTCCATCGCGTTGGCTTTGCCCATGAACTCCCAGCCGAGCTGGTCGTTGCTCTTCAGCGTGCCTTCGATTTGATCGCCGAGATTGACTTTGCCAAGCAGCGCGTTGTCTGTGCCTTCGTCCATGTTGGCCACGGCCACTTTGATGCTGTCCGTGTTGCCATAGGGATTCCAGAACCCGTAGATGTTGAACCATGCGTATAGCGGGGGAATGAGAATCAGGCCGATCATAATCACCCACGCGGCGGGTACGGTGACCAATCGTTTGAAGTCACGGCGCAGGATCTGCAGTACGTTGTGCATTGTCTCTCCGGTTTGGTGAATCATTCCTCTCATAGCGATACGTATTTCGTAGCGCTACGCGGTACGTATCGTATAACGCGCTCCGGGACAATCGCCATCGCGTTTCATGGATGACGGAAATCGGGTCGAGTACTGCGGCAAAGCCTCGGCAAAACCATCGCCGGCTGACGTAGCCCCTTCCGCTCACGTCCGTGACAAATCGCCATTTCTGTATGTCCGTGAGCGAAAGGTGGTAATAAATCGCTATTTTCCGTCCGTATTTATACCCCCATTCGCTCACGATGCGCTATGCATCGCCATTTCTTGCGGACGTGAGCGAAAGGTGGTGTGCGAATGGCGATTGCAGCCAGCTGACGTCCCCCTCTTTTGCTCGCGTCCGCCAATAATCGCACCTGAACCGCTTTTCTTGCGGCGGATATTGCCTACGTTTGGTAGCGTGGGCTGAAGGAAGGAGCGGCATATGAGCGAAACCGCACAATCTGAATCACGATCCGAGGATTCCGCCGCGGGCAAGACGGATGGAGAAATCAAGGCGATTGCCGCCGAAACCGAAATCGCGGCTATCGAAGAAGGCGGAAAGCAGGGCACTGGCGAAGTCGGCAATCCCGCTGACCGTCGTCTGCCGTTAATCGTTCGCATTTACGGCATCGTCATGCTTATTGAAGGCGTGGTGACGCTGCCGATCATCGTGCTGTCGTGCCTGTACGTCGTGCAGGCCGTGCTTTCCGGCGATATGACGTTCGACGCGTTGAGCCTCACCACGATTCTGTCGGCGATTCACGCGGTCGTGCTGATGGTCACCACCGCGTGCCTGACGGTGTTCGGCGTGCTGCTTTTCAGGAACAAACGCCGGCACATCGCGCAATGGACGTACCTGCTGATTCCGCTTACGCTCGCCGAAGGCCTGCTGTCGCTGGCGTTGAAGGGGCTTGGCCTGAACCTTGTCAGCCCGGCTGTCCAGCTTGTCGTGCTGATCGCCCTGCACATCACCGCCGACCCATCGCTGCGGGAGGAGCGCCGGCTGCAGTTCGCGTTGCGGCGCATGGACGCCCGCAGCGCGTATGAGAACGCCGCCTCCCAAGGCATGGCCGGCCGCGACCTGACCGGCAAAGGCTATATTTCGCTGGATTTCTTCAATCTGTTCTGGCTGTTCACCATTGGTTGTGTGTTCGGTTTGGTGATCGAAACCATCTACCATTTCATCCTGTTTGGCGAATACCAGGACCGTGCGGGCTTCCTATGGGGGCCGTTCTCGCCCATCTATGGTTTCGGCGTGGTGATCGTCACCGTGTTGCTCAACCATTTGTGGCAGTCGAATTGGTTGCTGATTTTCTGCTCAAGCGCGGTGATCGGTGGCGCGTTCGAATATTTCACCAGCTGGTTCATGCAGGCCGCGTTCGGTATTCGCGCATGGGATTACACGGGGCAATGGCTTTCGATTGACGGGCGTACATCCGGCAAATACATGTTCTTCTGGGGCATCCTCGGCTTGGTTTGGGTCAAGTTGATTCTGCCGCGATTGTTGCGATTGATCCAGCGTATTCCGTGGAAGATTCGCTATTCGTTGACGCTGGTCTGTTTCATACTCATTTTCGTCGATGGCGTGATGACGCTGATGGCGCTTGACGCTTGGTATTCCCGCATGGCTGGGGTTGCGCAGAATTCGCCCGTTTCGCAGTTCTTCGCCACGTATTTCAATGACGATTTCATGGCCCACCGATTCCAGACCATGAAGATCGACCCGTCCACTGCCGGTCGTATGTAGGCTGGTTTTTGCGTTTTGCGGGTTTTGCTAAGCGGCTGGTCGGGCGATGTTCCGGCTGGCCGCTTTGCTTTGGGTGGCTGATTTTGAACGATTTCGGACGATTGCAGTGGGGTTTTGTTGCGGGTTTTGCCGCGGGGGATTTGATTCTTCCGGATTATTGCCGTTTGGGATTCGTGCCTTCCGGCTGTCTGGATGCTTGACTGCTGTTGCCGCGCCTACGCCGCGATGCTTTGCGCCAGCTGGCGGATGAGGTCGGGGCGATGTCCGCTCCATGAGGAATTCGGTGAGATGACGACCGGAATTTGCTTGAAGCCGGCGTCCTTGATCTGTTCGAATGTGGACGGATTCTGCGTCAAATCGACCGCCACGTACCGCACTCCCAGTTTGGAAAGCTCTTGTTCGGTGGCCTCGCATTGAGGATTGTTCGGATTGGTGAAGACGGTCACGGTCATTACTTTTCCTCCCTATGCAATCGGCTTCCTTTGGTGCGGAAGATCTTGTCGGCCACGTTTTTTGATTTTGCCCGGCTGAGCAGGCCGTTCATCAGTATACACTACCCGTAGTGGCGTTTCGTGCGTTCGCCCACTGTATATAGTGGGGAATTTCCCGTAATACCGAATCTATGCGAACAAATGTTCGATATATTCGAGTCTATCATTATCGTCGATTGCGCCACGCCGGTTGCATGCGTATGGTCCGTCCGCGAATCGCCCGCGGGCTGTTCGCTGTTCATTTCGGAACACATATTGCGATTTCGCTCGTTTTCTTACGATTGTGAGCGAAAGGTGGTGCCGCATAGTGCGGTAGGGGGTATAAATCGCCTTATTTTCCATACTTTTCGGCGCACGTCGCGAAATAATCGACCGAAATTGCGATTCGTGAGCGAAAGAGGGTGCGCGATATGGTGCGTTCCGTATTGAAGTGCTGAGACCTCATCCCGAAACAAATGAAAAAGTCCTGAGAACCATCGGCTTCCAGGACTTCGAACCTGTGCCCCCCGTGGGATTCGAACCCACAACCCACGACTTAAAAGGACGCTGCTCTAACCGTTGAGCTAGAGGGGCAACAGCAACACAGTATACAGCATATTCGGACCAATCGCCACCACGGGCGTCGGACGGGCGTCGAAATGGCCTTCGGAGTGTTGGTGTGCCTACAATCGAAACCATGTCATGTACCACAATTCTTGTAGGCAAAAAAGCAAGTTACGACGGTTCGACCATCATCGCCCGCGACGACGATTCCGGTTCCGGCCGTTACGATCCGAAGAAATTCGTCGCTATCGCGCCGCAAGAGCAGCCGCGCCACTATCGCAGCGTGCTCAGCCACGTCGAAATCGATCTTCCCGACAACCCGTGCCGATACAGCATCGTGCCGAACGTGCTACCCAACCGTGGAATCCTTGCGGAAGCGGGCGTGAGCGAACGCAACGTGGCCATGAGCGCCACCGAAACCATCGCCGTCAACGAACGCGTGCTCGGTGCCGACCCGCTGGTCGTATTGCAGCCAGCCGACGAAATCGCAGGAAAGCCGGAAATCCCTGGCGGCATTGGCGAAGAGGACATCATCACCCTCGTGCTGCCGTATGTCAGCACCGCCCGCGAAGGCGTGAAGCGCCTCGCCGAACTGCTTGAAACGTACGGAACGTACGAATCGAACGGCATCATCATTTCCGACGTGGACGAAATCTGGTACGTCGAAACCATCGGCGGCCACCACTGGATCGCCCGCCGCGTGCCGGACGACAAATGCGCCATCATCCCCAACCAGCTTGGCATCGACTATTTCGATTTCGACGACGCCTTCAGCGACGCACGTGAATTCATGTGCAGCGACGACCTGACGGAATTCATCGAACGCCACCATCTTGGCCGCGCGGCCGGCACGCAGGGCGGCATGAACAACGGCCACTGCAACCCGCGCGTCGTGTTCGGCACCGCCACCGCGAAGGACCACATCTACAACACGCCACGCGCCTGGTACATGTACCGCTATCTCGATCCGGCCGACGCGGAAAACCTTACCCCTGAATCGGACGATATTCCATGGTGTCTCGAACCGGAGAATGCCGTGACCGTCGAGGATGTCGACTTCCTGCTCGGTTCGCACTTCGAAGGCACCCCGTATGACCCGTACGGCACGCAGGGAACTGAGGAAAGCCGCCATCGCTACCGTCCGATCGGCATCAACCGCACCGGACACATGGTGGCCATGCAGATTCGCCCGTACGCGCCCGTCGAAAGCCGTTCGATCATGTGGATTTCGTACGGTTCCGGCGCGTTCACCACGTCCGCCCCGTTCTATGCGAACGTCGACGACACCCCCGCCTACCTGCGCGACACCACGCCGGAAGTCTCCACGGACTGCCTGTATTGGACGAACCGCCTGATTGCAACGCTCGCCGACGCGCACTTCTACGAGACCAGCAACGCGGTCGAGGGCTTCTCGGAAGATGTCCGTTCCTTCGGCCACCGTCTGGTGGAACGTACGGATGATGCGCTTGCGATTGGTGGGTCGGCGACTGGGGCTGGTGGCGCTGGTTCTGGTGCCGGTTCTGCGGTTGGCGGTTCTGGTTCTATGTCTGGTGCTGCGGTTGATTCCGGTTCCGATGGGCTTGCTAGTCCTACATCTGTTCCGGCCCGTCTTGCGGCGGCTAACGACGAAATGGCGGAATACCTGCGATCGCGCAATACGAAGCTGCTCGGCGACGTGCTATACACGTCCAGCAACCTTATGCACAACAGTTTCGCCATGTCCGACCGCTGGAACTGAGCGTGATTCCGCGCGCTGAAGCGTTCGATAAGCGTTCAACGCGCGTTCGGTAAACGTTGAGGGGCTATCGACTCGTGCCGATGGCCCCTCAACGTTATACGGGAATCAAAACCTGCGAGAACCCGCAAAACCTGCGAGAACTTCGAAACTCGCGCGCGAAGATCAGTTGAACCCGACCACGTGCTCAGCCAGGAAATACCCCTTGCGAATCACGAATCGGCCGGCCGAACCGCGCAGGTTCAGCGCGCGCGACATCGCCTTCTTGCGCACGTCCGCGTAAATCGTGGGCGAATATTCCTTGATATCCTCCCACATGGCCTTCTTCTTCTCGTAATTCTCCGGCTCTCGCGAGAGGATCATGAATACGCTCGCCACGGAGCTTTCAATCGCCAGAAAATGAATCATATAGCGGTACAGGCCGTCTGGCACCGTACCTCGTTCGGGGGTGGCGCGCACCATGCACTGGTTGACGAGCCGCAGCTGGTCCACACGTCGAATCATCACGTCCGTCTGCACGCTCTGCCCGTCGCGGCCGATGAAATAGTGGTAGAACGGCGTATCCACGTATTGCAGCGACTTGACCCATGGGAACGGCTGGTACGCGTAGATGAAGTCCACGTAGAACGTGTGTTCCGGCAGCTGCATCTTCGATTCGCGCACCACGGCGGTACGGTAGATCAGCGCGTGCATGAGAATGTATTCGGTCAGGCCGAAATGTCCCAGATCGTCCCAAGTGAGCCGCTTGCCGGGCTCCATGGCGTGACGGAAGTTCACGACGTGCTTGTTGCGCTTGCCCACCTTGTCATACACATAGTTGGTGACGAGCATGTCGAGCGGCTCGTCCTTGCCGACCTCGCCGCGCAGCACGGCCATGACCTGTTCGAGCGATTCCGGGCCGACCCAATCGTCCGCGTCCACGACCTTCACGTACATGCCGCTCGCCGCCGCGATGCCGGTGTTGACCGCGCCGCCGTGGCCCTTGTTCTCCTGATGGATCGCGCGCACGATTCCCGGATTGCGCGCCTCGAACGTCTTCGCCATCTCCAGCGTGCCGTCGGACGAGCCGTCATCCACGATCAGCACTTCGATGTCGTCGTTGCGCTTCGACGCGATCAACGATTCGACGCACCGTTCCAGGTATTCCGTCATGTTGTACGCGGGCACCACGAAGGTGAGCGTCTTCTTCTCCTGCATATTCTTCCTCGGATCGGGCTCGTGTCGGGCCGTGCGGCTGGCCGACCGCTCCGGCCAAAAGCATAACGAAACTAACGTAGCACCATGTGCGGTTCCGGGGCGCGGTTTTGCGCACAAACGGCACCCTGAAATACGCAATCTGCACCTGAAATTTCCCCTAGGGTCATTTCGGGTGACGGTATGTCAGTTTTCGTCAATTGTTGATTGTTTTTGCGATTCGTGCGGGCTTTGCGGTTTTTGCGATTCGTTCGTCTCGTCTGATTCGTTTGATTCGTCTGCCGCTTGCGATTTGCCTACTGCTTGCGATCCGTCCGTCACGGTCGTCCCGTCCGTCGCGTCATCTCCCGCAGCAACCGCCTTCTCCTGCGATTTCGCGGCCTTCTTGCCCTGCTTCTCCTGCTTGGCGATCGCCTTCGCTTCCCGCGCGGCCTGCTTTTCCGCCTCGCGGGCGGCCTTTTCGCTTTCGTAGCGCAGTTCCGGCTTGGCTTCCATGCGGCTCAGCCCATACCATGCCAGGTTCACGATGTGCGCGGCGAGCTGCTCCTTGCTGAGCTTGCGCTGGTCGGCCCAGTATTGGCAGGTGTACACGGTCATGCCGATGAGCATCTGCGCGTAATACGGCACGCTTTTGGCCGGCAGATGCTGGCGTTTGAACGCGTCGGTGAGAATGTCCTCGACGCGTACGGCGATGTCTCCAAGCAGCGAATTGAACGAGTTGGACGGGTCGGTTTTCGGCGAATCGCGCGTGAGCACGCGGAAGCCTTCGGCGTTCTCCTCCACGTAGGTGAGCAGCGCAAGCGCGGTGCGTTCCACGATTTGGCGCGGATGCGCCTGCGGGTCGGACAGCGCGTTGATGAGAACGTCGGTGAGCGCGCGCATCTCGCGGTCCACCACCACGGCGTACAGGCCTTCCTTTCCTCCGAAATGTTCGTAGACGATGGGTTTCGACACTTTTGCGGTCGAGGCGATCTCTTCCACGCTCACTGCTTCGAATCCCTTGGCCGCGAACAGCGATCGACCGATTTCGATAAGCTGTTCGCGCCGCTGGTACGACGTCATTCTGGATGTATTGGCCATACTGCCTAGTTTTTCACGCCCCGTGGATAGCCCCATTGCCTGCCCTGGCAGAGATGAGTGGCGTGTCCGTTGCGCTTTTTAGGCTGGAACCATGGATACGAATGTGATTATTGCGATTGTCGCGGTCGTCGTTATCGCGGCATTACTTGCGATTGGCGGATGGTGGTTCGGTAAGAGCCGCAAGTCCGCCGTGGACAAGTCCACTGAAGCGGCGAAGGCGAAGGCCGATGCTCGTTTGGCTACGGAGAAGTCCGTCGCGCAATCTGCCGCCGCAAGTGCCGAAAACGCTGAGAAAACCAAGGAAACCGCGGAATCCGCAGCGACGGAAGCCGTGGAATCCGCGACTTCGTCTGCCACACCTGAATCGCCAGTGGCAACTGAACCAACTCCGGTCGGGTCAGCCGTAACTGAATCCGCGACCCCAGCCGTCGAAACCCCTGAAGCCGCCGGCACCCGCATGCAGCGCCTCAAGGCGCGCCTGTCCAAGTCCGGCAATCCGTTCGGCAAGGCCCTGTTCAACATCCTCGCCAAGGATCAGCTCTCCGAAGCTGACTGGGAGGACGTCGAAGACACCCTTCTGCTTGCCGACGTGGGCGCGGAAGCCAGCGAACAGCTCGTCGAGGAACTACGCAACGACGCCCGAATCGCAGGCCAGTCCGACCCGGCCGAAGTGCGTGCCGCGCTGAAAGACAAGCTGCTGAAGCTCGTAGGCACTGACACGGATCGCCGCCTCAATGCCAATAAGGAAGGCGCGAACAAACCGAGCGTCATCATCATGGTCGGTGTGAACGGCACTGGCAAAACCACCACCGCGGGCAAGCTGTCACGACTGCTCGTCTCCGAAGGCAAGCAGGTCATGCTGGGCGCTGCCGATACCTTCCGCGCGGCGGCCGCCGACCAGTTGGAAACTTGGGGTGCGAAAGTGGGCGTTCCGGTCGTGCGTTCCGACAAGGACGGCGCCGATCCGGCGTCCGTCGCGTTCGAGGCCGGCGCCAAGGCCAAGGAAGAGAACGTCGACGTGCTCATCATCGACACCGCCGGCCGCCTGCAGAACAAGGCGAACCTCATGGACGAGCTCGGCAAGATCCGCCGCGTCACCGAAAAGAACCTGCCTGTGGATGAAGTGCTGCTCGTGCTCGACGCCACCACCGGCCAGAACGGCATGACGCAGGCCAAGGTGTTCGCCGAAGCGATCGGCATCACCGGCGTGGTCCTGTCCAAGCTCGACGGCTCCGCCAAGGGCGGCATCGTCATCTCCGTGCAGAAGGAGCTTGGCGTGCCCGTCAAGCTCGTCGGCCTCGGCGAAGGCCCGGACGACCTCGCCCCGTTCGATCCGGAAGGCTTCGTCGACGGCATCCTCGCCTGAGCTGATTACGCTCTCGAGAAAGCCTCCCCGCGTGGGAGGCTTTCTTTTTACCCCCGACCAGTCCTATCTCGCCTACATATGGCAGATACGCTGAAAAATGGGCTGATATTGGTTTGTCCTGGGAGTGGTGCGCAATCTGAAACAAAACATGCCAGCCGCTTTATTCCGCCATTTTCGGTTGGCGTAATGGCGAGATGGCGTTACCTTGCTGTAACACGTCGTAACGTTTTCAAAACGCGGGCGGCGTTCCATACCGTTTTGTCAGCCCCATACGATGGGGCCGGAAATGTGAACTCAAAAAGAAAGAAAGAGGAGGGTGACATGGGCCAGCTTGATTCTGGAAATGCCGCGTGGATATTGACTTCCGCGTCCCTTGTGTTCCTCATGACGCCGGGTGTGGCGTTCTTCTACGGTGGCATGGTCCGTGCAAAGGCCGTGCTGAACATGATGATCATGGAGGCGGCCGCTCTGTCCGTCACAATGGTGATCTGGGTGCTGTGGGGCTGGTCCATCGCCTACGCAGGCACTTCGGTCGGCGGTGTCTTCGGTGATCCGGCCACGGGCTTCCTGTTGAAGGATTCCATGGTTTCCGACGGCGGCGTCTTCACGTCGGCTTCGCTGAACTCCAACAATTACCCGGTCAGCGTCGATGTGGCGTTCCAGTCCGCATTCGCCATGATTACCGTCGCTCTGATTTGCGGCGCTATCGCTGAACGTGTCAAGTACTCCACTTGGATGATTTTCGTCGCGCTGTGGATTACCTTCGATTACGCTCCGCTCGCCCACATGGTGTGGAATGGCGGTCTGCTGAGCGCTGACGGCGCGATCTCCCAGGCCATCGGCGCTGCCGCCCACGATTTCGCAGGTGGTACGGTCGTGCACATCAACGCTGCGGTCGCCGCTTTGGTGATCGTGCTGATCATCGGCAAGCGCAAGGGCTTCGGCACCCAGCCGTTCCGTCCGCACAATGTTCCGTTCGTGATGCTTGGCGCTTTCCTGCTGTGGTTCGGATGGTTCGGCTTCAACGCTGGTTCCGCGTTCGCCGCCAACGGCACCGCAGGCTACGCTTGGGTTTCTACTTCCGCTGCAACCGCCGCCGCAATGCTCTCTTGGGGCTTCACTGAGAAGATCCGTACCGGCCACTACACCGCCATGGGTGCCGCTTCCGGGATCGTCGCAGGTCTGGTGATGATGGCA